>Ga0247841_10001939_pt1 | contig 43443 bp, 34 predicted proteins | sample LaCruzMarch2015__2_FD_192410 | JGI IMG/M metagenome (GOLD analysis project Ga0247841, IMG submission 192410) | Freshwater microbial communities from meromictic Lake La Cruz, Castile-La Mancha, Spain - LaCruzMarch2015_18m | ecosystem: Environmental > Aquatic > Freshwater > Lake | place: Spain...
TAGTTTTTTCTTTTTTCAAAGAGCGAAAGCATAATTTTTTACTACAAAATACGCTATAAGTGGAGTATGTCTCCATATTGTGATTGAAAAGTGTTACCTTATTTATTGCGAAAAATGAACCATGTCGAATTTTTCATAAAAGGAAAGCAAATGGGAATACTTTATTACGGTGATAATCTTGAAATTCTACGCAACAAGATTCAGAATGAAACAGTTGATTTGTGCTACATTGATCCGCCTTTTAATTCAAAGCGTAGTTATTTCCAAATCTATTAAGGCACAGGCACAAGCATTTATTGATACTTGGGAATGGGATAAAATAGCGATTGTCGGGTTCGGGGGCGATATTGACCTATACAAATAATCGGGCAGTTATCAACACAAAGAAGGGCGCAGATAAAGGTATTGACGGCGTTGTTTATTTTGCCACTGGTGCAGATACTACAGAACGAATGGTAATACAAGTCAAATCAGGCGGTGTAAATCGGTCAGTTATTGCTACTTTGCATGGCGATATGGAGCGTGAAAATGCAAAAATGGCTACCTTGATTACGCTTGATGAGCCAACAAAACCTATGAAAGAAGAAGCCATAAATGCGGGTTTATACTACCATCCGCTAATGGGTAAAAACTATGACAAAATACAAATCGTGACTGTCCGAGAGTTAATTGAGCAGGAAAAACGTTTAGAATTACCATTGAGTCATGAAGTTTTGAAAACAGCAACGAAACAAAATGACAGTAATTCGCAATTGAAAATAGGTTTCTAATAATGTATACAATGACACAAGAATTTATAGTTGTTTGTGAAAAAATGCAAGGATGACAAAATTGAGTTTAGAGAAGTTGACTGCAAAGATTAGTAACCAGTTGATATATAATAAAGCATTTATACCTCTTTAGGGGGTGTTCGATAAAAATGAATTTCACAAGAAGAGAATTTATAAAAACCGTTGTAGCAACAGGGGCATGCGCAGGGCTTTTGTCTGGTGATGTTTTTCGTAAAGGATCAAATCCTGCACTGCTTGCCGCTACTACCCAAAATAAAAAGAAATTAAGCACTGATGATCACATATTCTTTGAAAAAGAAGCGATGTTTTACGATAAATTACCAGAGAAAGAGATCAAGTGTAAGCTTTGTCCAAAGGAATGTGAGATAGGCGATCGAGAAAGAGGCTGGTGCGGAGTTAGAGAAAATAGGGACGGAATTTACTATTCTATGGTTTACGGCAATCCATGCTCAATTAACCCTGATCCGATTGAGAAAAAACCGTTTTTTCATTTTATGCCGGGTACAATGGCTTATTCCATCGCTACCGCAGGATGCAATCTGAACTGTAAATTCTGCCAGAACTGGGAAATATCACAATCCCGACCAGAAGATACAAAGAATTTTCGTCTTCCACCGACAGACGTAGTCTCAGAAGCAAAGCAATTCGAGTGCAAAACCATTGCATATACTTACTCTGAGCCAACTGTATTCTATGAATACATGCTTGACACTGCAAAGCTTGCTAAGAAATCTGGGCTTAGAAGTGTGGTCGTATCCGCTGGGTTCATCAATCCCGAACCGTTGAAATTGCTCTGCAAAAATGTTGACGCCATCAAGATTGATTTGAAATCTTCTCGTAACGATTTTTATAACAAGATATGCAGTGCGGAGCTAAAACCAGTTCTGAACACGCTCAAGACGATAAAGGCTTCAGGGATTTGGTGTGAGATCGTCTATCTCATAGTGCCAACTTTAAATGATACAGATGCTGAATTAAGAGATACTGCAAGATGGGTTTATGATAATCTGGGTCCGGACGTTCCTATTCATTTTTCAAGATTTGCCCCAAATTACCAGCTTAAACTTCCGCCGACAAACGTTGAAAGGCTTAACACAGCAAGGCAGATGGCAATGGATATTGGTCTTCGCTATGTGTACGTAGGAAATCTAGCAGGTAATCCCGGAGAAAACACTTACTGCCCAAAATGCAAGAAAGAGGTTATCAAACGAATATACTTAGTACGACAGATGAACCTTGTAGATGGAAAATGTAAGTGGTGCGGTGAGAAGATACCGGGAGTTTGGGTATAATCACATTATGGAAAAAACACTCCGTGTTTAATTCCTTTTTATTTCTATAAGAAAAACTCGTATTATTTCAAAGAAAAGGATAAGCCAAATTGTGCCTTCTTACGTTATAGTTTAAGTCGCAAGGAATAAATAAGCGATTTTTAGCTATTCGTAATCGTTAAAAAATGCCATTTTGACATAGTGTTTCAACATTTTTCACAACCCCCTGACCCCATTTTTTAAGGGGGAATGTTGATGCCAACTCGATTTATTCCCCCTTAAAAAAGGGAATACTCCACATAATTCCCCCTTAAAAAAGGGAATACTCCACATAATTCCCCCTTAAAAAAGGGAATACTCCACATAATTCCCCCTTAAAAAAGGGGGTCAGGGGGTTGTTTTTAGAACGTTTATGTATTTTTTAACGATTACTATTCGTTCAATAATAAGACGATTATTATTTTGAAAACAATATAACTCGAACCAATGCTGAAATAGAGGAGGAAACGATGAAAAAGTTATTATTATTCACGTTATTAGCTATCGGAACTCTGGCTTTAGTGAGTATGTCACAAGGACAAGGCAGTATTCCTGACCGAGATTATACAATCGCGGTAACTTTGCTTAATGAAGACGAATACGAAGCGGCAGAAAATAAATTCAGTCTTATAATTCAGAATGCTGATCTCGCCAATACCAAAGCAGTTCCTTACATAGTCAACTCTTACTACGGCAGGGCTTCGAGCAGAATAGAGCAGGGAAGAAAATTCAGGTTAGAGAAAAAGCTTAAAGATGCCACCGATAAATATAATCAAGCTTATGATGACCTTTTCACTTTCAAAAATAAGTTTGAACAACTTCAGGACACGCTCAAGGCAAATGCTTCTTTGTACGAAGAAATGGAAAAGCACTTCATGGTTATATCGGAACAGATTGTTCAATTAGCTGGTGAGGCTGGTGATATTTCTTTCACTCAAGCTGAATATGGAAACGCTGTTGGATGGTACGATAAGGGATTACAATTTATTGATACAAAATCACCTGAATATGCAAAACTGATCTATGCAAAAGCAGATGGTACGTTTCAAATGGGAAAATATCAGGAAGCACTCAGATTGCTATCTAAGTTTGAGACTGAATTGGCTCAAAGCGAATTAAGCAGTAAGGCGATGTTCTATTCAGGGGACGTTTATAAAATAATGGCTGAGACCGCAACCAATGACGCCGACAAAACTAAGTATCTTGAAAAAGCTTGTCAAGTTTATGGGCGTGTGGTAGCGGCGCAGGAATACATAACCGATCCTGCGAGTATTGATCTGCCAAAAACAGCTTTGCTGGAAAAAGCTCGATGCGAAAAACAGCTTGGACAAATGGATAAGGCACTGGATGATTTTAGAACAATTATTGCTAATTATCCAAACACAAGATACGAAGTTGATTCTGCACTTGAGATCGGAGATTACGCTTTTAATGCAAGACAATTCAGCGCCGCTGTTGAGAATTTTGATAAAGCTATGGATGTAGCAAAATCACTGAATAAATTTGATCTGATGTCTATTGCTCAATATTGGCTTGGATGGTCTTATTTCTCTCAAGCTTCAGAAGTTGACACACAGGCATCTCCTGAATTGATGAAAAGAGCAAATACCCTCTATGAACAATCGAACACTTCCTTTGGTGATTCAAATAAAAACATTGAGAAATTCTGGAAGAAGGAAGGCAAAGATACCCAAATGGCAAAGGAACTCGACGGGTATTATGGCGAATCCATCTTCATGATGGGTAGAGGATATGAAAAATTAGAGAAATGGGATGACGCTATACGTACTTTTCAGAGCATCCCCCCCGTGTACCAGAAATGGAGACTTCGAGGTATTGCTGAAATAGCTCTGTCGAAAGAAAAAAAGGGTGATACCAGCGGTTCTTTAGCTTCATGGGATGAACTCAAACGTGAATTATCCCTAAGTCGAATACCAGATATTGAGCTTGACTTACTAATGCGCAGAGCGGATAGCTTTTTTGATATGCAAAGATACACTGACTCAGAAAAAGCCTATCAGGAAATTATTACGAAATACCCAAATTCTCCAAATGAGCCGGAGGCAATGGTAAATCTTGGTTTATCACTCTTTAAACAGGACCGAAACAAAGAAGCAATACAAGAATTTAATGCTTTGCTGACCAAATATAGTAAAAATGAGGGTTTAGAGCAACCTATTGGCAACGCTCTGTTCTGGAGAGGATATTTACTGGCAAGAATGGGAACCGGGGAACAGGAGATCGTGTCTAATCTCAAGCAGGCAATAATTGATTATAGAGAACTTATCAAACGATCCCCCAGCAACTCAAGGGCTGATGATGCTCAGTTTGAGATTGGCTTTGGCACGTATTCACTTGGAACTTATGATGAGAAGAATTATGCCAAAGCGATAGATGAATATACTAAGCTATTGCTAAACTATCCCGAAAGTGAATATTCCGATGATGCACTATACGAGATCGGAAGATGCTATCGGCTTATGGGTGATAAAATCAACGAAGAAAAATCTTTGCAGTTGATGGTTAAGACTTATCCAACGAGTGAGCTTGCTGATAATGCACTGCTCCGCATTGCAGAGATACATTTTGAAAAGGCACAAACGACTAATGACCGTGAGGAAAAACTTGCCGCAGAGAACGCTTATAATGAGATTATAACAAAACACCCGGGTACAGAGTCAGAGGCTATCGCACATTTTCAGCTTGGGTCAATTATGTATAAGTTTGACAAAAGCTATCAGAGATCGGCAGACGAATTCGGTAGCAGTGCAAGCGTTACAGACAGTATCATCAACAAAGTGATTGCAGGACAATACACTTCGTCTGAACTAGATGCGGCAGTGATAAGCAATCTTTTATTGAGAGCAACCTTCTGGCATGCAGAATCCACGTTCCAGATAGCCAAGCAAAATCAGCGACAAGCACAACCTATCGCACTTGTAAAGCAGACCTTTACTCAAGCACGAGGTATTTACGAGCAAGTGCTAAGTCGAGGCACAAAACTCAGAAGCAGTTTCCCAGAAAAGACCCAGAATCTATATAGTATGACCGACGGCGAAAAGCTTGAAATACCGATCATCGGGGAGTCTCAGTTTATGATCAGTCGCTGTTACTACGAAGAGGGTGATCCGACTAGCGCAAAATCCAGTTTACAGCAGTTAAAGACACCGGATACACTTAAATTGAAAGCTGATTACCTTATGGCTCTTATAACTTATGATCAGAAAAATCTTGCTGAATCAAAAAGCATGGCTGAAAATTGGCTAAAAAATGAAGCCACAAAAGACATGCCCGATGAATTTACTGTTGGGATGCAAAATGTTGTGGCAAAGGTCGATCTGGATTCTGGAAACGTCAGCGAAGCAAAGACGAAGGCATTGGATACATGGGCATTGTATCAGACAATCAATGGCTTATGGGAAGAATCAGCCTATATAGTAGCAAAGTGTTATTTGCAGCAGAAGGATGCGGAAAAGGCAAGGTCATGGTTCAATAGGCTTCAAAACAGTACTTATGAACAATGGCGAGTGGTAGGAAGGGATGGTATCGCTCAATTGACGGGAACATCGGGAGATGGAAAATAACCATGGAAAAGGACATAAACGTAACAGACATTCCCAGAATTGATAAAAAAGCATTTTCTGTATCATCACTATCAGATGAATCAGATGAAAAAGCCTATTGGCTTTCAAAAACTCCACAAGAGCGTTTGATAGCAATGGAATTATTGAGGCAAATAAACTATGGTTATGACCCAACTACCGCAAGACTTCAAAGAATTCTTGAAATTGTTGAATTTAATCGAGGTTAAGTATCTTCTCGTTGGTGGTTATGCTGTAAGCTATCATGGCTATCTAAGATCGACTGCTGACATAGATTTATGGATTGCTATTGAAACTCAAAATGCCGAGAAATTGGTAACAGTTTTAAGGGAATTTGGATTTGGTGTTCCAGAATTAACTCCCGATCTTTTTCTCAACAAGGATAAGATTATCAGAATGGGATTACCACCTTTGAGAATCGAAATATTAACAACAATATCTGGTGTGGATTTTGACGAATGTTATTCTGAACGTATAGTTGGTATAATGGATGGAGTTGAGGTCAATATAATCAGTCTAAAGCATCTAATAATAAATAAGAAAGCAAGTGGCAGACATAAAGATTTTGATGATCTGGAACATCTTGGCTCTTAAACATTTTCTTCACACTTAAAAACAAGGAGTGACGTAATGAAAATTAATTTTAAAAAATTTTGTACCCCCCCCCCAATTTAAATTATTTCTGGTTATGCTTTTAATGGTAAATGCCTGCTACTTATCTTTTGCTGATGAGTGGGTACAAAAAGCTGATATGCCGACTCCTAGAGTCGCTTTTGGTTCTGCAATTGTAGATGGAATCATTTATTGTATGGGTGGACAAAATAAAGCACTCATTCAATTATCTACAATGGAGGCATTTGATCCTGTTAATAACAAATGGGAACAAAAAACCAATATGATTACGTCTAGATCAATTTTTGCTGCTTCAGCACTAAATGGAAAGATTTATGTTTTTGGGGGAGGAGATGGAGGTTTTGGCGTAATATCCAGCGTTGAGGAATATGATCCGAAAATTGATAAATGGACTATGAAAAAAGAAATGCCTGCTGGAAGGGATTATTTTTGCTCAACAACCTATGATAACAAAATATTTATTTTTGGCGGATGGGATGGAAATAAATCAACTTCTGATGTATATGCTTATGACCCTATCGCAGATAACTGGGAAAAAAAGTCCGATTTGCCAATTGTAACTGATTCAGGATCAGCCTGTGCTTTGAACGGAAAAATTTATTATATGGGTGGAACTATGAATATTTTTAAAATTTTGCAAAATGTTTTTGAATATGATCCTGAAAAAGACACATGGACTGAAAAAACTCAAATGCCAAATACTAGATGTGGTTTTTCTTTAAATGTGATAGGGAATAAAATTATCGCTATCGGTGGTCAATCTCCGAATGGTACACTGTCTGTAATGGATATTTACGATCCAAAGCAAGATAAATGGATAGAACAAATAGAAATGCCAGAAGAAAGAAGTTGGCATTCTTCAATCGAATATCAGAATAAAATCTATGTCATAGGTGGAACCCATTGGTGGGATGGCATGTTATTTGCGAATATACGAGATGCTCTAACTATTGTAGAAGAATATACTCCAAATGATTCACAATTTTCTATAAATCCGCAGGATAAAATAACGTCAACTTGGGGAAGCATAAAATCCACAAAATAAAACAATTCAGAGATATTGTATGATAATACGACTTTTTCAGTTATTAAACACAAAGACACAAAGGTCACTAAGATCACAAAGAAATCAAAAGAATAATCACGAATTACACAAATTGACGAATTTCACGAATAGAAACAAGAAAAAGTTGTTTTACTGATTACTGATAACTATTTTAGTGTTCTTTGTGCACTTGGTGTCTTTGTGTTTAATTCCTTAATAAATCATAAGTGAAGAACTCGTATGATAATCAAAAAGTTAAAATAAAGTTATGAGGTGAATCGTGACAGACAAAGAACAATCTGAGTTTGACTCTCCATGGAAAGATATACTTGAAAGCTATTTTATGGAATTCATATCCTTCTTTTTTCCTCAAGCCTATAATGACATTGAATGGGCAAAGAAACATGAATTCCTCGATACTGAACTGCAACAAATCGTACAGGATTCCGAACTCGGTAAACGTATGGTTGATAAACTGGTCAAGGTTTACCTGAAAGACGGACAAGAATCATGGGTACTCATTCATATAGAGGTACAAAGTCAAAGAGAAACGAACTTTGCCAAACGCATGTATGTATACAATTATCGGATATTTGATCGCCATGATCGCTTTGTAGTAAGCCTTGCAATATTGAGTGATGAGAATCCATCATGGAAACCGAATCAATTTGGTTATAACTTATGGGGATTTAGGATGGAAATGGAATTTCCCATAGTGAAGTTACTTGATTATCGAAATAAATGGGATGAATTAGAAAAAAGCGATAATCCTTTTGCTGTTGTAGTAATGGCTCATTTGAAGACGCAAGAAACTTCAAATAATGATGAAGATCGAAAGAGATGGAAATCTTACCTAGCCAAACGATTATATGAGCGAGGTTATGAACGTGAAGACATAATACAATTATTAAGGTTCATTGACTGGATAATGCGCTTGCCAAAGGACTTGAATAATATCTTTTGGCAAGAAATTCAACAATATGAGGAGGGAAAACGTATGCCATACCTTTCAAGTTTTGAGCAAATGGCAATTAAAAAAGGGCTAGAACAAGGTATCGAACAAGGTATCGAACAAGGTATTGAACAAGGCATAGAAAAAGGTAAAGAACAAGGTATGCAACAGGAAGTTCGGCGTTTATTGTTCCAAATTCTGAAGATAAAGTTTGAGACAATTTCTGTAAATCTGATTGAGAGCGTGAATAGTATTGTAGATACAGATACACTGGAAATATTACATCATCATGCAGTATTATGCAATTCAATCGAGGATTTTGAGAATAAGCTAAACAACGTTGTTTCTAAAGAAGTCTAAAAAAAGGTGGGATTGCCATGATTCCGAAAAATAAGCTGGAAAGACTCAGGGCTAAAGGAGAAAAGAGGCACAGGGATTATCTTGTTAAAAAAAGAAAATCAACTTATATTATTTTTGCTAGTACTACATTGCTTCATTTAATGATGGCTATTATCATGTCGTTTGTAGCGGTTGTTCAGCCCCAAATGCCTTTTCCTTTTATAACTTACGACAGGTCAAGAAGCTATGACACTGTACTGTTAGAGGATCCACTTCCGGAGCTTAAACCACTGGAGAGAATTCAGCCGGCTAAGATTGAAAATATTGCAAACGTTACAGTAAATAAAAGAGAAAAGCAGGAGATCATACAGAAATCTGTTCCTCAGAAAGAGACCATAACCGCATGGGAAAAGGCTTTACTTGCAAAACAAGGGAAACCCGGTCAAGGAACTTCTGGCATCCCCGGACTCAAAGGCACTCGTGGAAATCCCGGAGACAGACCCGGCATGACTTCTGCTGGTGGTATTGTGAATGATAAACTTATCACTAAAACAGGCGGCACCGGATTAAAGACAGATAAGGCTGTACCTTTGTCGGTGATACCTGCTGGAAATGGTAATACCATCGGGGCTGGTGGTAAAGGGATATCCGGGTTCCAGTATGGTGCATCTGAAACAGGTAGAGGAGCGGGAAGGATTGACTTGCCTGGTCGAGGTGGAAGCGGTGGCACCCAAGGTAAAGGTGAAAGTGGTCCCGGACAAGGATTATCAACAGGAACTGGATCAGGAAAAGGTAGCGGTGGAAAAGGAACAACGGGTATCGGTCTTGGAGACGGACCTGGTACTGGTGGAATGGGTACTGGCACCGGCGGAACCGGAACAGGCAAAAGTGGCATCGGTGAAGGTGGACCTGGTACTGTTGGAACAGGCATTGATGCTCCCAGAAGTAATCCCAATCTAATAACTAAAGGCTCCGGGAATGATAACATCAAAGATTCTCCAAAAAAGAATTCTACCATAGATGATAAACGTGCTGTTGTTGGTAAAGATGGATTCAAAGCTGATCTGGGAAAAGATATGAACAATGCTAGAAATACAACTCCTAATAAAACAGATGATCGTGATTACGGAGATGCTTTGCAGGAAGAAATAAACAAGGATCTCAATAGTCTGCGTAAGTTATACGAAGATTGGCAAAACTCCAAAATATCTGATATACCAAAAACGATGCAGATTACCGTAGCTCTAAACATGGAAGGCGGAGCGACAAGGGTATCATCTATTGACTTTCATAGCACCGCTCTTTCTTCAAAGATAAAAGATGACCTGACAAAGAGAATTAAAAGTTGGAAATTCAAAAGCCTCTATGATGGTAAAGATGATCCAACAAAGTGGCCTCTAAAATTAAACGGAAAAATTTCTTGGCAATAAGGATTTAGAATGAGAAAATATATATTAATGCTCTCCTCGCTTATTTTATTCATCATAATGTCTACTGATGCTTTTCCCGTTCCATTTGAGGAAAAGAACCCTCGTGACGAAAAAAACATTCTTGTTCCCAAAGGTGCACGACCTGTATTAAAAGAGGAATTCCCACGAGGGCAACTTGTTGTGGATAGAATAAAAGCAAGGCATCGCTATGAATTGAGTATCCCATTTGCCCGTGCATGGAATACAGCGGCAATTACCGTAGTAACTGGTATTCAGGAAAATCCTGATTTATGGAATAATCGTGAATCTGGATTTGCTATCCATAATCAAAGACTTCGTATCGGTGCAGTCAAAAATAAAGAATATTTCCAGAAAGAAACTGCCGGTTTTCCTGAAGGAAAATATTGGCCAATGCCATTACTTGATAGCATTTATCGCTCAACTGGTTATCTCTCCTCAACTTTTATACATCTGGCATTTAAACAGATTCGTAATACTTACACAGGGATTGTAAACAACGAGAACGTAGACTATATCGAATCCAGCGACAGGCTGGGTGGTATAATCAACGCAATGATAAGACAAAACCAAAACTTGAACCTGATGGCTCAACGAAATTCGCATACTTTCCAGTCTGTTCTTCCGTTAATAGGCGTAACGAGAACAGATAATGCTACTGAGCAGACACAAATAAGAAATACAGCCGGTATATCATATAAAATACCCGGTGAAAGCGGTAATAAGCTGGAACTTAGTGGTAACAGCATCTGGTCTACTTTAACTGATGCGAATCAAAATGATTTTAGCTATGTATCCGGAACCGTTTTCTCTGAATTAGAGAGAAAATTACGTGATGGGCTTAACGTTAATTTTAAGACCAGATTGAAGATACAGAATCTAACTGATCAAACAGTCAGAGGTAATTCAGAAACTATTGAAACAAGAGAATCTGTATTATTAGACGTTTCAAATATCGCTACCCCGGCAAGCTTCGCTAAACTAACGCTAAATGCCGCTGGTCTATACGACTCGAAATATAAGGCTTACGTTATTCCAAACGTAGAGATCGTCCTCGGACCAAAAGCGTTTCAGTTAGGCGCAGGATACAGAAGAAATGTACTTCTACCAGATTATGATGATTTATACAGTGAGGCAAAATCTGCCATAGTAAACAACTCACTCAAGCCGGAGGATTTCTGGGAAGCCTATGGATTACTGAATATTAACGTAATCACCCGTATTAAGCTCAATGCGACTGCTTCTTATTCACGTCCAGAAAGTAGAATGACGTGGGTACAGCTTTTTGATCATGTATGGGAACCGCTTAATATCAAGACTTCCGAAGCCATAGTCGGCGAAGCATCATTGGAATTGAATCTGATAAAATCTTTTAACATCTTTGGAAGCTATAAATACCAGAGATTTGACAATCAGCTTTTTGAGCCAGAAAATATGGCAAACGCTGGAATATATCTTGGCAGACCACTGAGCGGAACAATAACTATCGGCGGATGCTTCTGGAACTATCAACCAACACCGTTTAATAGAGAATCTTTAGACCCATCTTCAATTAAGGTTGATAGTCCAAAAGAGGACATCATTTTTGTATATCTACGTCTTAGTAAATCTTTTTACAGGATGGTTAATTTGTTTATAGATGGGCGCTATACGCTAGATCGAGAGGATGTAATATATTATCGTGGCATTCCACAGGCTGGACGTATCATCAGCGTTGGCGCCAACATAGTGTTCGGCGGACTTGATTAGTTATAAGCGTAATTGTAAATAATACGACTTTGTCTAATCTTGCTTCGGTAAATAGTCTTGAATTATTAAAAGTGCATCAAAGATTCACTGGGAACTTAATGTACCATGCCCACTGTTTATCTGCGGAAAGACGCTTGAGAACAACGTTGATGCTTTAAAAAATTAAGACTGAATATTGTGATCTGTTTGACTTACCACTTCTACTCCAAAGTCTTGTTCCGTATTATATTTATCAGAAGCCATAATCCTGATATTGCCGCAGTTACGTAGCCTAAAGCACCGATGACGGGAATACCAAATAACAATGGACCTATGGGTTTTTCGAGGCTTATTATCAACGTTGAACTTACCACGAGCGATGCAATGATGATCGCAAATGCTAACCTGCTAGTTGATCGTTCCAGACCAGACACAACGCCTTCCAGTGCAACATGCTTAAACTCTATCCTCAGCTTACCGTTTTTTGCTTTATCAAGAGCCATCTTTAGGTCGCTTGGTAATGTGGTTATCAGATTAGCGTAATCTCGGGCTATCTTGGAAGATTTTTTCAAAATCTCACGGGGAGAGCCTTTGCTTATCACCAGACCCCTAGCAAATGGTTGTATAAGCGGGATAATATTAAAATCAGGATCAAGCCTTTTTCCAAGCCCTTCTATCTCTGCAAGCACCCTTCCAAGAAGACTAAGCTGACGGTCTAAGATGATCCTGTATTTAGATGATATATCGGTCAAATCATGAACTACATTAGAAATCTGCAATTGTCCCAGTGAAATATCATAATATTTGTCTACGAATTCAGAAATATCTGCCTTCAAGTCATCCATATTTGAATCTTCATCAACGACGCTGATCTGAAGAAGAGCATCCGCTATTCTTTCGGTATCTTTACTTGCGATAGATATAAGCAGTTCATTTAATCTTGACGCCATAGATGGAGTAAGCCGTCCAACAAGACCAAAGTCCATGAAAGCTACAACTTCACCGGTGAGAATAAAGATATTACCTGGGTGTGGGTCGCCATGAAAAAACCTATGTGTAAATATTTGTTTTAAGTAAGCCTGCGCACCCTTTTTTGCAATGCTTTTTACATTATAGCCACGATTTTCTAGTTCATCTATGTGGCTTACCTTAACGCCTTCCAGAAATTCCATAGTAATAATGCGTCCAGTTGTGTATTCCCAATAGACCTTTGGGATGCGGACTGTATTATCATCTGCAAAGTTATTAGCGAAACGCTCCATATTACGGGCTTCAAGGGTGTAATCAAGTTCATTTCTTATGGATTTGGAAAATTCATCAACAAATCCAACGGGATTATACATCTTAATATCTGATAGATGTCTTTCCGCAAGACCTGCAGTCGTACGTAGTATATCCAGATCACCCTCAACCACTTTTTTTATATTTGGGCGTTGAGCTTTCACGACAACCATTTCACCAGTTTTCAGCTTTGCCTTATGCACCTGACCGATTGAAGCCGCCGCCAATGGGGTTTCATTAAACTCGCTAAAAATATCTTTTATTGGGGATTTTAATTCAAATTCGATCTCTTCTTTAAGATCATCATAAGCTACTGGAGGCACTTGATCCTGTAGTTTTTGTAATTCGTGGAAAATATCATGAGGGACAAGATCCGCTCTGGTACTAAGCATCTGTCCCATCTTGATGAAAGTTGGACCAAGTTCCTCCAAAGCCAATCTCAATCTTTTGGCTCTTGGTGACATGAGCGCACCAGATGGTGGTTTCGTCTTGCGGTATAAGCGCCGTAGCCGTAGAGATTCTATCAAACCGCCAAAGCCATTCCTGACCATGATGTTTATTATTTGACGGTATCTCTTGAACCGTCTGTAACTCGTTATTATTCTTATGATATCATTTGACATCAATGAAGTCATGCTCCGGTGATTTTACGCTAAGAACTGCGCATTGTGCGTGGCGTACGACAGCTTCAGCGACACTACCATTTATGAATCTTGAGAACCCTCTTCTGCCGTGTGTTCCCATGACAATAAGATCAACTGGTTCTGTATTTGCTATATCAAGAATCTCATGTCTTGGGTTACCACATATTACACGGCACGTTGCCTTTACACCATATTCTGAAGCTTTATCGCATATACCCTTTGTCTGATCTTGGGCGACTTTAACGAGATCATCATAATAGACAGAAGCCGCTCCATAGCCGGGCAGATCAACGCCACCTACCAGGGAAACCTCTGCAACGCTTTCTACAACGTGCAGTACTATTAAATCAGCCTTATACTCTTTAGCAAGGGACATGGCATAATTGCTTGCCAACATTGAATGTTCAGAGAAATCCGTTGGCAACAATATTGTTCTTTTAGCATTTGGTGAAGTATCCATCAGGTCATGGAGATTCTCAATTTTCTCATTATTCGTTATAACCGATAATACCGGACATGGAGCAAGACGCACAGTCCTTTCAGTAGTGCTTCCGGCAAATACGCCGTTTCCACTGGTGCTGGTAGCCATTATGATCATATCAGCTTTAATCTTTTTTGCAGTTTCTGATATCTCATTGTAAGGCACACCTTCCTTAAAAATAATATCAACATCCACAGCATGACCGCCTTTGTGCCTGATAATATCAAGGATCTCTTCTTGTCTTTCCTCTTTGTAAAGATCAATAACCTCGCCGAATGTGAATGCACCAGTTTCAGCGCCGGGTATGTCAGCATGTGGGTTATCCAGAACATGAATAACTGTCAGAGATGACCTGTATCTTCCTGCAACTGCGTTTGCAAACCTTAAAGCTAGTAATGACCCCTTTGAAAGATCAACCGGACACAAGATTTTCCTTAGATTAATCATTTTTTTTATTCTCCATTTGTAGTAATTTTATCGCTCCCCACGTAGACGCCAATTTCCCTTTATATTCAATCGTTGAAGCATTTCCTGGTTCAGGTAAGAAGCTTGACAGGAACATCAGCGCGCTAATCGCTCTTTCAATGCCTTTATCAGCATGTTTCCCTTCAAATACGTTATACTCATGCTTTATACCCATATTAAGTAATTGCTTATGGAATTCATCCGCCGCTAATTTGAAACCAAGTAAATCATTGTCCCCTACGTCAATATAAATGCCTTTCATTGCCTTCATTGACGAATTATCGGCTAACAGCATACTCAAAGGATCGCCTACCAGCCATTTTTTCTTGATGGGTTCGATTACCGTCCCTGTTGGATACTCGAATGGCAGATCAACGAAGAATGGCGGATTATTCAAATTTGGTGACAAAGCGGCACTCAACGCATAAATATAGTCATTGTATTGTTTATTAGGCGTAGGTCCGTTCATTCCGTTGGGATTTTCCTTTATAACTTCCGGGACTATTGAATCTATCATTATATTGAAACCAAGTGGAGGGCTTAACGCCGCAACTGCACTGAATACATCCGGGTGTTTCATTGCCAGAGAGATAGAGCCATAACCACCCATAGACGCCCCGGCTATAACACAGGCGTCACGCTCACGCAGAGTACGATAATTTTTGTCTATATAACTCACAACCTCTTTTACAGTATAGTCTTCGTAGTTACCTGTAAGCTCAGAGTTTAAGTAAAAACTACCGCCATATTTATTACTGCCATCAGGCATAACGATTATCATTTCTTTAAGAATTTTGGACTGTATCAAATCGTCTATAAGAACAATCATGATTTCTTCGGTTGCATTATCCACGTAAAAACGCTCATTTCCACCAAAACCGTGCAAAAGATAAATAACCGGATAATATTTATTCGACGATTCATAGCTTGGCGGGAGATAGATAATCATGTTTCTTGTGTTCGTATCGCCAAGTTTATTGTCCTTCAATGCGTCACTCGTGATCTGGTCTGTGATTATCTTCCCCGTAGAAAAAGCCTGATGAGTAAATGCACATATCATTAGAATTGACAATGAAATAAACGTAAAATTTTTCCATAAAGTTTGCTTTTTGTTAAATAACATAAACATATTCAATACTCCAATTATTTTTTAAGCCACAAATTATCGGGTATCTTAACTCTTTACTCTTATTTTACCACTCATATTGAGATCAAACAAGATGAAAATTATGGACAAATTAATAATAAGAATGTAAAATTGAATAGTTAGGATATAAATAAAATGAAAATAAACACAAAGACACTAAATACACAAAGATTACAAAGAAATAAAAAGTAACAAAAAACTTTGTGTTCTTATCGCTCTTTGTGCCTTCGTGTTTAAATTTTTTTTTCAGTGCCGTCAATAACTCAGGAGGATAAAAATTGAATATAATTGAACGTTTTAAACTTGATGGAAAGACTGCCCTTATAACTGGAGGCGGACAGGGGATCGGACAAGGTTATGCCTATGCACTCGCAGAAGCAGGTGCAAACGTAGCCATTGTTGATATTAATCCCGATACAGCACAAGAGGTTGCAGAAGAAATAAAGGCTTTGGGAAAGAAATCAATTCCAATTGTTGCAGACGTGACATCACCTGATGATGTTAAAAGAATGGTTGACATTGTCGTAAAAGAATGGGGTAAGCTTGATATTGCAATCAACAACGCAGGGCGCACATTATGGAAAAATGCGGAGGACGTATCTGAGGAAGAATGGGATAGCGTTATCAATCTTAACCTGAAAGGCGTTTTTCTTTGCGCTCAGGCAGAAGCAAGGGTTATGATACCTCAAAAGTATGGTAAAATTATAAACACGGCTTCAATGTCAGCCAGCATTGTGAACTATCCACAAAGTCAGGCTTCCTATAACTCATCAAAGGCGGGTGTTGTTCATCTCACAAAGTCACTCGCTTCTGAGTGGGCAAAACATGGTATCAGGGTCAACTGTATCAGTCCGGGATATACTATCACTTCGTTAGTTAATAAAATTCCGGGAGTAGCTGAACTATTACCTTTGTGGGCTAAACTAACGCCATTGGGCAAATTAGGTCAAGTGGACGATTTAAAAGGTGCAATTGTCTTTCTTGCTTCGGAGGCGTCTGATTCCATGACTGGTCATGATCTTATCATTGATGGTGGATATACAATATGGTAAAATAGATGTGAGATGAAAACATGTAGATTGTGTAATCATGACGTTCATGTATCTTGAGCATTTACGCATCTGTAAGCTAAATCCGTTTAGAAAGTGAACCATCCCGAATTTTACACCGTTAAAAATCTAAATATTACTCAGAGGTACAAATCGGAGGAACAAAAATGCGTATCCGCCGAAAATTTAATATAATCCTGATACTGACTGGTATTGTTCCCCTTCTAATAGCTATATTTATAACCCATTTCGTAGGGGTTTCGCAGAGAAAAGATATTATTGGCAAAACATTCCAGCAATTATCGGAAAAGGCACGAGACAGCATGACCATGATGCTCAAAGAGGATATAGAGTCTATTCAGCAATTGTCTGTACTCCCAAATGCAGTTGTCTTTCTGGAAACCTCTTCACTTGAATCAGATGAAAAAAGCAGAGCGGATGCCACTGTCATCGAAAAAAAATGGGAGAAGCTAACAGAAAAAGACCTTCCGTTAAAGCAACTGCTGGAAAATGAGCTTGCTATGACTCTAAAAGCCTTCAAAACTGTTGAAGAATCGTTTGGAGAGATACTTGTTACAGACGATTCAGGTCGGCTTGTGGCTTCTACTAACAAGACTAGCGACTATTGGCAGGCAGATGAGGAATGGTGGCAAAATGCGTACAACAAAGGTAAAGGAAAAAAGTACATCGGTAAATTCGGATATGACCAAAGTGCGAAGGTCTATTCACTGGATATATCTATCCCGGTTTTTTCCAATGATAAATTTCACAAGGTCGTTGGAATTATAAAGGGTGTATTGGACATATCAAAGTTCTTTGGCGCACTAGACAGCATTGACCCTGGTGAAGGTGGAAAGGTCGTTCTGTTATCGGATGCTGGAAAGATGCTTATATCCAGAGATATGGTTCCTGTAAAAGAAAAGACAGACCCGACTATGATCCCAAAACCTGAAATGGGAAACTCCGGTTGGTTCTTGACATCAGGAAAAGATAATCCAAGCATGTTAGTCGGTTTTGCCCGAATCTCGTTAAACAGGGCTGGCGTAACTTTCAATACCCCTTGGTCTGTACTCGCCTATCAACCAGCATCTTATGCTTTTGCCCCGGTAAGAGATATGATCTGGATGGTTTCGATACCCGGAATTGTGCTAATATTACTTATCTTTGTGCTTGGTCTTTACATTGCTCAGAAGGTATTTATATCACCGTTACGCCAGCTTACTTACATGGCAAAGCGAATGTCTGACAGCGATCTGCATCAGGAGGTACGGATAGATACAAAGGACGAGATCGGTGAACTTGCTCAATCATTCAATCAAATGGCATCCAACCTCGAAAAACGTGCTTCTCTGGATAACGTGGCATTAAATATGCTTTCCTACCTTAAACTCCAAGACGTTTTGAACATTGTTGTAGAAACACTAAAAAATACCTTCAATGCCTCTTTTGCTAGAGTTTGGCTAATAGGCGACGGTGATTTATGTGATGATTGTATCCACGCTGATATTTGTCCAAACAAAGAGAAATGCTTGCACCTGAAGGTTACAGTCGGTGCGCCTGCCAAAGATGATGAATATTTTAGAATTCCAATAGGTGCATTAAGGGTTGGACGAATAGCGGAAGAACGTAAACCATCAATGACAAACGATCTTCGGGCTGATGAACACCTTCATAATCTGGAATGGCTACAAAGCGAAGGGCTGGTATCATTTGCGGGTTATCCGCTTCTGTTTGGAAACGAGCTTTTAGGGGTCATTGCGATCTTTAGCCAAAGACCTATTTCCAGCGAAGAATTCAAAATGCTAGGCTCTTTTGCTAACCGTACTGCTATGGCGGTCCAGAACGCAACGCTACACTCAGAGATAACAGAACTAAACCTCAATCTTGAGCAAAAAGTTAAAGAAAGAACTCAGGAGCTTGTACTCGCTAATACAAAGCTGAAAAAAGCAGACCGAATGAAAAGCGAATTCCTCGCTAATATGTCTCACGAACTGCGAACTCCTCTTAATGCCATAATCGGTTTTGCTGAAATATTGCGAGATGACGTCTGTGGGGTATTAAACGAAGACCAAAAATCAGCGGTCATGGATATTCACGAAAGCGGTAAACACCTCCTGCAAATGATTAACGACATTCTCGATCTATCTAAAGTGGAAGCAGGTCGAATGGAATTACAGTTGGAGGAGTTCCCAATTTCAAAAGCCATGAATGAGATTCACTCCATAATCAGGGACATGGTAAATAAAAAGGGACTCAATCTGCAATTCTTCATTCCAGACGATCTATCCGATATACTCGCTGATCAGGTGAAATTTAAGCAGATAATGTATAATCTCCTGTCAAATGCTATAAAGTTCACACATCAGGGTAGCATAACAATAACAGCAGAATGTAAAGATAAAGAATTTACAATTTCAGTTACAGATACAGGTATAGGCATAGACTCCAGAGATCATGAGGTTATCTTCGATGAGTTCAAGCAGTTAGATTCATCTCAGTCACGTCAATATGAAGGCACAGGGCTTGGATTAGCATTGACAAAAAAACTCGTTGAAATGCACGGCGGAAGAATCTGGGTAGAAAGCGATGGTGTTGGGCTTGGAAGCAAATTCATCTTTACGATACCAGGCATAGGCAGTACGGAACATATCCACACTGAAGCTTGGATACACGAAATGCAAAGCACATTCAAAAAGAAAAAAGGAAAAACGATACTCGTTGTTGAAGACAACGCACCCGCCGCACAACTGATTTGTATATATCTAACTGAGGCTGGATATGATACAGTCGTGATAAATGATGGTGAAGGGGTGATAAGAAAAGCCAGAGAGATTAAGCCGTTTGCAATCACGCTGGATATAATGCTATCCAAAAAAGACGGATGGCAGGTTATGCAGGAATTAAAGAATTTCACTGATACTGCCGATATTCCTATTATTATCGTCTCTATCATTGACGATCAAAATCTAGGGTTCAGCATGGGCGCAGTTGGTTATCTGGTCAAGCCGATAGACAAAGACCAACTCCTAAATATTCTTGACAAGATTGAATTTTAAGGTTAAATTCATGACGAAAGGGCATGCCCTTTCACTACGGAAGCCATAAGAAATATATGTAGATTCCAAAAGGCAGGTGTTTAGTTATGCCGGGAAAAATTCTGGTTATAGAGGACAATGACAGGAACCGTAAACTCGTAAAGATTCTGCTTGAAGCCAACAAATACGAGGTAATAGAAGCACGAACAGGAGAGGAAGCATTAAAATATCTGCAAGATGATAAACCTGATCTGATATTACTGGATATTCAACTTCCAAAAATGGATGGATTGACTCTGGTTAAAAAGCTCAGAGCGGATCAGGAAATGAAAGACATACCTATAGTTGCGGTGACTGCCTACGCAATGAAAGGCGACAAAGAGAGGATGATTGAGGCAGGATGTGATGCCTACGTCAGCAAACCCATTGATACTCGTGAATTACCTGTACTCGTAGCAAATCTGATTGAAAAAGGAAGACAGGCACAGGATAATAAATAATGCAAAATGTAAACATAACAAAATCAGTAAACGGAATTCCTATCAGAATGACCGATGAAAGATGGTTTCACGTAATAGAAAACCATGATGATCTTGTGGGTCGTTTTAGTGAGATTCTAAACACAGTTGAAAATCCAGATTATGTAGTACGATAGGTTTATTATAACTGCATACATTACCAACAAAATCAAGATTGAAAAGCAAGTGATACTATGGCAAAGACAGAGATAAATGAAATATTAAGTGAAATATTCGACATTGTGCCTCACATTATAAAACTTTCCGAAGATAAAATGTTAATAGACTACGATGGAGAGGCAGACGTACTTTATGTAAGCTTCAAAAGACCACAAGAGGCAACTGATTCGGAAATGCTGGATAATGGTGTTCTACTAAGATATAGAGAAGATGAACTCGTAGGTGTAACCATACTAGATGCTTCGAGGATGTTTGCAGATCAAGTAAGAGTGGTAGACTAAAGGAGATTATCATCATGAAACGTCATTTTATTTGTGCATTAATAGGCTTGGTGTTTAGTTTATCATTACTTTCATCAATTGTTCTTGCAGAGCCAGACACATGGACAAAGAAAGCTGACATGCCAACTGAGAGATATGGTTTATCTACCAGTGTTGTAAATGGAAAAATTTATGCTATTGGTGGTTGGAACGTAATTGACAATGATCTTAAGAGAGTGGAAGAATACGATCCAGTGTCAGACACATGGTCAAGGAATAAAGCCGATATGCCAACTGCAAGGAGTTTTTTATCTATCAGTGCGGTAAATGGAAAAATTTATGCTATTGGAGGTTATGACGATAACGGCAGTACTCTTTCGACAGTGGAGGAATATGACACCGGCTTTGTAGATGTAGGCATTGAAGCAAAAGATAAGTTAGCAACTAAGTGGGGCGAAATCAAGGTTTATAAGTAGTTAATCTGGTATGAAAATATGGCTAATCAAAACAAAAACGCAAAAATTCTCGTGGTAGATGACGTGCCTTTAAACATCAGGCTTCTGGAGACAAACCTGAAGGCTGAAGGATATATCGTTGTTTCTGCCAGTAATGGTCTGGAAGCTCTTGATAAAGTTGATACGGATAAGCCTGACCTGATACTGCTGGATATAATGATGCCTATAATGGATGGAAACGAGGTATGCAGGCAGATCCGTAAGAATAACAATACTCGCTGGATACCAATTGTCATGGTGACAGCTTTTGAAAGCGGACCTGAAAAGATAGTGCAGTCACTAGATGACGGTGCCGACGACTTTATCAAAAAACCGTTTGATCGATACGAATTATTAGCGAGAGTTCGGTCACTGCTTCGAGTGAAATGGCTTCAAGACGAGTTGATTGATATTAATAAACGTCTTGAGGATGAGTTAATACTCGCAAAGGACGTTCAACTGGCACTTTTACCTCAGAAGTTTCCCAATATCCCCGATTTAGATTTCTCTCACAGGTACATACCTTCACTGATAGTTGGCGGTGACTTTTTTGATATTGAAGAAATATCTCCATCAACCGTTACAGTGTTTATTTGTGATGTTATGGGGCATGGTCCACAAGCCGCCATGATCACAGGGATAGTCAAGGCTTTGCTTGCCCAGCTTGTGCATTACTATCCCAACCCTGACGCCCTTCTTACCCACATGAACAATCGGTTTCATGAGATTATGTCCTCTAGTAGTCTATCAATCTTTATAACAGCCTTTTGTATGGTTATCAATACGCAGAATGGTACAGCGTTCTATGCAAACGCTGGTCATCCGCCACCTTTTCTTGTCAAAACCCGAAGCTCAAGTTTGGAGGAGCTAACAGGTGAACATGGCTTTGCACTTGGTATGATCCCGAACGCATCATATTATAACAACAGTTTAGTAATAGAAGATGGCGACATGATGTTTATGTTTACAGATGGTCTGCTGGAGATAATGAACGAAAAGCGTGTGCAGTTCGGCGCAGAGGAATTTCAAAGAGCAATTAAAAACAACTCGAATCTTTCTCCTCAGGCTTTTGTCGAAGCCATGCTGTCTGCCGCTGACGCATTCTCAGGCGGGCTTTATACTGATGACGACGTAACGCTTCTAGCATTCAGATATAACCACACAGGAGCGGATTGATGACCGTTCAATCAAACAACAATGGAGTAACCTTACGTGCAATTCTAATCGGTTTTGCTTTCATACCCGTTAATGTCTACCTCGTCGTGCAGTGGGAAACGGTCTGGGGAACGCAATACCCAACCATATAGTCATCGGTACACGGAGACACAGAGGCACGGAGAGAAATGAGAAAGTATGAGGGATGAGTGATGAAATTGTAATAATTGCTTCTTCTTTTTCATCCATCATCCTTCCGCCTTCATCTTTTTTCTTCGTGCCTCTGTGTCTCCGTGTTTAATTTCTTTTTATTTCTATAAGTGAAAAACTCGTAAGTTTACACAAAAAAATGCGAATTGACAATGCTAAAGAACACTGTTATACTATCAAAACATAATAATTTTTTCAAGTATTACTATTAATTTTATTTAAAGTTTTTAAAGATAATGGAGTAAAATAATGTTTTTTCACGGTTTAAGTTTTTTATTCACTAATGCTGAATCCGAATATAGTCAACCTAAATATAAGCCAATAACAGCTACACGGAAGGTACGTATATTCATCCTTGCCTTATTCCTTTTTTCTGGCGCTGTTGGATTGATTTACCAAGTCGTATGGAGCCGTATGCTTACGCTTGTTTTTGGCTCTACAGTATTTGCTGTTACTACGGTGTTGACTGCATTCATGGCTGGTATGGCAATTGGAAGCTACTATCTGGGCAGATATGCTGATAAGCATAAGAATCCATTGAAGATATACGCCTACCTCGAAATCGGAATAGGAATATATGCTGTCATTCTTCCTTTGATCCTTGCAGGAACTGACTTTATCTACATTTTTCTGCATCATGCTCTAAATGCTAATTTTTATATATTCTCTATCGTAAAGTTCATATTGTGCTTCATTGTGCTGGTTATTCCTACGACACTTATGGGCGGAACGTTGCCCGTAATGAGCAAGGCATTGACGAGTAAAACGAACCGTATCGGCTGGACGGTGGGAGCATTATATTCCATTAATACCTTTGGCGCTGTTATTGGATGTTTTTTGGCAGGATTTTTTCTTGTTCATGCTATGGGTGTTTTGCTGACGACGTATCTCTCCGCAGGACTTAATATAATTATCGCATTGATTGTTCTGTTGGTTTTTGTCCGTAGAAATCTTTTTGCAGATGAGGAAAAATCTGGAAGTAAAGAAAAAGAAGATACAAAAAATGAAGCACAAATATTACCGAAAAATGCTGGACGCATAGCATTAATAGTATTCGGTATATCGGGTTTCTGTGCATTGGCTTATGAAGTACTCTGGACTAGAGTTCTGGTATTATTTCTTGGCTCAACTGGTTATGCTTTTACGACGATGCTTTCGGCTTTTTTGTGTGGAATAGCTATCGGTAGTATATTGATGGCAAGGTTTGCTGATAAACGAAAGGATTTACTGACAACGCTTGGCATTGTTCAGATAGTTATAGCATTATCGGCTATTTTATTGATACCCGTTTATGGCAAGCTGTATGATATAGGTATGACGTTCACTGGTGCTGGATGGCTGAATTTCTTTTTGAGCCGATATGCTCTGTCTTTCTTCGTGATGCTTGTCCCAACAATATTTATGGGTGCGACTTTCCCCCTTGTTGTAAAAATATACGCTAATAGCCTTAGCCAGCTTGGAAAAAGCATTGGTAACGTATATTCAGTTAATACTCTTGGAAGCATATTTGGATCATTCTTCGCTGGATTTGTGTTTATCCCTCTGATCGGTATACAAAGAAGCGTATTGCTAATGTCTTTCCTGAACGTAGCAGGTGGTATCATAGCATTGGTTTTATGTCTGAGGTATTGGCAATCAAAAAATAATAAACGTGCAGTTGCGTCACACGTAGTTTATATCGCTGTCGCTGTTCTTGTTATCATAGTTGCCAGCTTTGTTATAGACACAGGACAACCACTTACAAAATATACTGCGGTATTCAAAGGTCCCGGTGAGAGCAATAAATTACTGTTCTACAAAGAAGGAATTGACAATTCCGTAACAGTTGTAGAAGATGTTGATGGTATAAGACGTGCATTTGTTGACACAAATCAGGCAGTAGAGGACTCAAGATGGGTTCTGCCTTCATATAGCATCATCGGACATCTGCCGGTACTTCTACACCCCAATCCGAAAGAAGCACTCGTGATAGGTTTCGGAATGGGCGTCACCTCGTGGGCAATATCACGGCATGGCGTGAGCGTTGATGCTGTTGAAATTTCCCCGGGCGTTAAGGAAGCAAACCAGTTCTTTACGAAGATAAATCATAATGTTTTGAGCGATCCATTGGTAAAATTGACAATTGATGATGGAAGGAATTATACACTCACCACTAAAAAAAAATACGACATAATCTCCACCGGCATAATACATCCTTTCGTCAGCACCAACAGTGCAGGATTATATACAAGGAATTTCTACGAGTTATGTAAGAAAAGATTAACAGATAGCGGTATAATGTGCCAATGGGTTCCTTTGTATCGTTTGCCAGAGGAGCAATTCAAGACAATAGTAAGAACATTCAAGGCGTCATTCCCGCATACAACAATGTGGTTTAAATATACACCTGATTTCGTCATCCTGATAGGTACGCCCAATGAATTAAGGATAGACTTTCAGGACTTCAAACGCCGAATGGAAAAGCCAGCAGTAAAAGCCGATCTTGAGCTTGTCAATATGTCTGATCCTTTTGCATTATTGGATTCTTTTTGGATGGATGAAAGGACTATTGATGAGTACGTTGGCTCCGGACCAATACACACAGATAACCGCCCATTGCTAGAATTCTTTGGACCTTTGCCAGCAGTCACGACTTTCCAGAATATTGATGGCATAAGGAAATTTCGTGCAACTATCCTTCCTTTCCTTACAAATGCGGCAAAGAACCCGCAGGAGTTTAACGAGCTAAAAAGTAAGATTCAGCAATACTTTGACGGAACACAATATGCGATCCTTGGGCAATTATATTACGTTAAGGGAGAATATGATAACTCAATCAAAAGGCTACTTGCCGGGTCTTACGTCAACCCAAATGACACTAACATCAAGTGGTTCATAACTCACGTTGAAAAACAGATGGGTATCAGTGAAAAGTCACTTTTAGATAGAATTAAGACGAATAATAAGGACGTTGACGCTATCATAAAACTCGGAACGGTCTATCAGAATCAAGGTATGCTCGATAATGCTATCGGGGAATTCAGGAAAGCTGTTGAACTTGATCCCAACTCTATGTTAGCCCACAGCAACCTTGCTTATATATACGAAGGCAAGGGAATGATCAATGAAGCGATAGCAGAATTCAAAGAACTTTTGCGGATTCAGCCAAAAATGCCGCAGATTCACGTTGGGCTTGGGTTGCTATACGATAAACAGGGCTTGACTGATGATGCAATAACCGAAATGAAAAATGCTATCCAACAAGACCCTAAAGCAACAGTTGCAATGATAAATCTTGGCATACTTTATCGCAAGAAAGGCATGTTGGACGAAGCAATAGAGCAATTCAAAAAGCTGATTGAGATTCAACCAGAAGCGGCGGCGTTTCATGGTTTTCTCGGTGATCTATATCGTGAGAAAAATGATCTTATTAAAGCAGAAGATGAGCTTAAAAAGGCATTGAAGATTGACCCAAGCATGGAGCAAGAGCCAAACTTTATCGCTACACTTGCAGTCGTCTACTTCCAGAAAGGTAGGTATGATGATGCTGAAAAAGAAATAAATAAAGCTATTAGCATTGATCCACAAAACGAGGGTTATCGTGCGCTTTTGAATGATATTCAGAAAAAAAAGAAACGGTGATGAAAGTCATATTATGCAAAGTGATGAGCCAAGATACGTGAACATCGTCTTCCCTATACCTGTGGATAGCCAGTTTTCGTATCTTTTGCCCGAACAACTCAGGGCAAAGGCACGGGTCGGAATGCGCGTGCTTGCGCCTTTTGGCAATGGCGAAAAAGAGACGGAAGGCGTTATCGTCGAAATTCCTGAAAAACCAGAAGTCGAAAAATTAAAGGAAGTTACAGATATACTTGACAATGAACCCTTCTTCTCTGATGAAATGCTAGAACTGACTAAATGGATGGCAGAATATTATTTTTCAACGTGGGGTGAAGCATTGAAATGCGCCACTCCCGCAGGCGTAAATATCATAAGCAAGCGTGTTGTTGACATAAGGGCGCTAGAAGATCGTGATAAAGTGCTTTCAGAAATGACTAAAACAGCACCTTTGCAATCGCAGATACTTACAACTCTTGCATGGGAAGGCAAGATGACAATTCATAATCTCAAGACCCGTCTGAATAATCAAGGTATATATTCAGCGTTATCGTCCCTTGAGAGCAAAGGTTTTATCACTGTAAGCACAGAGACTTCAAAACCCTTAGTCAAACCCATTACTGATAATATAGTTCGTCTGGTAAAGCCTATTTCAGATAGCGAACTAGAAGAAATAAAACGAAAATCATCAAAACAGGCTAACGTCCTTGAGATACTAATTTCTAAAGGCGAACAGGTAATTCTATTATCAAATCTTGCTAAACTTGCCAATACTACTCCCGTAGCTATAAAAAACTTTGCCAGTAAAGGACTAATTACTCTTGAAGAGATCGAGGTATTTCGTGACCCGCTTGAAGGCGAATTCTTTGATAACACAAAAAACCTTGAGCTTAATCCAGACCAGACTTCATCATTAAACGAGATCATCCGTGCTATTGAGGAAGGGAATAATAAAGTTTTTTTGCTATACGGAGTCACTGCAAGCGGAAAAACAGAAGTATACATGCAGGCAATAGACAAGATACTGGAAAAAGGTAAAGGCGCAATCGTGTTAGTGCCTGAAATCGCATTAACTCCTCAGACGGTGTTCCGATTTGCCTCACGCTTCGGCAAGCGTGTAACAGTACTTCATAGCAAAATGTCAAACGGTGAGCGTTACGATCAATGGAGGCGGATAAAGTCAGGTGATGCGGATATTGTCGTCGGTGCAAGGTCAGCCATATTTGCCCCTATGCCCAACCTTGGTTTGATAGTTATAGACGAGGAGCATGAAACTTCGTACAAGCAAGACGAAACGCCAAGATACCATGCCCGTGAAGTAGCGATAAAAAGGGCAACACTCGTAAATGCAGTAGTTGTATTGGGAACAGCGACGCCTTCTCTTGAAAGCTATTACAAGGCGTCTCAGAAGGAATACCATCTTCTTTCGCTACCGTCACGGATAGATAATGTAAGACTCCCTCCTGTTGAGATTGTTGACATGCGTACTGAATTTACAGAAAAGAAGAATCGCTCTATTTTTTCCAATAGCTTGCGTGATGCCATAGAAGATAGGCTGGCACGAGAGGAGCAAGTCATTCTTTTCCTCAACAGACGAGGATTCTCAACTTTTGTGCTTTGCAGGGAATGTGGTTACGTTGCCAGATGTAAGAACTGCGACATTTCATTGACTTACCATTCTAATGGTGAAATCATGATCTGTCATCACTGCGATTTTAAGGAGCGGGTACCTTCGATATGTCCCAATTGCAAGGGAAGCTATATCCGTCATTTCGGTATAGGCACACAACGAGTTGAAGATGAGACTCATAAGCTTTTCCCCGAAGCCAGCATCGAAAGGATGGACGTTGATACAACAACAAAAAAAGGCGCTTATAAGCGTATCCTCGAAGCGTTCAGAGACCGTGAGATTGACATACTAATAGGCACGCAGATGATTGCCAAAGGGTTGGATTTTCCTAACGTCACACTGGTAGGAGTTATTTCCGCAGACACCGCACTAAATTTACCTGATTTTCGTGCAGGAGAACGCACTTTTGACTTACTGACACAGGTAGCAGGCAGATCTGGCAGAGGTCAGGCAGGCGGAGAGGCTATCATACAAACTTATAATCCAGAGCATTACAGCATCCTTGCGGCACAGGATCACGATTACCGTAGTTTTTATCGTCAGGAGATCGTCAACCGTGAAATGCTTTCATACCCGCCATTTAGCCATTTCGCAAGGATATTATTAAGGGGAACGTCAGAGAGTTCCACAATGAAGTCAGCCGATGAATTGACCAGTATGCTTAATGCCTTTCAGGAGGCACATTTCCCTGATTTAGAAGTAATGGGTCCTGCATCGGCTGCGATTGCAAGAATAAAGAACTACTATCGTTGGCAAATACTCCTGAAAGCAGCTGATCCAGCACATATCAAAGAACTCGTCAAGATGACATTCACAAGATTACCGTCACAAATTACAAAAGGCGAGGTAGCAGTCATAGTAGATATGGACCCAATGTCTATTCTATGACTTTTTGATAGAATCATACGAGTTTTTCACTTATAGAAATAAAAAGAAGTTATACCTATTTGATATAGAAATGAGACTTAAAATGTCATTCTGAGTGACCAAAGGAAACGAAATTGAAGATTGGAAGATTTCACCACAGAGTTCACGGAGATCACAGAGAAGAATTAGTGATCAGTAATCAGTGATCAGTTTTTGTCACACTGATTACTGATTACTGATCACTCATCACTGCTCACTTTCCTCTCCGTGTCTCCGTGCCTTTGTGGTTTATTCTATGTAACTGAAAAAGTCGTATTAATTATTTAATGTTATGGTAGTGGTAGTTCACTGTTGTGTTGGGTTTGAACGAACTCGTGTCTTGGGGAAAAGTCCCTTAGCATTTGCTTCTTCACAGAACCAGAATGGTGCCCACAAATATTTGCTTCGATAATAGTTTTGTGCGATGCAACTACCAAGGCATCTACTTTTTAATAGACAATCACCACATATCCCCTCAAGTTTTTCTGGTAATCCGACACGTATATCCTGAAGCACTGGATTATTTGCCCATACGTCCTCAAGACGATCTTTGCTTGCATGTCCGAAAATCAAATCAGGCACATTTTCTCCAATACCGCACAGAGCATAAGAGCCATCTGCCAAAACTCCAATAATACCAAAGATACCGCAAGAAGAGCATCCCCCTCCTTCGCCAAACATCCTGCTTAAAGGACGGAAAGCTACTGGATGATCGTATACGATACGTAGTTTCGTTGAAGACGCAAGAGTAGTTTCAACCCATTTCCCGACTTCAATAAGTTCATCAATCGGCAGTGCTTCACCCTGTTCGTGCATCTTTTCACCTCTGGCAGTGGGTTGTAGAATATTGTATTTGACCGATTCTACATCGAGTGATTCTGCTAGCCGAACCATAGCCTCCATCTGATCCTTGTTGCGATTCATAATGGTCATAATAATCTGAGGATGAATATTATAACTCACCAGATTTCGGATACCTTCCAGAGCGGCTTCAAAGCAACCTTTAACACCCCGTATCCATTCGTGAGTTTCGGGGTCAGGACTATCCATGCTAACAGATATAAATAATTTCCCATTAGTGGCTAGTTGTTGTGCTATTTCGGGCGTACAAAGAACGCCGTTAGTCTCCATAGTAAGACCAAGCCCCTCAGTTCTAATTATCTCTAGAATTTCATGAATCTGAGGATGTAAAAGCGGTTCACCACCTGTCAATTTGACAGAAGGAACCTTCATCAACTTCGCTTGTCTTAATATAGACCTAAAAAGATCCAAATCTAGAGAAGGATACTTATGTGCCCCTGATTGATATTTTGGAGCAATCCAGCAATGGCGACATGCAAGATTACAACCTTCAGTCAGATAAAAATAAATTTGATTTAATGGAAAATTTCTTTCTTCTTTACTTGTTTCGTTTTCACTCATATTTATAAAAAGTTTATACCACAGAACATACAGAACTCTGTGGAAACCCTCCTTTCTTATATATTTTTACACCAAGCTTTCATCCGGAAGCCTTCCACCATCACTTAGGAATTGCCTAAGACAAGCATCAGGGCTTGGATGATTCTCAACACCCAAAATTGTATACGACAGCGCAGGACAATTACCTGTACAGTAGTTTATGTATTCGCAACCATGACAAAACTCAAAATCACTCAATGGAATTTTTTTTCGTGATCTTAACCTTTCAAGCTCCGGGTGATTTTGCCAAACATCTTTTAGATCATCTTTGTTGATTCTTCCCAGCTCAATATGTGACATCTGACCACACGGAACTATAATACCATCAGCACGAATAGCAAGCTTAGAATTAAAACCGCCACAACCCGTAAGACAACCTCTGCCCGAAATAGCACTACCTTCACTGCGAGCCTTTTCCATCGCAAGCCATCCTATCGCGTCTGCAAGAGGACCAGCGGCGGCACTTATACGCCCATTATATTTCTTACTGAGCATTAAAAGCTTTTCCATAGCAACCGAACGTTCTTCGGCTGTCATTTGTACCTGTTCTGCGTTTTGTCGGCATAATCCCATGAAAGACGCCGAGTTGGTAGAAAAACTTGGGATCCCTATATCCTCAAGCAATAGCTTTGACACAGATTCAAGATCATCAATGTTATATTTATGAACAGTGACTCTAACAGTAACTGGAACATTATATTTCATAAGGGATTTTAAACCGTTAAGCGCTTTAGCAAAAGTTCCTTTCCCTCTGAATACTTCATGAGTCATAGGGATCGAACCATCAATAGAAACCTGTGCGCTATTGCAACGCCCTGTTGAAACTAGAAACTCTGAGATTTCATCTGTAATTAAAGTTCCATTAGTCAAAACACTGAAACGCATCTTGTTACGGACAATCCCTTCTATGAGTTCCTTTATATCCTCACGAACAAAAAGCTCACCGCCAGATATTGTGACGTCCATAACTGCACAGCGATTTAATTCTTCAAAAAATTTTAACCATTCCTCTTTTGGTAGATCCTGATTTACATCACCAGCGCTTGAAAAATGGCTACAATACTTACATCTTAAATTACATCTGTTTGTTATCTCTAAATCAAGAGATCTTGGAGTATTAATTATTTTCATATCAAATCACCAACTTATTATTTATGACCTAAAGTTAATATAACTTATACATTAGTATTCTACTATGAATACTATCGAAAGTCAAGTTTTTTAAGTAACGAATATGACTTTTTCAGTTACAAAACGCAGAGACACGGAGAGGAAAGTCAATTATGAGTAATCAGTCTCAAAAACGTACAACACATCTCGACCCGAGTTCTATTTTCTTTTAACTATGCCAAAATGGCATTTTTTAATGATTAATTTGTGAAATTCGTGATTAAAAATTTTCCATACTCAAGTTGGAAAAACCTACCATTTCAAACTAAAAAATGATATTATGCAGAATATGTGCCACAATATTGGTTTATTAATTTTTGGATTGAGTTTTTTTGATAAGCTTTGCTCTGATTGAGTTTTTTTGATGTTTTTGCTCTGTTGGGCTTTTGATGAGAGAATTCTAAGAATAATAAGTTGTGTGGAAAAATGCAACACTTGTATAAATGTTATCATTTATGAACGCAAAAATCAATGTTATTGCTTGATCAACAATAATGTAGCATATTACGACAGCGATGAATGGTGGTCAATTATAATTGGTTCTATTAACCGATTAATTATTTAATCTTCATAAAAAGGGTATTAAGGGTGTTGTGAAAAATGCTGATTTACTCTGTCAAAATGACATTTTTTATCATTATACAAAATATTTAAAAGTGTTAAACCTTTCTATTATGTTTTAGTCTAATACCAAATATACAAAAATAGCGGATAGTGCTATATATCTAATGCTTTATAGAAATTGTGATACTCAGATAAAACTTACATTTCATCGCCCACCTAGCAGCTGTTCTTCCGTAAATCCACTAGGGGAACTGAGACGGCGGAACGTGAAAAGCTAGGAAGGAATCTTCTCAGTGAGTAAGATAAAGATGGAAGTCAACCAACGTTTTGATAAAATAAGGAAGATACTTATCTTACGCATCGATGGGATCGGTGATGTTTTGAATTCTACGCCTGCGATCTCTGCACTCCACAAAACCTATCCTAAAGCTAAAATTACCGTTATCGTGAAACCTCATGGAGCCGAAATCCTATACCGAAATCTTGACATTGATGAAATTATTGTTTATGATCCTAATAATCAACATAAAGGCTTAATAGATAAGATTAATTTTTTTAAAAAACTTCGTTCAGGTGGATATGATACCGCAGTAGTTCTTAACAATTCATCCATGAGCAATTTTATGGCTTACGTGTCTGGTGCAAAGATCAGGGCAGGTCGAAGATCTGAGCCAAAGAGATTTAGCCATACACTGACTCACTGGGTCAGTAATAAAGACCCAAAAGGCACAAAACACGAGGTTGACAGGAATCTGGACATTGTGCGTCTTTTAAATATAGATAATAATGCAAGTGATCTGGTATTGAACTTATCCGAAGATGAAAAAGCCGACGCAGATGATTTCCTTCGACTTAATAAAAATGATGGCTCTTGTTTGATGGGAATACATCCCGGTGGAAGTTCTTTTGACAAGCTTTGGTCACCTGAAAACTTTGCTGAAATCGCAGACCGATTGATTGATGAATTCAATGCTAGAGTAATCCTTTTCACCGGACCGGGTGAGGAGAATCTTGCACAAAATATATTGACTAAAGTGAAGAATCCTTTGATTTTTGCATCTGGAATCAAATTACGACAATTCTCGGCACTGGTGGAAAGATGTTCTTTGTTTGTTTGTAACGACTCAGGACCCATGCACATTGCATCCGCTCTTAAAGTCCCGACTGTTGCTATATTCGGACCCACTGATTATGTCAGATGGAGACCACGTAACGAAAATGCGGTAGTTGTGAGAAAAGATATGGATTGTTGGCCATGCAGTGCGCATAAGTGCAAAAGGAGTTACGAGTGTACAAAAATTTTACCAGTGTCACAAATATGGAAGGCGATTGTGGAATTGACATCAAAAGCTTTTATGTGTTAATATTTAGATATGCGTTAAGCAAGTTTAAAAAATGATGTTAAATTTTTAAGAATAGAATGCGGATGACTCGGATTAAACGGATTTTCGCGGATTTTTCTTTATTTATTTCGACTCGCGCAAATCCGCCTGATCCGCGTTTATCCGCGTTCTATTTTCTAAAGTTTAAAAAGGTTTCTTAAAGTCGCTTAAATTGCATTTTAACGGAGTCGCAAGTGTTTTTAGCTTGCATAATAGACTCCGGTGGTTCTCTAATAATAGTCAAAATGGCTAAACAAAGGAGAGTTTAGATGACTTCAATAACATTGGAAGAACCTTTACAGGTAGAGGTTGGTCCGAAGAAGGATTTCCCCAAAGTTATACAAGAAGGATTCGTTAAAGTATCAGAGCCAGATGAGGAAGTTCGTATTTCTGTCTCAAGCGATATGAATATGGATGGTATATTTCAGGATTTCTGGTTTCTGGCAACCAATAAGCGTGTGCTTGTCTTCAGTAGTAATAACAAAAAGAGCGCAGAGCTTGTTCATGAAATTCCTTTGAGCGATATTCAAGAGGTTAAACTAAAAAACTATACAGGGAATGGTATTCTTGAAATAGTAACTGCTGACAAGGCTATTGAGCTTTTACGATTTTCAAGGACTGCCTTGTATAAAAACAGCATCATTGAACTCCCGCAAGCTATTGATCTCCTTAGAGAGCAGAATGGTCAAATAATCGAAAAAAAGTCAGAAAAGCATAGCCAGAAGCACGGAGGACGCTGCCCAAAATGCGGAAATATAATACCTTTTTGGACAGATACATGCCCTCACTGTCTTGAGAAAAAGACAATGCTTTTCAGGCTATTTGGCTATCTCAAGCCATATTGGTACGTGGTCGTTATATCATTTGTACTTCTGGTCGTAACGAGTGTCTTGAATCTTGGAACGACGTATATAACGAAACCGCTCACAGATATGGTCTTTGCGCCTACTAATCCTGACATTATAGCAAATCATGTGTATAGATTCCACTGGCTGAACATATTTGTTCTACTTTTTATAGGTATGAACGTGGCTGTAACCAGTCTGGGAACATTGAGAACGTACATAATGAGTTGGCTTGGAAATAAAGTCATACTTGATCTGCGGACATCGGCTTATGAATATTTGCAAAGGCTTTCCTTGAGTTTCTATGACAAGAAAGAAACAGGAAGGCTTATGTCACGAATCACTTATGATACAGGAAACCTTCAAGGCTTCATCGTCAATGGTATTCAGGACTTCCTTTTTGATGCACTTATGCTAATTGGAATGAGTGTTGTTTTGTTTCTTACAAGCTGGCGACTGGCGGCTTTGACTTTGATCCCGATACCGCTCATGATCTTTGGTACCATAGTATTCGGTAAGAAAATGCACATGGCATATCACAAAGTCTGGAGACGTATGTCAAGCATATCTGCGGTATTGGCTGATACTATCCCCGGAGTCAGAGTTGTTAAGACATTTGTTGCGGAGCAGAGAGAAATAAGTAAGTTTGGTAAGATCAACCTCGAATTCTTCAAATCAAGCATGTACACTGCCAAACTGAACACATTATATTTTCCAATAATGGGCTTTGCAACATTTGCTGGCGGTATCATAATAAGATGGTTTGGTGGAAAGGATGTTATCGCTGATGATATGACTCTAGGGTCTCTGATGCTCTTTATGGGATACATGTGGCAATTCTATGGTCACGTAAACGGATTAACCAGATTGAACCAGACGCTTCAGATGGCGGCTTCTGCGGCAGAGCGCGTATTTGAAATACTTGACGCCCAACCAGAGATTGACGACAAGAAAGATGCTATTGAGCTTCCTCCCATACAAGGTAATATAAAATTTGAAAATGTGGTTTTCAGCTATGATGGTGAAAAGAATGCGCTTGATGGAGTATCTTTTGAGGTTAAAGCTGGACAAATGGTTGGACTATCTGGTCCAAGTGGTGCAGGGAAAACGACGATCATTAATTTACTTGGTAGATTTTACGAGACTACTGACGGTTCCATAGTTATTGATGGTCATGATATAAGAGACGTAAAAGTGAAATCACTCCGTAGCCAGATAAGTGTTGTTTTGCAAGAACCATTCCTTTTTCATGGAAGTATTTCTGAAAACATAGCTTACAGTAATCCCGATTCTACTAGATCGGAAGTAATTTCCGCCGCAAAAGCGGCAAATGCTCATGATTTTATAATAAATTTCCCGGATGGTTACGACACTATGGTTGGGGAACGAGGTGTGGGATTATCGGGTGGAGAAAAACAGCGTATATCCATAGCCAGAGCCATATTGAAGAACCCTCGTATACTTATCCTTGATGAAGCGACCTCATCAGTAGATACAGAGACAGAATCTCTCATCCAGAAAGCTATTGATCGACTTGTTGAGGGACGAACAACTTTTGCCATAGCCCATAGGCTTTCTACATTGAAGAAAGCTGATACGCTTTTAATCCTTGAAAAGGGTAAAATTGCCGAGATGGGAACACATAACGAATTGCTCGAAAACGACGGTTTGTATAAACGTCTCGTTGATATGCAGGCTGAACTTTCAAAAGTAAGAGTTTTATAGTAGCACTGGATGCTGGATACAAGTTTATAAATGGCTTATGCTAATTGTTTTTGTAGCCCATGCTTCCAGCTTGGTGAAATATAAAATCCAACCTTGAAGGTGGGCTACGCTTATGTTTACAAATAATCATCTATTGAGTATGTTTAAGGAAGTGTTTAATATATGTCTAAACGGATACAATTTTTGCTTTCTGATGAGGAATATGAATATCTGAAAGGGATAAAAGAAACGCAGAATAAACCGTTTTCAGTGGTAATCAGACAAGCACTAGAAAAAACTTATGATATAAAAAAGCCAGAAATGACGAGTAAAATCGTGAATAAAAAGAAAAATCTACGAGATTACCAATTCTGTGGTATGTGGAAAGACAGAACTGATATGACTGATAGCGTTCAATGGGTGAGAAACCAAAGAGAAAAGTGGAATGAAAGGCTTGAAAGAAATCGGGTTAAAATATGAAACTCATTGATACTGACATTCTGATCGATCTTTCACATGATCTTTTACAAGCAGAACAATTCATTGAAAACTTAATGTATAAGGGGAAGACACCAGCCATATCTGCTGTAACTAGAATGGAACTTGTGCAGGGATGTAGAACCAAAACTGAGCTAAAATGGACAATAGAACTCCTTAAAGAATTTAAGCAGATTCACTTTTCTGAATCAATTTCTCAAAAAGCTGTTGAACTAATAGAAAAGTATAAACTTAGTCATGGACTTTTGATTCCAGACGCAATTATTGCCGCAACAGCTATATCATTGAATTCAGAACTTTACTCAAGAAACATAAGGCATTTCAAAATGATCAAGGAAATAACAGTGATAAATCCCTATTAATAAAAGAAGCTATATGATACAAGATTCATTATCTCAGAGATAGAATAAAATGATAAGGAAGTGTTTAATATATGTCTAAACGAATACAATTTCTGCTTTCTGATGAAGAGTATGAATATCTGAAAGGGATAAAAGAAATACAGAATAAACCGTTTTCAGTGGTAATCAGACAAGCATTAGAACAAACCTACGATATAAAAAATCCAAAAATAACGAATAAAATCGTGGATAAAAAGAAAAAGCAACTAAAGGCTTTTAAAGAAGCTTATGGAATCTGGAAAGATAATCCTGAAATAGATACCATGATAGAAGAAACTAGGGAAAGGTTTCAACAGTGGAGAAAGAAAATAGAAGAATCTGTTTAGATACAGATATTATTATAGATTACTTGAGGGGAGCAAAGGAAATTGAAACCCTTATAGAAAAACTAATGTATACATTCGACGAAATTGTTATTACGACAATTACGATCTATGAATTATTTGCAGGAGTTGAATATTCTGGTGGCAAAGGTCGTGATAAAATTGAGGCTGTGATCAAAGTTTGTAATACTATTTTGCCGTTTGATGAAAAAGCATCAAGAGAATCATCGAGAATCTCATCAGAATTAAAGAGAATTGGACAACAAATTGGTGTTGAAGATGAATTTATTGCCGCGATTTGTAAAACTTCTGGTGCTTGTTTGCTTACTAGGAATGTAAAGCACTTTCATAGAATTAAGGGATTAAAAATTATCGATCTCAATGAAATATAATTACAGGAGATAATATGACTAGAGACGAAGCTCTGGAACTGATGAAATCCAAGTTGAAAAACAAAAACCTTCAAAAGCATACAATAGCAACTGAAGCGTGTATGCGATTTATTGCACGTCATTTTGGCGAAGATGAGGAATTGTGGGGATTAGCAGGACTTTTGCACGATCTGGACTATGAGGAGACTGCGAAGGACGCATCAAAACACGGACTCGTTAGCGCCCAGATGCTTGAGGAAATAGGTATTGATGAACAAATAATTTATGCTGTCAAAGTTCATGCTAAACACGCTGAACCCAATAATAACATGGATAAAGCGATCTTTGCTGCAGATCCTCTCACAGGTCTGATTGTAGCGGCAACCCTTATGCACCCAACAAAAAAGATTGCTGACGTTGATACAGGTTTTGTAATGAAAAGATTTAAAGAGAAAAGCTTTGCCGCAGGGGCAAACAGGGATAACATCAGAACTTGTGAGAATTTAGGATTATCGCTTGAAGAATTCATCACAATTTGTTTAGATGCCATGAAAAGTGTATCTGATGATCTAGGATTGTAGGGATTAACAAACGTAGTGGCATGCTGATGCGTGCCATTTCCATAATGATTTAATGATAGAATCTGGAGGATAAATATGGTTGAATATATAATGGATCCAAAAAGAGTTGATAAAATTCTTCGTAAAATAGGCATCGTAGTGGTAATGGGTAAAGATCATGCTAAAAAAGCTGGGGATTTGATAAATTCGGTCAAAGCCATATACGAAGCTGGTTACGTTGCCGAAGTAACATTTAGAATTGATGAAGGTATGCTCAGAGAAGCTATGAACGAACTCACAAAAATAAGAGCAGAAAGCGATCCTGAGAACCCGATGATTCTTGGTGTTGGAAGCGTGATTAATCCCAAAGAATTGGATAAAGCCATTGAAATGGGATTTGACATGGCTGTGTCGCCTGATTCTGGCATGGGTGGATACAGAGAAAAGATTGATTTTGTCAGGATAACTCGTTCCGCAAAAGTCTTTGGCGCACCTGCGGGATTCAGCCCATCAGAATTCAGCTATTGGATTGAAAGGGAAGATGGTCTTGAGCCTGACGCAGTTAAGATATTCAATTCCAGCGTTTACGGACCGAAAAATCTCGGTGGTTTACTCGCACCATATCAAAGGGATAGACATGCAGGAAGGATCATAATGCCGACAGGCGGAGTTGATAGGAAAACTGGTCCTGAGTTCCAGAAGAATATCTCGAAATATGGATTCTTCCCTGTGTTAGGAATGTCTGATCCGTTAAGCCTTGTTCTTGAGAAGAAGATGCTGGGCGACCTTGACATTCTTCGTGAATCGCTTGCTAAATTCAAAGAGGAATTCACGGCGAATATGAAATCTTCAATTTCCTAAATATTTAATCCCTCACCTTTCCTCTCCGTGCCTCAGTGTCTCCGTGTTTAAATTCTTTTACATAGCCCAATATTCACGTGGATTTGTGTAATCGTAGGGGCATATTGCAATATGCCCTTACAAAACTTCATAAATACTTGATTTGTTGAAAATCAAATCTCATGTGCTGTACGCGCTATTACCTCGTCCTGATACTGACGACTTAACTCAACAAAGTATGCGCTGAATCCCCAGACACGAATGACTAAATCCCTGTATCTCTCTGGCTCATGTTGAGCGATACGGAGAATCTCAACGTTGAGTATATTGGTCTGGAGTTGTATTCCACCCATAGCAAAGAAAGTCTTGAGAAGCATCTCAAAGTTTCTCAGACCGTCTTCCCCCGCAACAGCAGTCGGATGAAAATTGATCGTCAATGCGCTGTTCCATTGGCACAGCATCGGGTCAATCTTTGTGACGGATTTAATGATGGCAGTTGGTCCTCTGCGCTCAGTACCATTGCTTGGTGAAAGAGTTACCGGTATAGGCTCACCAGATTTACGCCCATCAGGTGTTGCGCCGATCCTTGCGCCTGTTGTAACGTGATGCGGTTGGTGTATTCCCGATAAAAACCTCGCAGACGAGTCAATTTGATGTTTAAGTATCTCCAGACATGAAAACTCGAATATATCCTTGCCAATCAAATCAACCTCGTCATCATCATTTCCCCATTTCGGTGCAGAAAGAAGCCGTTGTCGTAGTAGCTCATATCCCTCAAAGTTGTTCTTACAGACATTTTTCACGTCTGTAAGTGACGCAAAGCCTTCATCAAAGACGATCTTTTTTATCGCTGAAAGACTATTGACAGCGTTGACAGGTGACATAACAAATATGCCCTTATCCCTATAGGTTAGTCCGCCACAAGTTATGTCAAGACCATTACCAATGCAGTCCTCAAGCGTACCTGATAGGAATGGTAACGGTGATATGATAGGCGAATTTAGCGAACGGACGTAACCTTCTGCCGAATCTTTAACAGCTTTGGCAATTTTTGCTTTATAGATTTCGATTAATTGCTCGAAGGTCGCATTATCGTCAATGTCGTTAAGAACGCTCAATAATAAAGGTGTTAATTCTATTGACCCGCCGAGGTAGAAATCCGATTTGTCTTCAATAATTATGTCCTGACAGGCATCTAGGACGTAATCACGAGCATCTTCAATCGGGAATCCCACACCGACTAAACTAGGGACAATGGCATCATCATTATAGAACGACAACTGCCCTAAACCTTGACGTGCAAGATTACTGACCATTTCGATCAGTTCAGATGGTGAGTTTTTATGGAGACGAATATTGATCTGAGGATTGACCAATCGCAGATGATCAAGCACGTCAAGACACGCATAAGTCAAGTCGTTTGTCGCATCTGTTCCATCAGGTTTCGTACCAGAAAGTATCAGGTTATCTGAACCGTAAAAACCCTCTCCCTGCCTAATATCTGCCTGATCATTGAGTTTGATAAATACACATTCCAGCAATTCCTGTGCTTCCTCTGACGGATACTCGTTGTAGAATCTTTCCATGTATTGATCGAAACGCCCAAAAGACATCAGGCACTGATTTTCGACCATTAATACAACGTGTGTAAGCCAGAATAGCTGTAATGCCTCGTATAAATCTTTTGGTGGTTGATGTGCAATATTTCTGCAAACCTCAGCGATCTTTTCCAGTTCCGTTTTGCGTGTTCCAGCATGCTTCTGTGCTATTTCTAAGGCTAGATCAGCGTACCTATTTGCAAGTATTGATGCACCTTCGTAAGCTATACAAACAGCATTTAGAAAATCTTTTTTCTCTTGAGATGTTTCATTTTCCTTATGGTTGCGTGCCTGTTCTATAATCCCCCTGAATCCATAATCAAGAACTTTTCCATATCCAGCGACGTAATGACCCTTTGACCCTCCACCAGAAGTCCCATATTTACTTTTTTCTTCATCATTCATATATTGTGGATAAACGAATACGCTTACATCTGAGGATGTATCATTTATTTCTGTTTGATTGGGATGTCTTGTTCCATAGACTGTCCTTGAGCCAACAATAAGCTCATCATCATCTATGAATACAGGCATTTGTTCAAGCATCAGTTTCAGTGCATAAGCCTTGCGTTCGGTAATACTGCAATCCATAGAACTGACTGACCAATCAGACGGTATAAGTATGCGATATTTTCCGTGTTCACCATTTAGCATCTTCTCCCGAAGAGCGTTAATTCTACCCATATATTTCCTCTGTAGTTAATTTCTGCCGGTGATTTACATTGCATATTACAACTATCCAGCTTTTATCCGATCTCTGCCCGAACCATGTCTGCCCATTTACGCAATCTTGGTAGATCGTTGTTGATACGATAAACGTCACGGAAGATGATTTCCAAATTGCAATCTTTCGCGGCTTCCAGAGTATCTTTTATATCTTTTTGTAGCATATTCCAGTCTGGATTAACACCACTGATAGGTGCTGGTCTGGGTTTACGGGAGAATACACAATTACGTCCTAATTCCGCTGCTATCAACTTCATGTCGCACCATGGCGAAATTGATATTGCTCGCACATTCGGGATTAACTTTATTATTCTATCCCAACGGTCATGAACTGGTTCACAACAACCATAATAGATTAATCCAAAGCGTTTGCATATATCCGCCATATAAGGCAGAAAGAATTCACCAAACATCTTAGGCGATATAGCTGTCGTTTCCTGTGACTCCATATCGAGCCACAAGTCCTTGGGTCTTGCTTTTCCTGAATAATCAGGTTGTGGTAATGCGGTTGTGAAGCCGGGACTTCCAGAACCTACCAGCGTTGAGTTATTATTTAAGCCGAATAATTCTTCCTTTTCAAGAAAGTCAAAGTAAGCAATGCGGTCATCTCGTAAATATGTCATGACCCGATGAATCGCATCTGGTTCGTCATAAACCCAAGTCATCAGCCTATCATTACCCATCAATCTAAAAACATCCCCGGTAAGCCCGCCACCTAAACCGGTTGTGCCGTGTAGTATGACAGGCATAATATCTCCGAAGGTTTCTTCCAGACGTTCTTTCCACTTTTTTGTACCATCTCGGTCAACATGCCATGTTCGTGGTGTTAGTTTATCAATATCACTTGGCATTTGGATTGGGTTTTCAAATGCGTAGCCGGTTGTTCCGCCGGTAATATCAGTTGCATGATGGGATCGAATATCAACTCCATATCCGGTTCCGCCAACGTGCCAGCCAATACGCCAGCATGGTTCAATCACGATGTCATCACCAACTTCTTCAGCATGTCGGATTACCCAGCGCATGTTTCTTTCGATGCCACGAAAAGATTGGTCTTCGCATTGCAGTTCGGATTCCGCAACGTAATTATCTAGTGTCCACGTCTCAAATAAAATCATTGGTCGTTCGGCATGAAGGTCTTTGAGTGCCGTCCATTGACGTTTGCGATCTTCCATCACCGGCTGGCTTGCAATTTCCATCCACCGACTAGCTAACGGTCGCAGTATTTCACGGTCTTTATTATTCATCTTTCGTTTCGGCAAGGACACCCCTGCATTAAGGAAAGTGATGCGTACTAGTTGGAACTTATGCCTTTTACCAGTCACGAGTTACGCGTCACCAGTCACTTTTTCAGGCATGGGGGGAGGAATTGCCTTCTCCTTTCTAGTGTTAAAAGTAAGATGGTAGTTTTGACACAAGTTAAAATAAAACTTGCCCTGGAACTACCAAACAGGTTATATGATCAGTATTTGAACAAATATCAATTTGTAATTGATCATATTCAAACTGAGTTTGATCAATTAGCAGTCTTCGCCAATGTTATAGAACAGTTTAGGCTATTACCCGATTATTTTCTTAACCTTCATTATGCGTGTGGTTATGATCCTCGAATCGTAAAACCAACGAATTTATTCCCATCCCCTTTTTCAAGGGGACTCGCTTGGACTGGATATAAGATTCATGCGATTTTCCTAATCGCATATATTTCCTGTTGACTATAAACTATCTTCATGATACAATATTTACTGTCCACGATAACCAAGTGGACACTAGGGCTGGGATAGCCCAAACCAGATGAAACGGTAAAGCGTAAGCTCGTTTCATTCCACGCTCGTGGAGAGGGGAGTTCCTCAGTGTAGTTGATCAGACTTGGTTTCTTAACCAATCAAATACTGAGTAGCCCTTCGTTGAAGCAAGAAGCCTCCGCATTTATGCGGGGGTAATTCACATCAGGCGGAAGATTACCTGCGCTGACTAATTCTATCATTTTTGGATCATTAGTGCCTAGATTATGAAGATTGTCCGCTGATATTGCTATATATTCTGGTTCACGACCTGTATCTGCCAGTGACTTCAATCCTGATGAAAGCCTTTTTTTGT
>Ga0247841_10001940_pt1 | contig 43443 bp, 54 predicted proteins | sample LaCruzMarch2015__2_FD_192410 | JGI IMG/M metagenome (GOLD analysis project Ga0247841, IMG submission 192410) | Freshwater microbial communities from meromictic Lake La Cruz, Castile-La Mancha, Spain - LaCruzMarch2015_18m | ecosystem: Environmental > Aquatic > Freshwater > Lake | place: Spain...
TTGCAAAAAGCAGATATCGGCGAATTCTTAGCTGAATTCCTGCGATTCATCATGTTCACCGGCTTTTTCTGGTGGTTGCTGTTGAATGGTCCGAACTATGCAGTGTCGATCATGGATTCAATGCGGCAACTTGGCGGCCAGGCCACGGGGCTTAATACGGCCCTGTCACCGAGCAACATCGTAGATGTGGGGTTCGCGATCTTCGACCGGGTGGTTGACAAGTCCTCGTTCTGGACCCCGGCCGACTCTATCGCTGGCATCATTATCGCGGTCATCGTCCTTATCATCCTCGCGCTCGTCGCAGTGAATATGCTCATACTGCTGATCTCTGGCTGGATTCTGGCCTACGCGGGTGTGTTCTTTCTGGGCTTCGGGGGTTCTAAGTGGACTTCTGAGATGGCGATCAACTATTTCAAGACCGTGCTTAACATCGCGGCGCAACTGTTGGCGATGGTTGTCATAGTAGGGATCGGGAACGCTATTCTGATCACCTATTACAACAGCCTGAGCGCGGACGCTACGATTAAGGAGTTAGCGGTGGAAGTGGTGGTTGCGGTGGTCCTGTTCGCGCTGGTGAATAAAATTCCGGGTCTGATAGGTGGCCTGGCATCAGGGGGCGGGGCGCACGCGCTGGGGAGTGGGTTCAGCGGGTCGTCAATTGGTCGCGGTGCGCAAACGGCCGGCGCTGGGGTGACGACGGCGGCCGGCGCTATTGGGATGGCGGGCGCAGTCGCGACCGCGGGAGCGATAGGGGCCGCGGGTGGAGCCTCGGCATTGTATGCGGCGATCAAGCAGGGGAGTTCAAACACCGCAGCCGGTACAGATATCGCGGCGTCTATTGGTTCTTCGCTTGCGAGCATGGGCGGGGCAGCGCAGGACTTCTTGTCGGGCGGGGGCGGTAGCGGGTCGGGAACCTCCAACTCAACCGGGCGCTCGCTCGCGGAACAGATGGGGATGGGGATGCAAGGCGGCGCGCCGGCATTTGCGGCCTCGGGGGGCGGATCGTCAGGTAGTGGGGGGAGCTCCACCGGCGCCCGCGGGGCCGATCAGTCCTCAAGGCAAGGGGACACTGGCGCGGCCGTCGGTGCTGGTGTGGCCGGTGGCGGTGGAGCCGGACGAGATGGCGACCGAACGGGCGCGGGCGGACCTGGCGACAGCAAAGACGCCAAGGGGGGCGGTGGGGGAGCGCCGAACGGGCAAGCCCAGAGCCAGGGCGAGGGGAACGGGGCCGGGAAAGCGCCGGCAACGGGCGGCGCTGCGACAGACAAGCGGCAGCGTGGCGGGGAGGACACGGGCGGCAGTTTGCTCGGGGCGCTGACCTCCGGGGGACGGATCGCGGCGGATGCGGCGGCGAATCTGGGGGTCGGGGTCTACGATTTTGGTATGGAGAAAGCGGGGGACGCGATTGCGGCGGCTCAGGAGCGGATTGGTCAGACCTGGGGGGGACAGGTGGCGAGTGCAATTCGTAAACGCGGAGCACGGTCAGAAGAAGCCGATGAGGCGACGTTTGACGGTGACACGCTGACTGCGGCGGCGTTACGAGATACAACAGTCGATGCGGATGCGGAAATAGCCGCATTCCGGGATCGCAACAGTTAATGTTGAGCAACAGAGGCGATAGCATGAACAGGCGATTACTGAATGTCGTATGCGGTGGGGCGTTGGTGCTCGGATGTGGTGGCCTGGTGGCGGACGATGGAGTCCTGACGGGAGACACGCGTTTGGCGTGCGAGGCAATCATGTGTCTCGCGAGCGGCACCAGGCCGGCGGAATGCTCGTCGTCACTGTCGCGCTACTTCTCTATCTCGTTCTCGGACTGGCGGGACACGATCCAAGGCCGCATCAATTTCCTGAATCTCTGCCCTGGGGCTCAAGTCTCCGGGGAAATGTCGGGATTGGTGTCGGCGATGGGTAATGCCGTTGGCCGGTGTGACGCGCAGTCGCTCAACATGACGATGAAAACCCCAGGGGTGTCGTGCGGGGATTGGCGGGTGATTCTGATACATAACCAGTTGCCCGGATACTGCGCGGCTTACTATGGGCATCAGTACACAAACCTTGGGAGTGAAGCCCCTAGATATGTCGGAGTGCCAGAACTCGGGGGATTCTGGAGTGACGCCGCGCACTATGATGCGGACTTGGAGCAATATAACGCACATTCTGGAAACTGGAACAGCGCTAGCCAGTGCTACCAGTGGAATTATGGGTACGGGTCGGGCGCCGTCAATAACTGGTGGCAATGATGGTAACCGACGATGAATAAGATACATGACTGGCTCGACAATTATACTGCGGCCTATTGGGCCTGGCTGGCGCGATACCTTGAATGGGCGCGGGGACGGTCGATCACGGAAGAAGAACACCAGGTGCTTGTGTTCGGGCCTTGGGTGGTACTCGCTATCGCCAGCGGGTTTATCCCGTGGTGGGCGAAGGTCGTTATCTGTGCTGCGATCGTCACCCCGTTTCTTTATACGATCGCGAAAGCGCTGATACCGCGCCTGTGAAGCGGCTTGCGTTCTCCGACGGGACGCTCGAAGCGTTGAAGTGGGTTGGACTGGTTATTATGACCGGCGATCACGTCGATAAATACCTGTTCAACTCCACGCTAACGCCGTTTTTCAATGCCGGAAGGCTTGCGGCCCCATTGTTCATCTTCGTGCTCGCGTACAACCTGGCGCGGCCTGGCGCGATGGAGCGTGGAGCGTACCGGCGGACTATGGGGCGGCTGGCGGTGACAGGGATCGTCGCGACACCGCTCTTTCTGAGCCTCGGGGGCCTCTTGCATGGCTGGTGGCCCGGGAACATTCTGCTATCATTGCTCGTGCTGACAGGTGTCTTGGGCCTCCTGGATCGGCGGACCGCTGGGAGCTACACGCTGGCGGTAACTGTGTTCGTGGTAGGTGGGTCGTCCGTAGAATTCTGGTGGCCTGGGTTGGCGCTCGGCGTGGGGACCTGGTGGTACTGTCGGCGGCCTGGCTGGATGCCGGCGACGCTGGCCGTTGGGAGTCTGGCGGGTTTGTATCTTGTGAACGGGAATTTCTGGGCGCTGGCGGCGGGGCCGCTTGTGCTCGGGGCCGGTAAGCTTGATCTCAGAGTGCCGCGCGTGAAATGGGTGTTCTACATTTACTATCCATTGCATCTTGCGGTCATTCTGGCAATCAAGGTGCACATGGCAAAGGCCGGATATCTGTTTTTCTACTGAAGCGTATCTATCGCTGGAGAACCGAGCGTGCCAAGCGTGAACTGCCCAAATTGTGGATCAGCGGACATGAGGACGTTTGAGGTGATTCACGCGGAAGCATGGCTGCTGTGGCCTCATTGAAGCTATTGCTACCCAGAGGGACGCTTGAAGGGTAACCACGTTTCCGCGGCAACACTGCCGCGGCCTCATTGAAGCGTGGAGCGGGCTGCCGTCGCGATGTCCTGGAGCCCTGGACCTGGCCGCGGCGGGTCCAACCTGGTCCCCCTCCACCTGGTCCCCTGCCGGCGCTGCTCGAAGGCCCTGCGGTCGAGCTCGCCGACCGCGAGCGGCGCCAGGGCCTCGTCCTCGATGTCACCCTCGGCGCGGTGGCCGCGGGCCTGCCCTGGGCCTGCTGGAGCGGTTCCGCCGGCACACCTGGTCAGGGCCTCGACGGCGCGGCCGTCGCGAGGTCCTGGAGCCCTGGACCTGGCCGCGGCGGGTCCAACCTGGTCCCCCTCCACCTGGTCCCCTGCCGACGCTGCTCGAAGGCCCTGCGGTCGAGCTCGCCGACCGCAAGCGGCGCCAGGGCCTCGTCCTCGATGTCAAACGGTCCGGGCGAGTGCTCGATACAGTGTCGAGCGATGGACTCCAAGCAAAGCAGCCGCGGCCTTGACGGTGCGGCCCTCGCGGTCGATGAGGTCTCGGGCGTGCTGGATCTGATCTTGGGTGAGAGTCGGCCGGGGTCCGAATTTAACCCCTCGGCGCTGAGCCGCGGCGCGGCCGTTTCGGGTGCGGTCGATGATGACGGCCCGCTCAAATTCGGCGATGCCGGCGAAGACCGTCAAGACCATTCGCCCGGCCGCTGTGGTCGTGTCGGCCCAGGGCTCCGCGAGACTGCGCAGTCCTGCTTTTGCAACCTCAAGGCTGGCAGCAATCTCGAGGAGGTCGCGGGTGTTTCGTGCGAGGCGGTCTAACCTTGTCACAGTCACTACGTCACCGGCGCGCAGGTGGTCGAGCATCCGAGCGAGTTCGGGGCGGTCGCGCTTGGTGCCTGTCATCTTCTCCGCGAAGATCCGGGTACAGCCGGCGATCTGCAATTCCGTTCGTTGGTTGGTTAGGTCCTGGTCGTCAGTCGATACCCTGGCGTAACCCATCATCATGGGAAATGTCTCCGGTTTTGGTCGCAGGTTACTTTAACCTGCGACGCAAACCTGCGACACACCAACGCCACGTAATCCGGTGATAGCGCGGGTGTCGCGTGACTTAGGAGTTGTGCGACAAGGGAGACTTTCACATGTGAAAGTTGAAGCCTGGGACCTGGCGGCGGCGGGTCCAACCTGGTCCCCCTCCACCTGGTCCCCTGCCGGCGCTGCTCGAAGGCCCTGCGTCCGAGCTCGCCGACCGCAAGCGGCGCCAGGGCCTCGGTCCTTGATGTCACCCTCGGCGCGGTGGCCGCGGGCCTGCCCTGGGCCTGCTGGAGCGGTCCGCCGGCATCACCTGGTCAGGGCCTCGACGGCGCGGCCGTCGCGATGTCCTGGAGCCCTGGACCTGGCGGCGGCGGGTCCAACCTGGTCCCCCTCCACCTGGTCCCCTGCCGGCGCTGCTCGAAGGCCCTGCGGTCGAGCTCGCCGACCGCGAGCGGCGCCAGGGCCTCGGTCCTCGATGTCACCCTCGGCTCGGTGGCCGAGGGCCTGCCCTGAGCCTGCCATTAATGCGCGAGCGCTCCGATGGTTCGGTGAACGCCGGTAGCGCTCACACAGCTTGCCTATTTAATAATTAGTAACCTGGGTTACAATCATGCCGCGCTGCGCGAGAACCAAGCGCGAGAAACCTTGCCGTCGCGGCGAGCCCTCGCGGAAGGGCATCGCAACACGCGCGGCGCGCGGGCTCCAGCAGGGACCGTTTCCGCGGCAAGGTTGCTGCGGCCTCATTGAAGTCACTGGAGCGCGGCGAGCTGGTGCATGGGTCCCGCACGTTTCCGCGGCAAGGTTGCCGCGGCCTCATTGAAGTTGCACGTCCCCGACTTCGTACTCGGTGTTGACCCGGAGTTTCCGCGGCAAGGTTGCCGCGGCCTCATTGAAGTTAGACCCTGAAGCCCGGGACCTGGCCGCGGCGGGTCCAATCGGGCATCTTTGTGTTTCTCGTCTCGAAGGGTAAAGAGGTGTGACTGTCGCTCAGACAATCACGACAGATGGCGCATCATCTACGCCGATTGTTCCGCGGACGCCACATTCACGGAGAAAGCTGTAAGCGTTGTCAAGCCGGGACCAGCGGCGCAGTTCGCCCCGCGTTGTATGCACGTCGTCAACATTTGGTTCCTCGCCCGCTGAGTCGGTTTGAACCCATATCTCGAACTGTCCGTTACGGCTCAGAATCCCGGCGGATTGGACGGCTCCCGATTTCACCAACAGCAACAGGTCTTGCTTCGTCATAGCGTTTCTTCATTGAGCTTCGGTTTGTGTGGCCTGGTACCAAGCGCAGAACGGCGCGGGGTCGGCGTTCTCGGCAATACACGCGAGAATGCTGGGGGTGGTAGACGCCACGGGGTGCGCGCAGACAAGACCGGCGGTCGATGGTGGAGACGTGGCGGGCCAGGCCGCGAGGTGAATACAGTCGCGGCAGGTCTCTTCGGCAGGATCGGCAGCATTCATAGGGACCTCAAACGGGCATAAAGCGTTTCGGAAGCTGTGCTTGGAAGCGACACGTCACGCAAACAAGCTGATAGGGGTAACCTTTGCTGTACCCCGAAGTATAAAAATAGCGGACCCTTATTCGCTTGATAAATGGTACCTCGCCAGGCACAGCACAGCCGATTCGCATGTGCCCTTGCGGCGGGCCGCTCGCTTTTGTCGCGCGGCCGTTCGACCAGTAGGCCCAACTTGTCGTATCTGGTGTCTGTGCTGTCGCGGTAGTAGTGGATGGAGGGTCGCCCAGTCGTGAAAGTCGCTCCGCTATATCGAGCCAGTCGGCATCGTACCAGTTCATTCAATCTTCCTCACACGCTCGGCGAATCTGCTCAGTTTCAGCATCAAAGCGGACAATGTAAGCCTCGAAAGCCCGCTCTGACGCTCTCAGGCGGTATGTCAACCGCGCCCGCTTGCCTCTGAGGATCGCGCGCAGGGGTTGCCGGCCTGGGTCGTCGACGGGTAGGCCGTCGAGGTCCTTGCGCAACTCCCAGATCTCGCGGTCCAGGCGTTGGGTACTCATGGCGCCACCCAGTACCAAGCGCCGTCACGGAACACCGGCCGCGCGCTTGGTTCGGGGGCGAACTCGCGTTCGGTGCGCTGGTTCCAGCATCCACCACCACCACGGCTGTAGAGGACCCATCCCAGATGGGGCGCGCCTGTGCAGTAAGGTGCGGCATCCATCGAGGGGGTGACGGTAACCCCGGGCAAGGGACGGAAGTCGATGCGGACGCCCTTCGTCAGTTCTTGGGTGTTCATGGGTGCTTCAGACGATGACCGGCCGGGGTTGGGTTGGGGCGAGGACCACCAGGAGATCCACGCCGGCCGGGAGTGGTCCGGCCGCCTCGATGGCGTCAGCGCGGAGCTTCAGGGCGAATCGGGCGAACGACTCCAGATCCCACGACGTAGCAGGCTCCGGAGAATCACCGCCGGTCAGCCAGTCCAGCACAACCCAGGCCGCCGGCTGCATCCCCTCAGACCACGCCCCGGCGTAGCTCGGGACCTGGTATCCGATCCGCCAATCTCCCCCGTCTTGGAGCAACACCAAGCGCCGACCTTGGTCCCTATCGTCGGCGTTCTGAAGTGCCTGGGCGATCCGCTCAACCATCTGTGATCTGTTCATCTTTCGGTTCCGGTCGGTGTGTCGGATTGGTTACTGAGGACCGCCCGCCTTGAACACTACGCTCAAGGCGGGCGATTACTCCGCTAATATTCAGAAGGTAAAAGGAACGTCGTTACGCTGCGGTCATGCTCGGTGATAATCCACAAGCAGTTGTCACCGTGACCCTTGCAGGGCTCTGCCGGGTTAATCGGATACGCCGACAGGATACGCTCGCCAAGCGATACGGCTTCCGTATTACGTTCACTGTCGTCAGCACAGACGGTACCCCAGTGCCCGCGAACGTGGCGTTCCAGGCACCCGATAAGGTAAGGCCGCGGAACTGCCGCCAGGACCCCGGGGGTTGCGACAATCTGCCCCAACGGGAACAGGCGGGGTTGTGAGTGGCTGAAGGCGGGAGGCGCGGACGTGTTAGAATCCAACATAGTCGATCTCCGGGTGTTTCGGGGATGGATCAGAGCCCTGGACCGTTGGCGCGGTGCCGGGGCTCGCTTTTTATGGGCTGACCAAAGTTAGCCCATAGGAAGCATTATAACAAAACCGCAGAAACGCACAAGCAAAACAGCGATTTTGTTTCACGTGGAACACCCCGCTTCACTTCCTTCCTGGCGTAAATCCATTCATCCCCTGGCCCATTCAGCACCGCGATCCCACGACAGTATTAAAGTCAACAGATAAGGTGGGTCGGCTGGTATCGACAGCGATTGCCACCGGGCAAGGATAGCAGGACCGTCAATGTGCCCTCGCAATGTTGCCCTTGCCTCTCGCCACTTCGCCGCCCGATGCGCCCTTGCCTCTACTTGTTGCGCTTCCCACGCTTCACGCCGCCGCTTCATGACGGCTTCCACGTCGTCCTGTTCCTCAGCGATCAGTTCCGCGAATAGTGGCAGGGCTTCCTGTTCGCGCCGACACTTTACCTTATACGCTGCCCGCTTCCGGGGCGTATCAACGAAAGGATATCTTTGTAGCCGTTGGAAACGCACAAGGTCTACTCCCGATTCATTGTGTGGCAGCGAGTCGATCAGGACACCGGCGCCGGAGCTCCTGACGGGATTCCTCGCAGAACCCAAGCGTTGCCACCTTCGACCAACTTCTTCCGCCGTTTCGCGGCTGGATCGAGAAACATTCCGTGCCGTTGTCAACGTAGATGGCACTGCACTGGACGGCGCTCCGGTGAGGATGATAGAAGCGGAGCCCCAACCCTGGGATCTGGCCCCAGGTCCCTTCAGGGGTCTGCTTCAACCATGCCCAGTCGATCCGAACACTGCTATTCGTCTGAGCGGGATTCATGGCGTGTTCCTCGAAATGTCGATCAGGGCTAAGAAATTCTGAACTTCGCAAGTGTTCTGCATCATTCGCCGCCAGGCCGCGGTTGCCGCTTGAGCATCCCGCCCGAAGCGGACCCACACCAACCGCGCTAACTCCCGGTGCATATCAAGTGTGAAACGCTCGCCAGCAGTGGTAATCACGTCGTCTTGCATTGGATACCCCCTTACTCGTCCTGCGCCTTGCTCAACGACAGTTCCCAGATCCAATGATCCGGATCATCCAACCACTCGTCATGATCCAGCGCCCAAGTCGCATTCTCGGCCAAGCGGGTTGCATTCAGGCTCGGCTCGTCCAAGAGTTCTGCATCCATCGCGAGGGCGGCCGTCGTCTTGATGTCGCGCTCAGTATGATAAAAATCGCGGGGCAAGGTATACATGGGAGGAAGCCGACTCAGTGAGTTAACCAGTGACGGCTATAATATCCGCGTTTCCGGAAACGCGCAACAGTTACTTGCTCTTTTTTCCCTTCTCAACGATCCTGACTACCGTTGATCTATGGACACCGAACACGCGGGCAACCTCCGACATAGACTTTCCGCTTTTCACCAGTGCGACTATTTCGTTTTGCTGAGCCTCCGTTAGCCCCGGTTTTGGTTCCGACAACAATCCCGCCTGACGGGCTGCCTCCAGTACATCACGCGAACACTCGGCCTCAAGGTCCCTAATCCTTTGGACCGCTGCCGCAGGTACCCATACATCCAACCGGATCAGTCCAATCGACCGCAAGGTTGTCCGGTGCTTCGTAAGACGGCTATCGCCTTCGGATTCGTTGGTCATCAACTATCTCGCTCATGAATCTTCAAACAAATCGAGTTGGCGCCCATCGGCCTTCTGCTTGGACCGCGTAGCAATCCAACGGCCCCGGCCTGGGCCTGGACGGACCGCCGGAAGGCATCGTACCCGCCGAAACCCCCATCCTCGAGGACCCGTGCCAGGGCGTCCACAACGGGCACACCGTCAGGCGTCACCATGTTGAGCATCCCGGGAACATTCTCCATGACCATCGCCTTGGGCCGGATTTCGCAGACCAGGCGGGCGAACTCGAACACTAAACTGTTCCGTGAAATACTGTATCCCTGGCATGGCGGCCCGCCAGCGATCAGGTCCAACTCGCCTGGCTCCAGGCCCAAGACCCCCAAAATGTCCGATCCCTTCAACTTCCTGACATCCCCGAGAAAGAAGGTCCCGACTCCGGGGAACTCCGGATGATGGGAACGCCACCCGCTCCCCGCCGTCCGGACGGTCACAAGGTCGTCCTTTTTCCCACGGAAGGCCCTCGATAGGGCCTGTTCCAGCGCGCAGCGGTCCTCGTCCGCCACGAACACAAAGCGGCAGGGGTAGGCCCCAAGATTGAGCACGTAGGTGTGGGCTGCGTCCGGCGCGTTGTCCACGCCGGCCAGGACCTCGTACCCAGCTTGGATCAGACCGAGACTCATGCCACCGCAACCCGCGAACAGGTCAAGAGCCCTTGGGCGCTGCTCCCGGCCGGTACCGGCGATCCCTGCCGGTACCAGAAGCCCGCTCGCCGAACGAACGTAGTCGCTCATGTCTGGGGCTCCCTGGCTATGCCGCAGCGGCCAGGACTGGCCCCGCATAGTCCGCGAGGATGCGGTTCGCTTTGTCGATCAGGGCTTGCTGCTTCAGTTCAATATGCAGGTTGCCATTGCGATAACCGCGAATGCGATAAAATTGGTCCTCGTAGAGATTGCCGCCTTCCGCCCACGCCTGGGTCAAGGCTGTTACCAATTCCCGCGGATGGTACGGCAGCCCAGCCAGTGCCTTGAAAACACGGTCCAGGTCGCCAAGCCGGTCAACATGCCAAGTGGAATAGCTGAAGCGCAGGGGACCGCTGCCCCACGAGTCAACATAGGCACCAACCCAAATCAGCTTTCTCGGAATCTTGACCCGTTCGCGCGCATTCGTTTTCAGTCCCATGTCCCGGGTAAGGAACATCTCATAAAGCCCGCGGGCAAACATTTCTTCGGCCTGGCTGTAGGCGCCGACCAGTGCCGAGCGGACGTTTGCCACTGTAAAAGGAGGCGGGTTGTCATTGAGCGTCGTGTCGAACTCCGACCGCGCTTTAGCGTCCATGACCTTCGGGAGCTCGGTCTTGTCCCACGCAAACCGCCACATGCGCGCATCCACTTCTTTGGTGAATTCTTCCACCGTCTTGCGAGGTTCCGAGTCGTAGGGCCACAGATAGTTGCCCAAGGCGGACAACTCCGCGGCGGCCTTGTTCAAGAGGCGCCGGGCGTCCGTGTAAGCTTGAATCGCGGCATCGCGAGCGTTGCACAGGTCCTCAAGGGACTTGCGAAGTGCAAGGTTCTGATCGAACATGGACATGGGCCTATCTCCGGTGAAGTCGGGGGGGGTCAAGAGCCCTCGGACGGTTGCCGCCGTCCGGGGGTTCGCTGTTTGCGGGCTGCTACTGGGTCCGGCGGATGCGATCGGCCGGGACCGCCATGGGGTAACTGTTTGCAACGGGACCGTCCAGCGGGCGGGCATAGAAACACCAGCGACCGCGCACGTCTTGAGTGACAGCACCGCGATCCTCGATCTGAAACGCGAGATAAGCGATGACAGAATGACCCGTCGAAATTTCAATTACGTCGCCAGGACCGAAAGGGGCGATGATGGTCACGGCAGCAATCCGGTTAGTTAGAATGTGCCGTTAGTATATCCGCGTTTCCGGTAACGCGCAACACTGCTTTAGGGTGCGTCCTTGACCGGCTACAGCAAGCCCCCTCCCTTCTTGGCGTCCAACCCTCTTAGGTAATGCGCAAGTGCAAGCGCATAGGCCTCATCGGGTCTATATTTGCTCTTGCTTTGCGCCCGCACTCGGATTAACGGTATCCCAGCTTGCGCGAAAGCCGCATCAACGAACGCATCCCTATCCTGACGGTCCCCGCGCCCATGGGACCGATCATCAACCTCGATGGCCGCCAGAATCTCCGCCGTCTGGCGGTGGACAAGCACGAAATCCGCGTGTTTTGATGAAATCTTGGTGAACGCCCGCCACCAGTCTTTTCTGTTCCCGGTCTTGCTCGGCGTCATCAGGTCCGCGAGCCGGACCTTTCCGAAGATTCGGTACTGACCGCCAACCGCTTGCTCCAGTACCTCAAAGAATGCCCATTCGGCGGCGGAGAACAACGCGACTTCACGAACGTACCGGGGCCGCCCTCCCCTCAATAACATTGCGCCCGCAACCGCGACCGCGACCAATGCGATTAAAGCGACCGCCACCGGCAACCATGGGGTTGCGAACACCCCCAACGAGAAATCATTTAGTTGTGTATTCATTCCACCAGCATCCAGGTTTGAGCTTCAGGCAAGGGAGCGAGCAACGCTTGCCCTCCCCTGCCCCCCCTTTTTGGCGTAAATCAGATTTTCGCCGCCCGCTTCGGCCGTTGTTGGCGCTCCTGGTCTCGCTCTTGGCGCTGGGCCTGCTTTTGTTCCTGTTGGTGGGCTTGCTTGGCCTGGCCGCGTTCAATTGCCGGTTCGACAACCGCGCGGATTTGCCGCGACACCCCCTCGATACCCAAGGCGCTTTTGTTGGCGAGGTCGTTGAAGTCCGTGAAGCCCTTCGGATCGCGGGCCTGCTCACCGGGCGCGAAGATTGGGAATACCGCGGTGCCTCCAACCGCCTTAGCCGCTTCCTCGGCCTTCTTCCGGCCTGGATTTACGCCAAGGGTGGCCTCAAGGTGTTGATCATCGTCCCCGGCGATCACGATGGGCTTGTCAGGCATGAGCTCGTGCAGGGCCTTGGCTACCGCTGGCACGTTGCCGCTGTCGAATGCCGCGACCGTTGCGTATCCCAGGGCCTTGGAGAGGCTGTTTGCCGTCGCGAAACCCTCACCGATCACGATAGCCGGAGCCTTCGCGATTTCCGCGAGACTGCCCCCGACAGGATGAAAACACCCCTCTTTTCGGGAATCCTTCGCGAAGCGCTTTGTTCCGTCCTCCTGCACATACTGCACGCTCCATTGCTTGCCGGTGGCGTCGATGGCTGGAATGACGGTCTCTTTTTCGGTCCGGTCCGTGAATACTCCAGGTTGCGGCTCAATACCCTTGGCGATCATATACGGTGTCGGTTCCGTCACCGCCTGAAGGGTCTGCATCTGCCTACCGACACGCTGCGCGGTCTGCTCGTGAACTCTCTCCTGTTCGGCGGCCCGAGCCTCTAACTTGCCTGCGGCCTCGGCGGCGAGGGCGGCTTTCTCGGCTGGCTCCATAGAATAGCCTTTCGACTTCCATTTCATTTCGGCCCCGGTCTTATTGTTTTTCATATAACCCGCGGGGTGGCCGTCCAGGTGGCCGACATAGAATCCGGACCCGGCTTTCTCCGAATGCGCTTCTCCTTGTACCGTTATGCGATGCTTGCCACCGTCCATTATGGGGTGCGCACCCGTGACGACGCAGCCGATAGCGGTTAGGGCATCGGCGAATTCCTCTCTTGGCGTCATCGCCGGTCCCTGTTGATTCGCCGCTTTTTCGAGACTCCACCGCTCCAACTTCGCAGTGTCGCCGCTCGGCCCGACATACCAGGACTTTGCGGCCTTGTCCCACTGCGCCCCGGCCGCCTTGGCGGCGCCCCGTTCCTCGTAGGGCACGGCGAGGTACTGACGGGCCAGATCTGCGGCTGGCGCCGTCCGCTCGGCCTGCTGCGGGGCAGCGGCCTCGATGTTGGGTGCCTCCGCGGTAGACTCTGACGCCGGGCCAGACTCGGGCTTGGGCGCAGGCTGGTCGGTCTTGGGCGGTTGGGCCTGCCACTTCTCGAACTTCGCGAGGTCCCCGCCCTCGGGCACGAACCAGGACTGAGCCCCGCGGTCCCACTTCGCACCCAACGCCTTGGCCTCGTCCTTCTCGCGGTACGGCACGTGGATGTAAGTCCGCTCCTGCGGCTGTTGCGGCTGGCCCTGGGCCGTCCCCTGACCCGGCTGGTCTGGTGGTGGCGCCTGGGTCGGCGCTGCTGCCGGGACGGGACCGCGCGCCCATGCGGGCGGCGGGAGGTCCGCGGCCTTACCGTCCCGGAAGAAATCCGCTTCGGCCTGGTTCACGTAGGATTGCGGTATGCGATCCGCGAGGTACTGACGCGCAGTCTCCCGGTTGGTGTCGTCCTTGATCGACCCAAGGGCGTTGCCGATGCGGTCGTAGGTCTCGGCGATGGCCGGGCGGGCATCCATCCAGTATTCGGCGGCGTATCTGGTGCCAAGGACGGGATTCGTCCGTATTTCCTCGACCTTCTCAGCCGCTCCCTGGGTCATGCCTACCCAAATATCCAATCGGTCCTGCACTCGCTTCGGGAGCTCCGCGGCCTGGTCGGTCTTGGGCGGTTGGGCCTGCCACTTCTCGAACTTCGCGAGGTCCCCGCGCTCGGGCACGAACCAGGACTGAGCCCCGCGGTCCCACTTCGCACCCAACGCCTTGGCCTCGTCCTTGTCCTCGAAGGGCACCGCAATGTAGATCCGTTCCGGCGCCGGCCGCTCGGCCGTCCCCTGGGCCTGCTGGATGGGAGCCTCGGGGACCGGCGCGGTTTCGGTCTGGGGCACGACGGTTGCCGCGAGCCGAGCCGGTAGGTCCGCGGGCAACGGTTCGCCGAAATTCTGTTGCCACATGGCCGCGAGCTTCGGGCGGTTGTTGTCGTCGGCCAGGGACACAGCCAGGTCGGCGACGCGCGGGTTCTCCTGGTTCCGGATCTGCAACTGCACCGCGGTATCCTCCAGGGCCTCGGCCTCCTGAGCCTGCACCGCGATAGCGGCCCGCCAAGCCTCGCTTGGATCGCTGAACACCTGGGCCTCTCTGGCATCGTCTGTCCAGGGCTCCAGTTCGGCCCCGGTGTAGAAGGTCGCGCTATCGGTCCCCAAGACGATTGCCCGCTCGGGCTGGAGACTGGTGGTCTCTACGTTGCTCTGCTCCGGAGCCTGCTCCTGGGTGGTCTCCTGCACCTGCTGTTGCTCGAACGCCATTACATAGTCATGGATCTTTTCGGCGTCCGCGGCGGCCCGCAGGATTTCCATGGGGTCCTCTTTCAAGACCTTCACCCAATTGCCGACATACGCGGCATGGTCCTTTGCGTCGTGCCCGATCCCCACCGTCTCACCGACGATCATGCTGGCGATTTCGGCCCGGAGTTCTTCCTTGGCGTAAGCCTCACTACCGAACGGATTACCGAGAGGTCGATCCAACCGTGTTGAATGCCCGGTCCAATGCCCGAGTTCATGCAAAGCGGTGGAATAATAGCCGCTCGCTTCGGCGAACTGGCCTTTTTCCGGCATGTGAATACTGTCGGTGCTGGAGCGGTAAAACGCTCTATCCTGCTGCGCGTGCCGGATGTCCGCACCGGACGCCTTCAGAATATGCTCGGCCCGCTCGATGGGCGTCCATTGTTGTTCCTTGGGCGGTGCGAGCGGCGGCAAGCCCTCGATCTGTTGGGCATTGAACACCGACGCATGAAAGACCTTTGGCCGCTCTAAGCGCACTTCCTCTTTGACCGGCTTGCCATCGCCGTCCAGGACCGGGCGCCCTTGGGCGTCGAGTTTCGTTTGTTCCTCCGTAAACTTGAAATACTGAACGCGGGTACCGTGCTCACCCTTCCGGACCTGGGCGCCGACGCCGGCCGCTTGTTTATAGGTACACCAACGGGGATCGTCGTATCCCTCAGCCATGAGTTGCAGGACGTTCGCGCCCCTGTACCGCTTGCCAGTGGTCGCGTTGACCGGGAGCCCGCCGGGCATCGCCTCGCCAGCGGTCCACGACTTTTGCCAGGGCGCGACGCCTTCCTGAAGCTGTTGGATCAGCTTCTCGGCGACTTGGACGTGAAAGGGCTTTTTCTCGTCTACCGGCTTTTTGGCATCCATGGCTTAACGCTCCTTACTTTCGAGCAAGTCAGCGGCGCTCTCCAGGGCCTCGGCCTCGGTCAGCGCATCCTCGTGGAAGGCGCCGAGCTTTTCGGCTTCGTCCGGGTCGAGCTCGACGATGGCCCCGGGGGTCAAGGCGTCGATCATCTTCCGATTGAGCACTTCGTCAGCGGTCAGGTCGGCGTCGCGAGTGGTTTGGTCGGTCATGTCATGTCCCCTTCTGTTTGGTTGACGGTTCATTGCGGCCTCGCGCGTAATCGGGCGAGCCTTTCAAATCCGGGTATGTTTGGTTGCATTGCGGATACCCGCTGCATCCCCACCAAGGCCCTTTCTTGCCTTCTCTGCGCGTTAGGCCCGCACCGCAGGCTTTGCATTTGTGTTTCGCTGAAACCGCGGGGGCTGCTCTCGGTACTGGCTTTCCTCCTTGGTCATCACAAGCGCATTTGCAGCCCTCGGCAAAGCCGGTGCAGCCCCAAAAGTATTCGTCCTTTTCTTTCTTTTTTATGCGGCGCAACGGGCGACCGCACAATGGGCACGGATGGGTATCGACTTTGATGTTGAGCCCATGGACCTTCACGCTCGCGACTTCGCGAGCGATATATCCCATGAGTTCGCGAACGAATGATACCGTATCGCGTTCCCCCGCCTGTATTTCTTTCTGCTGGGAATGCCAAAGAGCCGTCATGTCGGGATACTTCGCGGCATCGGGTAAGGCGTCATAAAACGTCTCGGCAATGGCGGTCGGGATGATGCTCTTGCCTTGCTCCACCAAGTAGCCGCGCGTAAAGAGGGTGGCGATGATCGTATCCCTGGTTGCCGGTGTTCCAATGCCTCCATGTTCCCCTTCCTTCCCCTTGTCTTTCTCTATAAGCATTTTCCGCAAGTTATCGTCACGAATGTACTTCGCGACGCGGGTAAGATCGGAAAGGAGTGTCGCAATGGTGTATAGCGGCTGGGGTTTCGTCTCCTGCTTGGCGGCCTCGGCACTCACACACTGCCCGGCCTGGCCGTCGCGCAGAGTGCGCAGGTCCAAGGCGAGGTCGTCGGTGTCGCCCTCCAGGTCCTCGTTTCCGACATCGTTGCGATACAGAGCCAGCCAACCGGGCCGGGTGGTGACGTTGCACCGAACGGCGAAACGATGTTGCTCAACCTCGACCATGACATCTGTCTGGTCGTACAAGTGCTTTGGCCAGAACTGGGCGATATATGCACGGGCGATCAAGAGGTATATGCGTTGCTCTGGTTCAGGCAGGGCTGACAAGTCGGCCGTCGCCTGAGTCGGAATGATGCCGTGGTGGGCGGAAACCTTGGTCGAGTCGAAGGCGCGGCTCTTGATCGTGGGATCTGCTCGTTGGGCGGCCGGGGCGAGGGCCGGCGCAGTGGCGGATATCGCGGCGAGCACGGCCGGGCCGTCGGGGTGCTGCTCGTCGCTGAGAAATTCGCAATCGGAACGGTTATAGGTAATGAGTTTGTGCTGTTCCCGCAATCGCTGGGTGACATCCTTAACCAGGTCGGGCTTGTACCCGAACTTGCGCGAAGCGTCCGTTTGTAGCTTCAACAGATTGTACGGAAGTGGGGGATGGGCCTCCTTGTGTTTCGTTTCCGCACTCAAGACCCTGGCCGGTTTTCCAGTGACAGCGGCGGCCAACGCTTCCGCGTGATTTGAATCGCTCAACCGTCCTTTCTCGTCTACCGGATCGGTAGGCTCGACCTGGTAACGGGCCGGGAACTGCTGACCTTCAATGGAGAACTGACCCGTAACAATGTAGTAGAACGCCTTTTGATGGGCACGGAAAGCGCGCGTGCGGCGGACCACAAGGCCGAGTATCGGGGTTTGTACGCGACCCACGCTCAATACGCCGTCATATCCAAGTTTGCGGGCGATTAAGGTGTATGTGCGGGTCAGGTTATACCCATACAGTTGATCGCCGACTGATCGAGCCTCTGCGGCGGCTGACAAGCCCGCGAAGTCCCGATTGTCGCGCATTGACGCGAGGGCCTTCTTGACCAGGGCTGTGTTGTTGTCGTTGATGAGTACCCGCTTCACCGGCAGTTTGCAGCCGGCATAGTCGAGGATTTCGTCAACAAGTAGCTGGCCTTCTTCGTCCGGGTCCCCCGCATGAACTATCAGGCTCGCCTTCTTTATCAATGCGAGGATTGTCTTTAACTGAGCCTGCGAACCGCTATCGCCATTCGGTTTCTTACGCCAAGGAATTTGCGAAAACGGAAGATCATCAAGATTCCATTTCAGAAACTTCGGGTCGTAGTCCTCGAAGTCGAGTAACCCCAGCATGTGACCGAAACACCAGGTCACATAGTTGTCGGCGCCGCATTCGATGTACCCGTCTTTGCGGGTACCCCCACCCAGCCCGGCGGCGATGGCCTTTGCAAGCTCCGGTTTCTCAGCGATATAGAGATTCATGTTGGTTCACCAGGTGACGAAAGGAGTTATGACGGTCTGGATCTGCGAGCGGGAAACAGGGCCGTAATAGCGCGAATCCCACGACGTTGGACTGACATCACCCATCAACAGGAGGTCATCCGGTCCGAGCGTCAGGCGGGGCTGTGGGTAGGGGGAGAGTGGGCGCCCTGCCCGGTCGGCGTTCCTCGGGACACTGAACGGAAGCAGGGAACCATTCACGCGGACGCCGTGGGCGTCGATTTCCACTATGTCGTCTTTAGCGGCTAAAACCCGTTTGAACACGTAACCGTAACCGCCGCGACAGAAGCCGGCGGCAAGGTACCCGCGGGCCAGGGCCTCGCGGAAAAGCGGTTGGTCCGGCGGACACAGCAAGACGTAAGCCCCGGGTTTGACCGGGGCGCTGGCTGTCAGATAGAAACCGAGCGGGACACTCTTGGTGGTGTTGACGCGCACGCCAGCGGCTAGGGATAGAGCACCCAACGTCACGACGACAGAGATTGCGATAGAGACGGCGCGACGCAGGGTCATAGCGTTATGCCCTGCCCCGCTGGGGTCGTGTTCTGGAGCTTGTCAGTCGTCTTTGGAGCGGCGACCGCGGCACGGGCCTGAAAGGTCTCGTCAAGAAAGTACAACGGCTGTTGGCCGTAAATAGCGGGATACCCCGCGACATAGACAACCATGTCACCAGGTGTCGCGATGTCGCCGGCAGGGGTCTTTTTCGGACCGGGCATCCGCAAGCATTCATCGGGGGTCAGCAAGGGCCTTTGAACTTCTTGGTATGTGCGCGAAACATTACCCAGCAATGCACTTGTCCGGTGTCCGCTGGTCGTGATTTGCTCTTTAGCGACGGTTGTTTGCCCTGTCAGTTTGGATAGATGCTCTGCCGTTTCTATTCGGTTGGGCGGGAAAGCGTTTTGCACATGGCAATTCGATGTAATAGCTTCGTCATGCCCATACCCAGTTTCGCGGCTTTTCAGTTGATTGATATCCTGACAAATCAAATACGCTTTCATGCCATAGCCGGCAATGAACGCCAATGACTCTTGCATGATGTCGAGCTTGCCAAGACTCGGGAACTCGTCAAGCATCAACAAGAGACGGTGTTTGTAATGCGCGACTGGGCGGCCCTTTTCAAAGTCCATCTTATCGGCCAAAAGACGCACTACCATATTGACCATGACGCGGACAAGTGGACGTAGACGGGCCTTGTCATTTGGTTGGGTGATAATGTAAAGGCTCACCGCGCTTTCATTGTGCATCAAGGCTTTGATACGGAATTCGGACTTGCCGACATTTCGAGCGACGATAGGATCACGGTATAAGGCGAGATACGATTTCGCGGTAGAAAGTACCGAACCGGCTTCCTCGTCCGGACGGTCGAGCATGTCACGGGCCGACGAACCGACTACGGGGTGATTCTGGCCCGCGACGTGGGCGTAGGTGGTCATCTCCATCCACAACTCGCGGATGTCGCGATCCGGATCAGCGAGCATTGCGTCAACGGCCGGCAGGGTCGCGGCCGTGCCCTCTGCCTTGGCTTTGTAAAGAGCGTGCAAAATGACGCCGACAAGAAGCGCCTGGCTGGTCTTTTGCCAATGGCTTTCCAAACCCTTCCCGTCCGGGTCCACGATCAGCGTCGCGATATTTTGAACGTCGCCGACTTCGTTTTCTGTCTCGATGCGGATTTCGTCCAGCGGGTTCCAGCACACGCTGCCGTTGGCGGTCGCCGGCTCGAAGCGCAGAACCTTATTGGCCGCGTGCTCTTTGCGCCAACCCGCGGTCAGCGCCCAAAGTTCGCCCTTGAGGTCGGTAATCACCGCGCTTTCGGCCCATGACAACAGGGTGGGGACCACGAGGCCAACGCCCTTGCCGCTTCGGGTAGGGGCGTAGCACAAGACATGCTCGGGGCCGGAGTGCCGCAGGTAGTGTTGCCGTCCTTTCTTGTCGACCCACGCGCCCACGTAGACCCCACTGCTGGCAGGGGGAGGTGTGCGGGTCATGGCTTCGCGCCAAGTGCGGGCGCGAGGGATCAGGCCGGCGGCGCGGATGTCGCGCTCGTTGGCCCAACGTGCCGAACCGTGCAAGTACACGTTGGCTTTGCTCGTGTTGGCTCCGATCATCTTGACCAGGACCAGGACCAGCATCCCGACGCCGGTTACCATGATCCCGATGCTTGCTGCGCGCATTAGTGCGTCAGGAAAGCGGTCGTACCAGCCCCACCATTCGATAATCCGCCAGGGCCAATAGACATGACCGTAATTCGATCCCAGGACGGACTGATAGCCGAACTGGGACGCGAAGAACTGCGTAGCAGCCTGCAATCCGGCTATCAGGAAGATGAGTGCAAGGATCGGCACGATTACGCCCTGGGGCTTTCGCTCCGCGCGTACCTGCGGACCAACCGCGTTGTTGAATTTGTTTTCGTTCATCTGCTTCTGCCTTTCGTTCGGAGTGAACCAGTGGGGGTAATGGTGAGTAAGTCGCCGATTTTCACGCGGGTCAAGCGCTGCGCGGTGGCCGCGTCGATGGGTAAGACCAGGATGTCATCCTGCCGCTTCAGGAGCGCGAGGCGCTGCCCGTCGATTTCACGGACACCGGCAAACGCTAGTGTGCCGACGTGCGTTGTCGGATCGGCGAGAACATGCGGCGGGATGTCAAGGCCCTTGGCTCGTTTCGCTGTGCGCTCGGCGATGTACTTTTCTGCGGGGGTCATCACTCCTGCTCTTGGCCCAGGAATATCCCGTCGCACGCCGTTATCTGGCTTGGGTCCTTTGTGCTCCAGGTCACTATGAACATGACCCGGCAATAGCACTTCACTTCGGTCGGAGAACTGAACCACACCGAGTTCGGACATGCCTCGCAGACGGTGTTGGGCCTGGGGCGGCGGTTGGCGACCAATCCGGCCAATGTCGGGCTTGCGGCCTCCGGCGGTTCGGGTGGCTGCTGGTCGTGCAGGTCCGGCGGGCTCTGCTCGGGGCTCTCGGGGGGCGACTGGTCGACCAGCAATAGCGCTGCCTCCAGTTGCTCGTCCTCCGTCAGGGTGTGGGCTTCGGGCTCTGTCATTGGCTATCTCAGGCAAGAGTTGTTGCCGACGCTGTTCAAGCGCCGGATCAGAGAAGGTGATTGGCAAGCCGCTTCGCGCAGCGGCTTCAATGAGGCGGGATTTGAACGCTTCGGTTCCGGTGACGGCGATAGCGGACCCGTATCTCTCGGCCGCAAGCTGCAAGGCGGCGACCAGCCCGGCCACGTCGGCACCGCGCGAGATAGCCAGGCGCTGACCGTCGTCGCGGACGGCGGTCGCTCCGAGTCGATAGATGATGGTTCCGGTTTTGGTGATTCCGTCGGCAGTCGCGACGGCGGCCTTTGCCCCAGGGCGGCCCCGAAGGGCCTCCAGGGCCTCGGGGTCCCCGCGCATTGCCTGCGATTGGAGCCAGTCAGCCCAAGCGGTCCGCTTGTGTTCTTCACCGATGCGGGCGCGCTCTTTCGTGTGTCGGGCGGTTATCGCCGCGAGGTCCGCCTTCAGGCCGGAGCTCGTGGCCGCGTACAGGATCTTCTTCGCGAGCGGCGCACTCGGCAGCAGCTTGATCGCGGTGCGCTTAAGGCGCGCGGTACGCTTCGCGTCCTCGATGGCCCTGGTCTTGCGCGCGCGCGACTTCGCGAGTGCCGCGGCCTTGGCCTCGGTCCGGGCCTGTTGATCCCGACGGAAGCGGGCATAGAGTTCTACGGTGTTGGGGCGCACGCGCAACGGCTTGGGCTGATACTGCTTCGTGGGCTCACCCTTTGGCGCTGCGGGGGCTGCCTCGAAGGCTCCAAAACGGGTTTCGAGCATCCCCTTGGAGTAAGCCCTATCTATGGAGCTTGCCTTAACAGCGGTCCCGTCATCCGCAACGACGATCAGGCCATTGCCGCGTTCGCGCAACTGCAAACCGTGGGCGCCCATTACGCTATGCAGTTCTGCCCACGATTGAGCACTCTGCATTTGCTGAGAACACTCGCGTTTGATGTAACCGAGTAAACTTTCAATCCCGGTATGCGCTTCCATGTCATTCGCGCGATTCTCGGCCCCGCGCTTTTGGGCAACGTGATTATCCTTTGCAAGCCCGAATTCCTGTTCGAGCTTGTCGCAAAGTTGGCCGAGCGTCTTGTGGTCGTTGTACGGAATGTGCAGCGTGTGTCGCTTCGGATGAATAGCGTTGATCGCGATATGCACATGCAGATTATCAGTGTCATGGTGAACGACGCTGACCCGTTGGTGTTCCTCGTAGCCCAGTCCCGCACACACCCGCGCCTCGACGGCCCGCAGGGTGTCGGGGGTCGGATTTTCCCCGGGCCGGAAACTGAGGACTAGATGATACGTGCGATCGGATGTTGCTCGACGGTTCTGCGCCTGCGTGTTTAAAACTTCCGTTATCGCGTATTCCGGCTTATCAGACTGGCAATTTGTAACGTCGATCTTTCCGACTCTTTCCTGTTTGTCTTTCGGATCAATAAGGTATTTGACAAGTTCGCTGTAATCGCTCTTTCTGAGTGATTTCATGGGGAGGTGTCGCGCGATCACAGCACACCCCCTGCGTCCGAAGTTTTAGCGGCTAAAGCCCGCATGTCAGCGGCCCGCCTTCGGGACCACTACAGCCCGCATGATTTCGTGCATTTCGTCCTGCGTCGCCTCGATCTTCTTGAGCAAGGCCCGCAGAGTTGCAGCATCGAACTTTGCGGTGCGGGCGTCGTCACTGAGCCACAACTTCAGCAAGCCGCCAAGCCGTCCCAAATCGCCATTGATCTTCGCCAGCGTTTCTACGCGCTGGTTATCGAGAATCCCGGGTACTGTGTAGCCGAGCCCCACATTCAATAAGAATGTGGAAAGGCTCAAGCCGGCCGCTTTGGCTTGCGTTTCAATTTGCTTTCGTTCCACCGGAAGGCAATACACCTTGATTGGGGGGCTGCCCTTCCGCGTGATTGTGTTACGCACCGACGGTAACCTCTCTCGCGTTATTGCATACGGGGCAGGGAATACCACGCTTCGCAGCGGTGACTGATAAGCTCAGTCGCAACCAGTCACTATCCCAACCGCAACGCGCGCACTCGAAGCGTAGCGCGTCACAACCTGCGTCAGCGACGTGGGCGAGCTTGCGATAAGGGCGCCGACCCTTAGCCCAGGGCGTGCCGTCGAACAGGTCTCTCATCTTCATCTTTGGCACCATGGAGCCCGATCAGGGACAGGGTTCGGCCTCGGTCTTACGGCGGTAGCCGTCCAGCCCCGCAGGGCAGGATACCCCGTTGAGCCATAGGCGAATAAGGGGAGCGAAGTAGGCCCGCCCCCTCGGGGGGTGGGCCTACTTCGCATATCCTGCCCTTCCCCCACTAGACAAAAGCGTCGTAAAAGTCTACAACATCAAAACCTGTTTATCCGCTTTTTTTTGACAAAAGACAGCCGATATAAGAAAAAATGGCCGAATCTAGCTATAATCCCGACGAACAGCAGCTTACCGGCAGCTTTACGCGATCTTTGGTCATCTTTTAGGGGCCTTTGGTCATCTTCTGTCGACTCCGTGAGTCAAAGATTGTCCGTACCTCCAAGACCCCCGACCGACACACGTACACATGACAAACCCAACCATCGAAGAACTGGCAGAGTGGGTTAGAACACGCGAGGCCACAAAGAAACCACGCCAGGATAAGAATCTTGTTGCATTCCTTTCCGTAAAGTCATTTATTCAAGAGGCGATAGAGACGGGCTATTCGTTATTAACGATATGGGAACATCTAAACGAAAAAGGTTGTATCCCCTACTCTTACGAAACATTCGTAAAACACGTCCGTCGGCACATCAAAGAGAAACGGGATCGAACATCCCAGGAGGTAGAACAGACACCGGCCATCCTGACGCCGATCCCAGCAGAGAAAAGACCGTCGAGAAAATCCATGCCTCAACCCGTAACCGAAACCGTACCTGTGCCTGCTCCACCAAAGCCGACCGAAGCTACAGGTTTCACGTTTAATTCAACGCCAAAGAAAGAAGATTACATATGAAAAAGGTTCATATCGTGCTGCAAGGTAAAGGTGGAGTCGGCAAATCCATGATTGCCGCCGCTATTGCTCAATACAAAATGGGCAAAGGACAAACCCCTATCTGCGTGGACACTGATCCGGTGAATGCGACGTTTGCGGGCTACCAAGCGTTGAATGTGCGTCGGCTCCAAATCATGGAAGGCGACGAAATCAAGCCCAGGAATTTTGATCAACTGGTTGAAATGATCGCCGAAGCGCAAGACGACGTTGTGATTGATAACGGGGCGAGCTCGTTTGTCCCGTTGTCACATTACATGATCAGTCAGCAGGTCCCGGCGCTCATCAACGGCATGGGCTTTGAACTCGTGGTGCATACGGTCATCACGGGCGGACAGGCGTTGGTCGATACGGTTGCGGGGTTCGGTCAACTCGCGGCCCAATTCCCGGCCGAAGCGCTATTTTGCGTGTGGCTCAATCCGTATTGGGGGCCAATTGTCGATGGGGGCAAGGAATTTGAGCAAATGAAGGCGTATACGACGAATAAAGCGCGGGTGTCGGCCATTGTGCGTATTCCGGTTTTGCGCGAGGACACCTTTGGGCGGGATTTCAGCGAAATGCTGCAAGCCCGTTTGACCTTTGATGAAGCCCTCGCGAAATCCGATCTGTTGATCATGACCAGGCAGCGATTGAAGATCGTGAAGAAACAACTGTTCGATCAGATGGACAGTGCCGCGGTGCTCTGATTATGGACACAGAAGATCAAGAGGCACTGATTCGGGAGGTTGCAGGAAAACATGGGGTCATGCTGGGAAAGGATGATCCAATCATGATCCTGCGGACCCTCAACGCCCGCATATTGCAAGACGCGGCAGAACAGCAACAGGCGGGACTCGAAGCCTTCAAGTCCGAAATGGAAGGTGTTGCAGCGCGCTGGAATGTGGAAGCGAAGGGAAAGGCCGAGCGTATTCTGAACGCGGCGCTAGAGGCAGGGAAACAAGCGATGGCTGCGGAGCTTCAAGGCGGGGGGGAGGTATTTCGTCGGCAAATCGCTGCCGGTCTTGAAGGGCTGGCGGAACAGATGCGCCAGACCAGACAGGCCGCGATGTTGAACCTCGGGGCGGCCGTGCTGACCTGTGTTGCGGCCGGTCTAGCGCTCTGGGCGGCGATCAAGTGAAAGGGACAGGGCGAGGCTGGAACCTGTACGGTTCCGGCGGCCCTGGTCCCGCTGAAGTGCTTTATGGGCTCGCGCGGCTGCACTCCAATCGTCGTACTCCGCGGCCAGGCTGGGGTCCTGGAGCCGGAGTTTGCGCGAAGCCATTTCCTCGAGCCTGGGGGTGTGGATGCCCATCGTGTCCCGGATCTCGCGGACCTGTTCAAGGCGATCTTGTAGCCGGGTCATCGTGCCCTGCTGCTGGGCGATCTGTTGTTGCCAGTTGGCCCGGGTGCGAGGCAGCGCCAGGAACCCGGGTTGTTTGGTCTGACTCATGGCCTCGGCCTGGCGAGCGATCAGGGTTTCAAGTCGGTCCTCGATGCGTTCGACCTGGGTTTCCTTGGCCGCGATCTGGACCGTAAGGGCGGCAGTGTATCGGGCCTCGACGGGCGCGGCCTCCACCTGCGCTTGCTGTTGCGCCTCGGCTGTGGTCGCGCGCTCCAGGAGGCTGTCAGCGTCCAGGGTGGCGTCCGAACCGCGCGCAACGGGCGATTGCGGGGCGGCTGGGGGGCGAGTCTGAGTCGGGCGGAGCATGTCTTGCCTTTTTTAGCGGCGAAAGAAAGAGGGATCAGCGCGCCACGCCACGGCTAAGTTTTGGTCCGGGGGTGGCGACGACGGCCTTGTTTTGGGCGTAACTGACGCTCAGGGTTGCACCTATCTCCGGTGGCCGCTCGAACGCAGCACGGTCATGCTTGACAAAAGCCTTTCCGACCTGTTGATAGACTGCATCCTTATCTGCATGGATCACCGGCCCTTCGGTAGCCTTGGCCTTATCCGCTGGTAACGCATTGTAGACATTGTAAATCCCAGGGCGTAGCGGACCGGCCTTGTCGATCTTAGCGGTTTCCCATTCCCCGGGTTTGGGTCGATCCGTTTGGACTATCCGTTGACCGTTCATCACCAGCACGCGCGTTTTCATCGGGGGGCTCCAGAAAGTTGGAATGCCGAGAGTTTACGCGAATTCTCGCCTGAACTATCTCGACAACCTCTGCTTGGGCGGCGTTGGAACGTAGCTTGCGGCTCGTAATTCGGCTTGCGCGAGGGACAACACGTCTTTGATTTCAGAGGGAAGTGTAACCGCTGACGAGTCGATGATGTGTAGGCCCCGACACAAAGCGAGGTAGTTGCGTAGTGCGCGCCGCAACAAGTTCGCGACGCGGGTGTGTACCTGCTTCTCGCGGACGGTCGTGGGGCCGTCCGTGGCCTCCACACGTTGGCGAAAGCGGTCCATTTCGCGAAGCCACTGGCGTTTCTGGGCGTCAAGGCTGCTCACTGCCCGCCTTCGACAATGCCGGCCAGTTGGACGGCCGCAAGATCGGCCTCGACTTCGTGGCCGTCGTCGTCGTACTTGATCCACGCGACGCCCGGCGCTGGTGGGCGCCGGTCCAGGACCAGGCGAGCGGGGCGGTCGTCGTGGCGGACCTGCACGATGGCCTTGCGGATCGTGTCGGGGTCGGCGGGCGCGCGGACCTTCGTCGGCTTGGGCTCCGGCGGCTCGGGAGGCGAGGGTTGCGACGGATCATCATCGGCAGGCTTCGGGGCATCCAGTGCGCCAGGGATCAAGGGAGGATCGGCGGGGTCCTCGAGGCTGGCGCCGCCGTCCGGGGACGAGACGGCCGCGGGCGGGGGAACCTGGCCCCCGGCCTGGGTGGCTTCCTGCTCCTGCTGCTGGCGCCGCTCGCGTTCCTGCTGGTTCTTGTCGTCAAGGAACGCGCGGAGCTCCCGCACGGTGCCACGAGTGATTTCCTGTTCTTCGTCCGCCAGCCACTCGGTGACTTCATCGGGCTTGCGCTTCCATGCTGTGACGAGTTCATTAATGATCGTGACATCGCCTGTCCGGCCGGCGCTGAATGCCGCCGCAATCGGATCGGGGAGGTCGAGCAAGGTAACGTGCTGAGTAATGAATGACGCCGATTTACCCAAGGACCGCGCAATGTCGGCTTTCTTATAGCCCTTTGCCAACTCTCGGCCGATATAGTCGGAAATCTCGCGGGGCGTTAGATCGTTACGTTGCAGGTTTTCGACGACTTGATCAGCTTCGTTGTAATCATTGTCGATAAAGGCCGCGATCGTCAGTTTCTCGGCCATGCGCGATGCGCGCACCCGGCGGGCACCGTGGTTTATGATGAAGCGCCCGGATACTGCGGGATTCTGGCGCACAGAAATCGGGGTCTTGATCCCACGCAAGCGGATAGTGCCGGCGAGCTCGCGCAAGCTCTCGGGGCTGAATCCGGGGTTGTCCCGGCCGCGTGGTTGCTGGGGATCTTCGTCGATGAGGTCCAACGGGATGTCCAGGGGAAGCCCTGTCGGGTCACTGGTGGCCTGGTTCAGAAGACCGGAAAGGTCGCCGATCGCGGCCAAGCCAAGGCCGGACGCTGGAGCGGGGGCCAGGGGCTTTTTGGGCGCAGCGGGGGTCTTGGGGGCCGTCATGAGTGGATCTCCATTTGCGTGAAAACGTGGGTGGCAAGGTCGCGGACTTCCTGGGCGGCTTTGCGTGCGGCGGTTTTGCGGATGCGCCAAACGGGCACACACGTTGCCAAAGCATCGGCGATGCTCGAACGCAAGCCTACGCTCGCGGGGATCATCAGTTGCGGATAAGCGCCGGCAAGCTCCGCCAAATGCCGCGCATGGCGGGGATTGCGAGAGTCCACCTTGCTCGGAACCATGCCCAAGAAGCGCAGGGTCGGGTTCGCGCGCTTGATGTTGCCGATAGTGGTTAGCAACTTTTTGATGCCCTGAATCGAATAGGCTTCCAATTCGATCGGGGATAACACATAGTCTGCCGCGAGAAGCGCAGCGGCCATTGTGACACCGAGCGACGGGGCTGTATCAATGAGGCACACGTCATATCCTTGTGCGGCCAGGCGGGCAATTGATGAACGGAAATGCTCGCCGGCTACAGGCAAGGTCAAGCGCTCGATATTCGGCAAGCTGGTATCGGAGCCGATGAGGACCATCCCGGGGGCCTCGGTGGGTTCGGGCCAGGTCGCGGGGGGGATAGCGGAGAACAAGTCGCTCGCGCTCAAGGGTCCATTGAATGCGTGTAGGGTGAAGGACGCATTTGCTTGGGTGTCAAGATCAATGACGACAACGCGAAGGCCCCGCTCGATGAAATCGAAAGCAAGATGGACCAAGGTCGCCGTTTTGCCAACGCCCCCTTTCTGATTTGCCGTGACAAGCGTTTTCATGGTCATCGTCTTATTCGCCTTTCTTCAACCGTCGTTTGGCTTCCTCATTCCACTTGCGGACAAGGAAGGCTCGGTACTCTGGGAGGACCGCGCAGACGCGCTCGTAGCCATCGGGCATGTTTTTCGCCTGGTGGGCACTCCACACACGGCCGACGGCCTGACTGATCGCGCCTTTACTCAGCCCCAAAGTTTGGGCAAATTCTGACTGTCTGCGGCCCTCGACAAGAACCCCACGGGCGATTGTTAAGGTCTGCGAACCGACATCAAGCCCTTCTACGGCTTCAAGAAACTCGGTTTCCGTCAACCGTTTTTTCGGTGATTCCGAGTCCTTATCGTGTCCCATGACGGTTATCCTGGTTAGTGGTGGCAGGGATATTTGACGCCCCAACGCCCCGCGTGTCAAGTAGAATCTAGCTAAACGGCAAAACTTTAGCGGCTAAAACTTTCGGCTAACCGCCTATCGGAAAACGGTATATCGGTAGGTCTAAAAGACCTATGATATACGCGACGGGCAGGCAAACACGCCTCGACCCACCACCGGGGGCGAACCGATGCAATTCTCAAACGTATTCGTTATTTACGATAGTACAGCGCGTGGGTATCTGACGGCTGTAGCAATGGATGCTCAGACCGAGCAAGCGCTCCACGATCGCGGAGACTGGCGGGGCGAAATCCGGGATCTGCTCGAAGGAGATAGCGGGGATCTGTACCTGGTGCTCGACAGCCAAGAGACGTTGTGCTCCGGGCCGCCCTGGGCGCCACTCTGGGGCCGGGCAGATACCGCAGAGGTCCAGCGGCGGCGCCGGGTCCTGGACGGGCACCCAGGGGCCTGGGTCCAGGTGTGGGGGCAGGGGCCAGGCGATGCCTGACCAGGCGACGCGCAGGGCTCGCATCAAAGCGGGACGCTGTGTCTATGGGTGTGGGTCCGGCCGTGGTGTCGGCCTAGCCTGCCCGCGGTGCGCGGCGGCGCACGCGGCACGCGAAGCCAGGCGCAGGGAAGCTCACCGAGCCGCCGGTATTTGCCTCGACTGCTGTAAAGCGAGGGCCATGCCTCCGCTTGTGCGGTGCCGTCGGTGCCTGGATCTGCAAGCCGAGCGGATGCGCGGCAAAATAAGCTCGCAGTGAGTGCCGATCCCTGGGGGCTGTCTGTGGGGCCCACTCGCCGCCTTCCTTTCTGGCGTTAAACATCTTCCGACCTTCCAGCCGACGAAAACTTTCGAGTTTTCCACTGTGCGTGCCCGCCAGTTACTTGTCTTACTTGTCCTAATTACTTGCCAGCCTCGCCGGGCGTCAGAAACGCCAATTTCGTCAATATGTTGCGAGCCTGGAAAGCGTGTTTCTGGCTAGCGTTGTGTCGCGTTTCTGGCTAGCGTTGTGTCGTGGATAACTTTCCGGCTTCGTCCAGTTAGCCCTTTGGCTGTGCGGGTTCCAGCGGCTTCTTGGGGCAGCTAGCGTTGTGTCGTGGATAACTATTTCTGTCCACAGGCTTATCCAACGAAAACAAATGGTAGCCATGCGGTCTTGACGCGCGAAGGGTTTACCATACTTTTTTAGTCAGGTTTTTAGGCCGAGCTAGCGTTGTGTCGTGGATAACTTTAGGATTAGGTAAACAAAACAATGCCTCACGGAGCCGTGAGACGCTGCGCGTCAGGAACAGGCCAGCGGTCGCGCGAAAACGGCGGCGCTTGTGGCCTGCCGGGGCCTGGCGGTGTTGGGGGAAAAGTAAGAGGTTTACGCCAAGAAGAAACTGCCGTGCGGAAATGCTAACGCTTATCTTTAATATGTGGTGGGGCGGGAGTTAGCAATAGCCCTTCGGTCGTCGGCGTTACATGCTGCCGGGCTTCTGGATAGAACGGGTATACATCTTTCGCACGCAGCAGAAAATTCACCTTGAAGTTCTGAATGCCCTTTTCAGTTGGGGGATAACTTGTCCCAAACTGGGAATGAAGATTCTGCCAGGGTATAAACACTGAAGGGCGTTTTGAGCGAGCCAACACGAACATCCTATACGTCAGCCACGCATAAATATCCATGGCGAAGGGCGATTTTGATAGCGCGTGAAGAACGGGAATTTTAATCGGTACTGGTGCTGCCATGATCTCACGGAAAAACCCATCGGAAAGCGAAAGAGTGCTTTCCCATAGCGTTGTCTGCTCCGGACTGCGCGCACTCCAGAACACATGCGATTGATCAGAAATCAGGAATCGCATTGATGAGTCAGCGTGTTTGCGGTCGGTATACGCAACGGAAATGACGGCACCGAATAACCGCATCGCTTGTTCTCTGAATAACGCGATATAGCGGCCGTTAGAATAGAGTCCTAGCTGACGCATAAAGGCGGCTTGGGAGCGGCCCAGTGAAAGGACCGGGGAATTCGTCAGTTTCGCCTCGGTACAGATCCAAGCAAGAATCACTCGCGGGATGCTGCCGAAAGGGATACCGTAAAGTAAACTTGTCGGCGCAACTGTCAAGGTCAGCAATCCAGTGTTGCGCGTGTACAGTGTACCCGGGGGCAACTTCGGGTCGGAGTGCGGCAGGGTGGCCTGTGCCAGTGTTCGGGCGAGGCATCCGAAACCGTTGCAAACATCGGCATCGTCATCTTCTAGCCCCAGGGCCGTTTCGATCAAGTCTGTTGTTCTTCGGCGGCGAGCGGGCGTTTTGCTTGTCTGTTCGCCGCAGAGTGATATGGAGTCAGGGGGTGTCGCGTTGATCATCGCGCAAGTCCTGGTTGTGGTTGCCGAAAGGAAAGGACGGTAGCTAAAGACTCTCAGAAAAGCAATGGTCATGCAACAGGTTTTAACGCAGTAATGAGACCCCATTCAAAATGTATAATCTCTTTCTCGTAAGTAACATCCTGCGTATCCTCGAAGAACGAGGAATGACGAAAGTGGAACTTTCTGAAGCGGCTGGGGTTTCAATCAGCTTTTTGAGTGATCTGACGAAAGATAAGGCAAATCCATCTCTAAAGACGATGGTGAGAATTGCCGACGCACTAGAAACACCGTTACCTGTACTTCTGGATACCGTCGACTTGGAGCCCGCGGATGTGACAGCACTTGCAGGGGTGAAGTCGCCGCCCGGTTTGCCTCCCGGGTTCGTCCGCATCTGTGCTGTCCTGCCCGAGCAAAAAGCGTTCGTTGTCCGAAAATGGGACGCGGCTGCGAGAAAGCGCATCCGCGAGATTCAGGAGCCGTAAAGGTACCTGCCGACCCTTGTCCCGCTCCCTGTCCCGTGGGTCCCAGTTTTAGCCGCTAAAGCTCCGACCCGCCTGCTCGACACCCAGCGCACCCTGTGGGGACTCGTGTCCCCACGCAGCGGCATTTGAAACGCGAGTAGCCGCGTTGGAAGGCCGGGTAATGGAAGTCGTCGGTGAAGCGGAGAGGTCCGGGCACGCGATGGCGGTGAGTCTTGCCAGACAGGCGGTGACGGAAGAACTGCCCCATGTGCATCGGAACATTCGCGGCCTAATCCTTGCGGTCATCTTGCTGGGTCTGGCAGTGGCGGCCTGGTCGGTGTATGTGGTGGTGGGGCCATGACAAATCCTGTGGTCATCCTCAGCGAGCGCAACGCGGAATGGTGGGGGGGGCGCGGCGTGGGGGAGCTCGCGGATGCGCAAGTCTGCACCGGACTCGGCGATGCGTTGCGAGCCATCGCGCTGGAGCGTCCGCGGGTTCTTATCGTTGAGCTGCCGGTCGAGACGTTGGGGCATGGTCCGGCGGCCACGCTGTTCGTGGATCACCCCATGTGCGAGTGCGCCCGGCTGATCTTTGTAAGCGAGCAACCGGACCGGCTGCCGGTGGGCTTGGTGGCTCACCCGGCGGTCTCTGTCCTCGTGCCTCCGGTGACACCGGAAGCATTGGCGGGGGCGATTTCCCGGTCTGGGGAACTTGGCGCGGGCAACTGGGTTAGCTGGGATCGCGAACATACCGCCGCGTGGCTCTCGGCGATGGCGGATGCGGGACCGCAGAAACGCGCTGTGGCGTTGATCGCGCGCTTGTCAGTGCTGACCACGCGGCCCCTCGATGTCCAAGGGTGCGGTGGGACCCTCCGGTATTTAGCTCCGCGGGTGAGGGCGGTCGCGAAGCACATTCCCCGGGTTATCCATGCCGTGCGAGTCGACAGCGACGCGGAATCCGTTGTCGCCCGCCTGGGTTGGGCCTGGATCGGCTTGCTTGAATCTGTGTTGCGGACTGTCGATACCGAGCTTTTGTCGGACCGTGCGCGTCACCGCGCGCGCTGTTGGCTGTTGAGCGAAACGCTTCGGATGCTCGCGCTCTTGGTCGAACTTCACGCGCTTTGGGGTGCGGCGCTCGGCAGAGGCGTATGGGCGCGCCTGCACGATCTGCATTTGTACGTGCATCGGCGGTTGCTGGGGGAGGAAGCTGGGGCGGGCGATGCACATACCGCGGCGGTGCTCTGGGAGATACGTCACCGTTACGTGACTTCTCTGTTGCTAGGCTGCTGTGCCGCTCGGCTGTCACCCTCCGCATTGACCGCGAAGCGTGCGCATGACTTGGTGCCCCGCTGGGCGCGCCGGACGGCACTACGGGAGCCAGTAGGGCAGGAGTGGGGGCGCGGGCGGTGGCTCGTTTACCTTGGGGAGGACGCCGGTCCGCGCTTCGTGCGGGTCCGGCAAGACACCAGCCTCGGTAGTTACCTGCTTGTTCCCCCTTCCGCGTTCGATGCCTTCCTGGCTGACGAAAAGCGACCGGAACCGCTGGCCCTGGTGCCAGTTAGCGAGAATGTTCCGGCGCGACATCGCGCGCGGGCGAAATAGAGGCTAGGGACATGCGAGACGGGGCAACTAAACAACAGCGGGTGCAACGGTCCTGGCAGAACGCGGAGCAGGCCGCTCGCGCAAGGTTCGGGTGGTTGTTGCTGGCAGAAGCCGGCTTTAGCTGCTACCTCATTGCGCGCGGATTGTGCGCTTGGTGCGGCTTCTGGCCTATTCGTTCGGAAAGACGGATGCAGGCGATTAAGGTCATGGGTACTAACCGAAGGGGGGAGCAAGGTGGACAAAGACTTTTCATATCGGGAATACAAGAAGGGTATTCGCGCCGGTTCTATGGTGCTGCTCGGCGGGGCGCTGGGTCTGCTGGTGGTTGCAGCGATCACGGAGCCCTCGGTACCGCTCCTGGGGTGGGGGTTGGCGTTGCTGACTTGTGCGGGCCTGGCGGAACTCTATCTGTGGCGAGTGGTCAATCCCGAACTGTTGGTGGAAGCGGCCTGGAGCCGGCGCCGGATTCGCGAACTGCGGGAACGGAGCAAGGCCGCAGACATCAGAGGTTTCGGCTTATTCGTGGAAATAGCAAAAGCCCTAGAACTTCACGCGCTCAATGGCAATAGTCCCATGGAGAACGACCAGCATACTGCCGGAGAACTCGCCATTGCGGCGGTCTGTTTCGCGGGACACTACTGCGGGATCGTTGAGTCTCCGAGCGGCGTTCCGACATTCTGGCCGTTCGTCGCAAGCGCCTGGACTCCCACCGGCGGACGCCCGGACTTACTCATTGCAGCCGTCCTGATACTCTCGGAAATTGAACGCCTGGACCGTGCTACTGGTAGCGCGGCTGACGAAGCCACATATAGAGTCGATGCACATGCAACATAGCGAAGAATCATCCGCCCTGACTCTCAAACAGCGGGCACTCGTCAAGCTGGAGCGCGATCTTGGGCCGATGATCCTCGCGGCCCTGGCCGATCCGAAAACCGTTGAGGTCCTGTGTAATGCCGACGGGAAGGTCTGGCAAGAACGCCTCGGTGAGCCGATGAAGTGCATCGGGGAGATTGGCGCCACTCGTGCAGATAGCATCATCAAGACCGTGGCGGGCTATCACGGTAAGGAGGTGACGCGACACAAGCCAATCCTTGAAGGGGAGTTACCGCTAGACGGCTCCCGGTTCGCCGGCCAGGTCCCCCCGGTTGTGACCGCGCCCACGTTCGCTATTCGCAAGAAAGCCGTGGCTATCTTCACGCTTGCGCAATACGTCACGACGGGCATCATGACAGCGGAGCAAGCCGCGACCCTGATTGATGCGATAGGGAAACACCGCAATATTTTGGTGATTGGCGGAACCGGCTCCGGCAAGACCACGTTGGTAAACGCGATCATCAATGAAATGGTGGAACGCGATCCGTCGGAGCGCGTGGTAATTATCGAAGATACGGGCGAGATTCAGTGCGCGGCTGTCAACTGCGTTCAGTATCACACGTCCCTTGAAGTCCCGATGACTCTCCTGCTCAAGACCACGCTGCGGATGCGCCCCGATCGCATCCTTGTCGGCGAGGTCCGCGGGCCGGAAGCGTTGGATCTGCTAATGGCTTGGAACACCGGACACGAAGGAGGTGCGGCGACTTTACACGCCAACAACGCGCGGGCTGGCCTGGATCGGCTCGCGATGCTCATCAGTATGCACCCGGATGCGCCGCGGCCCATCGAACCACTGATCGGGGAAGTGGTTCATGTCGTGGTGCATATCGCGCGCACGCCAGAGGGCCGGCGCGTACAGGAAATCCTTGCGGTTTCTGGATACGCTGACGGTCGCTATCTCACAACTACGCTTTAACTCGGAGACTGCTCTTATGCAACTGTCCAACCCCACCTTAGACCGCTCAACCTTCGCTTATCTCGCGTTGGGTGGCATTCTGCTGTTCCTGATGTTCAGCCCGGAGCACGCTTGGGCCACGGAAGGCGACGGCGGGTCCCTGCCTTACGAGTCCTGGCTGACCAGCCTGCGCACGTCGGTAACCGGCCCCGTGGCATTCGCCCTCAGTATCATTGGCATCGTCATCGCGGGCGGCGTCCTCATCTTCGGCGGCGATCTCAATGGGTTCTTCCGGACCATGATCTTCCTCGTGTTGGTCATGGCGCTACTGGTCGGCGCGCAGAACGTGATGGGGACCTTCTTCGGTCGCGGCGCGGAAATCGCTAGCCTGGTCCCGGCAAACGGGGGAGCGGTGTAGCCATGGCTTTACGCGCGATCCCCATTCGTAGGGCGGGCAATCGAACGAACCTCTTTATGGGCGGGGATCGCGAACTTGTCATGTTCAGCGGGCTCTTGGCTTTTGCGCTTATCTTTTCTGCGCAGGAGTTAAGAGCCACCATCATCGGCCTGTTGCTCTGGTTCGTCAGTCTCTATCTATTCCGGGTCATGGCTAAAGCCGATCCGCAAATGCGCAAAGTCTATCTGCGTCACATTCGCTATAGCTCCTATTATCCGGCGCGGAGTACGCCTTTCCGCGAGAACACGCAACGCCAAGCTCGGGGATACAGATGATTTCGACCCTCACGTACCTGATTGGTGGCCTCGGCCTGGCGCTGTTGGCCGTCCAGGTCTCGATGATCCTGGGCACTCAAGCGGAACGGCAATTGAAGAAACACCGCTCTAAGGAAGCAGGGGTTGCCGATCTGCTGAACTACAGCGCATTGGTCGAGGATGGGATCATTGTGGGCAAAAACGGGTCGCTGTTGGCGGCCTGGCTGTTCCGGGGCGACGACAACGCCAGTAGCACCGACGAACACCGTAACCAGGTGTCCGCGCGCATCAATCAGGCTCTCGCGAACATGGGCAACGGCTGGATGATCCATGTTGATGCAGTGCGGCGGCCCGCGAGCCCCTACACGGCCCCCGGCCTGTCCTCGTTCCCCGATCCGGTGTCTGCGGCGATGGATGAAGAACGGCGCCGGTTGTTCGACGGCTTGGGAACGATGTACGAAGGGTTCTTTATACTCACTGCGACGTTCTTCCCGCCCATGCTGGCGGAAGCGAAGATGGTCGAAATGATGTTTGATGATGACGCCGAGAATCCAAATGACAGCCTGCGGACCCTGACGTTATTTCGGACGTTTGAGCGGGATTGCCTCGCCTTGGAATCCCGCCTGTCATCGGCCGTCACGCTACAACGGCTTCGCGGTGAACGGATGGAGCCGGAAGAAGGCGGGGCAGTGACCCATGACGCCCTTTTGGGGTGGCTGCATTTCTGCATTACCGGCCTGACGCATCCGATCCAACTGCCCAATAACCCGATGTATCTTGACGCCCTGTTGGGTGGGCAAGAGCTTTTCGGGGGTGTGGTCCCAAAGATCGGTCGTCAGTTTATCCAAGTGGTCGCCATTGAGGGTTTCCCTTTGGAGTCATCCCCGGGGGTCCTGTCCGCGCTGTGCGATCTGCCTTGTGAATATCGGTGGTCCTCACGTTTCATCTTCATGGATGGGCATGAAGCTGTTGCGGCGCTCGACAAGTTCCGCAAGAAGTGGCGCCAGAAGGTTCGTGGATTCATGGACCAGGTATTCAACACCAACAGCGGCACCGTCGACCAAGACGCCCTTGCGATGGTTGCCGATGCTGAGGCCGCCATTGCCGAAGTGAACAGTGGCCTGGTCGCGCAGGGTTATTACACCAGCGTGGTGGTGCTCATGGATGAGAATCGCGACCGCCTAGAGGGGGCCGCCCGCCAATGCGAAAAGGCCATAAACAGACTTGGCTTCGCGGCGCGGGTCGAAACGATCAACACGATGGATGCGTATCTCGGAAGCCTCCCGGGGCACGGGGTCGAGAACGTCAGGCGTCCGCTCATGAACACGATGAACCTCGCAGACATGCTGCCGACCAGTACGATCTGGACAGGTGTCGATCACGCACCCTGCCCCATGTACCCGCCGCTCGCACCCGCTTTGATGCACTGCGTTACCAGCGGCGCGACGCCGTTCCGGCTGAACCTCCATGTTCGCGATCTTGGGCACACCTTCATGTTCGGCCCCACCGGCGCAGGAAAGTCAACCCATTTGGGATTGATTGCGGCGCAATTACGCCGGTACCGGGGAATGGAAATCTATTGCTTTGATAAAGGACTATCCATGTACCCGCTGGCAAAGGCGGTGGGCGGTCAGCATTTCACCGTAGCTGCGGATGATGACGCGCTTGCGTTCTGCCCACTCCAATACCTTGACACGAAGGGGGACCGGGCCTGGGCGATGGAGTGGATAGATACCATTCTGCGCTTGAACGGGGTCGAGACGACGCCAGGGCAACGCAACGAAATCGGGACGGCTATCGTCTCGATGCACGATAGCGGGTCCCGTACTCTTTCGGAATTCACAGTCACAATTCAGGATGAAGCGATCCGCGATGCGCTACGGCAATACACGGTAGACGGGACTATGGGGCATCTGCTCGATGCGGAACAAGACGGTTTGGCTTTGTCAGAGTTCACGGTATTCGAGATTGAGGACCTTATGAATCTCGGTGACAAGTACGCACTGCCGACCCTGTTGTATTTGTTCAGGCGCATTGAGCGGAATCTTCGCGGCCAACCGGCGGCTATCATCCTCGATGAAGCGTGGTTGATGCTTGGTCATCCGGTGTTTCGTGCGAAGATTCGTGAGTGGCTCAAGGTCCTCCGTAAAGCGAACTGCCTCGTGCTCATGGCAACGCAAAGTCTTTCGGATGCGGCAAACTCTGGGATTCTCGATGTCATCGTGGAATCAACAGCAACCAAGATATTCCTACCAAACATTTATGCGCGCGACGAAGACACGTCGGCGCTTTACCGGCGCATGGGCCTTAATGCAAGGCAAATAGAAATCCTCGCGTCCGCAGTGCCCAAGCGACAATACTATTACGTGTCGGAGCAAGGCCGACGACTGTATGACCTGGCGCTCGGTCCGTTGGCCCTTGCATTCGTGGGCGCCTCGGATAAAGAGTCGGTAGCCGCTATCCGGAGTTTGGAAAAGAAATATGGGGCTGGCTGGGTAACCCACTGGCTGGCAAGTCGCGACATTGATCTTGCAGATTACGGGGTAGCGCTGTGAAAGACTGGGACTGGAAAAGACTGATTCGGAAGCAACCCGCCGCGCAGGCGATCACAAATGGCGACGATAGCGAGGGTGCGGCAGACGGGTCGGAGCCGATGGAAGTACGCCAGGGACGGGGGGGCAAGGGGCCTGTGAATCCCTACCTCAATGCGCGTCGGACGTGGAACGATCACGAAGGCGCGGTTATTGCGTCCCGGCAGGCGTGGCAAATCGTCGGCATCCTCTCGCTATTGATCGCCCTGGTCGCGGTAGGCGGCTTGACCTATATCGGTAGTCAATCGCGGTTCGTCCCTTACGTCGTGGAAATCGACAAACTGGGTCAAGCGCTGGCGGTGGGCCCGGCGCAACGGGCGGCGCCCGTGGATCAGCGGGTATTACATGCGTCTGTGGCGCAATTCATCGCTGATACGCGGGTCGTTACACCGGATCGGGCACTTCAACGTAAAGCGGTCTTCCGGGCCTACGCGATGATATCGCCCAAGGACCCAGCTATGGCGAAGTTGAACGAGTGGCTGAATGGGAATGAGGACGCAAGTCCTTTTAAGCGCGCCGAAAAGGAAATGGTGTCCGTTGATATCTCGTCGGTAATTCCCCAGACGCCGGACACCTGGCAAGTTGAGTGGACCGAGACAACCCGGGACCGTGCGGGAGTCCAGAAGGGGCAGCCGGTCAGGATGCGGGCGTTGGTTACGGTGTATACGGTAGCGCCCAATCCCGACACGACAGAGGAACAAATCCGTAACAACCCGTTGGGGATCTATGTGCGTGATTTTTCCTGGTCCCGTCAAAACTGAGGATTCGACATGAAAGCTATGCGCTCTATCGCCTTGATCGTCGCGGGGTGCGTGTTGGCCGGGGCAGCGGCAACCGCGGAGCCGGACGCCGGTGGTGCGGGACCTGCCTCGCTTCCGCGGACCGCGCAAGAGCGGTTCCCACTCCCGGCGCCCGAGTCGCGGAGCAACGCGGGGCGTCCGGCGGGTGACAACTGCCCCGGAGTGGTCCGGGGCGGGGTGTGCGAGCTCCTGCCGGAACCGGGCGCTGGCCTGCCGCCTGCTCGGCCGGATGATCTGTTGTTCTCGGGGTCGGACCCGATTCTGAGCCCGCAGGAGGAAGCGGCCCTTGGGATCGCGGATCGGTGGCAAGAAGGGAATGCGGCAAGTGTCAGCCTCAGCGGCAAGAATGGAGTCATTACCTACAAGTACGGGGTCCAGCAACCGAGCATCGTCTGTGCCGTTCTCCAGGTCTGCGATGTGGCCCTTCAGCAGGGCGAGCGGATCACGGCGATCAACCTCGGTGACACAGTACGGTGGACAGTCGAGCCGGCGGTTGCAGGCACGGAAGAAAAGGCGATCCAACACGTCATCATCAAGCCCCTCGATGTCGGGCTTGAAACCTCCCTGGTGGTGACGACGGATCGGCGTATCTATCACATGCGTTTGCGCTCGCACCGCACGCGCTATATGCCGCAGGTGGCATTCACCTATCCGGATGGCATCGGGCTCGGGAAGAAGCCCGGTAGAGGTCCAGCAAGCCCGGGGCGGGCTGCAACAGGCACGCCAGGTGGGGCAGGGCCGCGGGTCGCAGCGCCCACGGCAGCGGCGCCAGCCGTCCCGGAACAGGAGTATCTGAGCAACATCAATTTCGATTATCGGATCACTGGAGAAGCGCCGTGGAAGCCGGTACGCGCGTACAACGATGGGCGGCGGACCTACATTCACATGCCAGCGGCAGCGGCCATGTCCCAAGCCGAAGCCCCTACGCTGCTCGTCGTCGGAGCGGGGGAGGGGAGGGGGACACCTGTGGGTTATGCGGTGGAAGGGGATAGCTACGTTGTGGACGGCGTATTCGACAAGGCGCTGCTCGTAGCAGGGACGGGCGCCAATCAGAACAGCGTCACGATCGAGCGAGGGGGCCGCTGACATGAGACGATTATTTTGCATCGCGGTGTTGGGGCTCCTGCTCGGCGGCTGCTCCAGTTTTGGGGGGTTCACTGGACCCTCGGGGCGATACAGCGGCGCGGGCCTCGATTTCAACTACAAGATATCGGGGTCGGCGCGTTGGAAGCCCGTCGCGGTTTTCAACGATGGCATCAAGACAATGATCGAAATGCCTCCGACGATGGCCCAGACGGAAGCCCCGACGCTGCTGCTCGTGCGTTCTGGGGGTGGGCTGTTCTCGTCGGAAGAACTGGTATTAGTCAACTATCGAGTGCAGCGCAATCGCTACATCGTGGATTCGCTCTTTGATAAGGCGGTCCTACTCGCGGGTGTCGGCATGAGTCAAGATCGCGTAACCATAGCCCGGAGCCGCTGACATGCGTTCGCGCCCCCTTCTCTTGGCGTTAATCATCTTACCCCTCGCCGCGGGGTGTCTGCCGTTCGCTCGTCGGGATCAACCCACTTATGGTAACCAGGTCGGCAACTCTGGCCCTGCTGCCATGAATGAAACCCTGGTGAATGATACCGTGGCCCAGGTAATGACCCTCTACCCACCGACAACCAGCGGCTTTTATCTCATTCAGACCACTCTTGATGAGTTCGGGCAGGGCTTGGTAACGGGCCTTCGACAACAGGGATATCAAATATTGTTGGCAAGCGATGTCACGGGACCACATTTGCCGCCGGGTTTAGATGTATACCGGGTGACGCTTTTCGTCGGTCCGGAGAGTATCAGCCGCGCTTACGTTCCCACTGCAACCGGCGCCGTGGCGCCTGCTGGCCCTTGGTCTAGGAGACAATAAATGACTGATCGAATGTCACCGGACGCATCACCGGGCAGCGCCTCACGTGGTTCGGGTGTGCGACGGGTAAACAATCTTCCGCTGTGGATTATTGTCGGCGGGATCTTGATATTCCTAATCACGATGGCCCTCGTTGCGAGTAATCGTGCCGCGCAACAGCATCAAGTGCCCACTCCCGTAGCTGGGAAGGGGGGGGATTCGAGCATCCAGGCCCGCCAAGTTGCCGGCATTCAGGAAAAGGGGGGCATTGTTGCCCCGAGCGAGCCGGGAAAACTCGAAGTGCCCACCGATGCGCCACTTCCAGCGGCAAGCCCTTCGTCGGTTCGCGCGCCGGCCTCAGCCAGGCCGCCGCTCGCGCCGACTCCGGTCCAGCGCTCGCCCTACGATGAGGAACTGGCTAGGATTCGCCAAGGGCGCTTACAGTCCCTTGCACAAGGCGCGAGGGCAAAGACAGCGGTTGCGGTGCCGGTCGAGCGCAGTATCCCCGCTGCGGCCGTTGGCGGACGTGCCCCCGTCGGTGGGGGGGCGCCCTCGGCGCCGCCGGACGTTGACCCGCGCGCCGCGTATCAGGCTCGGGTCGCGCAGTTGCAAGCCGCCGGCGCTGGGGCGTCCGGGAACCTCGGGGCCTCGAACCCGATGGCGCAGTTCGGTAATCCTGGGGGGGATCGGTGGGCGCTCAACTCAAGGCCGGAACCGCCGCGCACGCGCTTTGAACTGCGCGCCGGCTTCGTCATCCCGGCCCTGCTCATGTCGGGAATTAATTCAGATTTGCCGGGTCAGATCATGGCTCAAGTATCGGAGAACGTGTTTGATACACCGACCGGCAAGTATGTCCTGATCCCGCAAGGGTCCCGGCTCGTTGGAACGTACTCCAGCGAAATGAAGTATGGGCAAGCCCGGGTCCTGATCGCGTGGCAACGGATTGTCTTTCCCGACGGTCAGGCTATGGATATTGGCGCTATGCCGGGCGCCGACGGTGCGGGATATGCTGGCTTTAGCGATAAGGTCAACAATCATTACGTGCGGCTGTTCGGGTCGGCAATCCTTTTATCGGCTGTTACCGCGGGGATCGCATACAGCCAGAATAACACTCAGCAAGCGGGCGCTGGGTACAACACGCAACCGACCTTTGGTAGTGCGATGAGTGAAGCGTTGGGACAGCAGTTCGGCCAGGTCACGGGACAACTGCTTGCGAAAAATCTCAACATTTCGCCAACTTTGGAAATCCGGCCGGGCTATCGTTTTAATGTCATGGTCACGAAAGACCTGACGTTCAACAAGCCCTATCAATCCTTGGTTCGTTAACGTGAGAACACAACGATGAAACACTCTCTTAGCTATCGGCTCCTGATTGCGTTGTTCGCGGGCCTTGCGACAGTGGCATTATCGAGTAGAGCGGGTATCCCGGTCATCGACGGCGGGAATCTCGTTCAAAACGTCGTGTCGGCGACCGAAGGTGTCGCGCAAACTCTTAAACAGGTGCAACAGTACGCAACGCAATTGCGCGAACTGGAAACGCAATATCAGCAATACGCGACCCAGATTCAGCAATACGAGAACATGGTTCAGAACACGGTCGCGCCCGCGGCCTATATCTGGAATCAGGCGCAATCCGTCATGACTCAATTGCGCGGCGCTACCGACACCCTGAGTTATTACCGCAACCAGGTCGGCAGCGTTGACGGCTATTTGGCGAAGTTCCAGGACGCGAACTATTACCGCAATTCGCCCTGCTACTCCGCGGCGGGATGCTCAGCGGAAGACATGGCCCGGTTGAATCGGGACGCTGATAATCTCGGATCGGAAGCCCAAAAGAAGGCCAATGATGCGATGCTCAAGGGCATTGAGCAACAGCAAGATGCGCTCGACACTGACGCATCCCGGCTTGAGCAATTGCAGGGCAACGCGACAACCGCGCAAGGGCAAATGGAAGCGATTGGTTACGCTTCGCAAATCGCCGGGGAACAAGCGAATCAATTGCTTCAAATCCGGGGCCTATTGGTAGCGCAACAGAACGCTATTGCAACGAAGATGCAAGCCGATGCTGATAAAGAAGCCCGGCTACAGGCTTCGCAGGAACAGTTTCGGCGGGGCAGCTTAAACCGGCCGAATTCGGGGGCCACCTGGTAAGAAGGGGCATACAGATGAAACTCTATCCAATCGCAAAACGGGCTGCGGGGGGGCTTCTGGTCCTGGTGCTGGCGTCGGCTTGCGCACCGGAACCGGCGGCAACGACGCTTGCGGATGAACCACCTGAAGCCACGGGTGAGACCTGCAAGAATGCGAACATGGCAAAGCTGAGCGGGAGTGCGCGCGAGAAGCTGCAGAAGGCTTGTTTCCGACGCGGTAACCTGAACAGGCCGAACTCGGGGAAGACATGGTGAACGCCAGAAGAAGAATCTCGGGCACGTCGCCGCTTGTAGTGCTATCAGTTATGGTGTTGGCATTCGTGGCATTGGATGCACACGCGGACGTTGACAGCCTGGATCTTCTCGACGGCGTTCTGACCAGATATCAGAACGCCGTTACTCCGCAGAACGCCGTTACTCCGATGGCGACTGCCATCACTGGGGCAGCGACCCGGTTGTTTTGGGCGCTGGCGACAATCTCCATGGTCTGGACCTTCGGGATGCTGGCATTGCAAAAAGCAGATATCGGCGAATTCTTCGCTGAATTCCTGCGATTCATCATGTTCACCGGCTTTTTCTGGTGGTTGCTGTTGAATGGTCCGAACTATGCAGTGTCGATCATGGATTCAATGCGGCAACTTGGCGGCCAGGCCACGGGGCTTAATACGGCCCTGTCACCGAGCAACATCGTAGATGTGGGGTTCGCGATCTTCGACCGGGTGGTTGACAAGTCCTCGTTCTGGACCTTGGCCGACTCTATC
>Ga0247841_10001941_pt1 | contig 43423 bp, 34 predicted proteins | sample LaCruzMarch2015__2_FD_192410 | JGI IMG/M metagenome (GOLD analysis project Ga0247841, IMG submission 192410) | Freshwater microbial communities from meromictic Lake La Cruz, Castile-La Mancha, Spain - LaCruzMarch2015_18m | ecosystem: Environmental > Aquatic > Freshwater > Lake | place: Spain...
AGTTCTCTGCATTTGGAAAAGGACAACCTTTCTCCGATACATTCGGTGCTACTGCCACTGCGGTCATCGAGGAGTTCATGACTCCGGATGCTCAGGTATATTCGCTGAGATAGGAGACATTAACTGCCCCGAGTTTAGTGCATACTATCAAAAGAAGTATGCAGAAGTAACGAAATATCAGCACTGCTTGACATAAAGTCTAGCAAGTGTCACGATAGGAGTTTGTCAAAAAACGGTCATCGAGCTTTATTTTCACTTTTCGCTTGACATTTTACCGCAACACTCATTTAATACTTTTGATAATACAATATCTCCAACTACTTGACACTTCAGCATCGGGTTCTGCCGAAATCCTAGCGAATGTGCCATCTGTGAGACTTCTCTGCTTAGATATGGATACATCTCCGAAATCAAAGATATTGCCCCATCCTGATTAAAGTCAGCTTTCCCTGATATTCCTTCAAGTAAATTGTAGGTGAATATGCCATGATTTAGTTCTGGTAATTCAAAAGATACTTGATCAGGAAGGCTTGCGGATATTATTACACGACCGCTTCCAGAGAGTTCATTATAAACGTCAGTTTCCACTTTAGTTGATGGTGGAGAAACAGATTTCACTAACTCCTGACCAGTAGTAGCGCCTCCGCTATAACAGCAATCTATAAGAAAAACCATCTGATTTGATTGGACTCTCTGTAACATTCTGGTAATTGTGGAGTTTTGTATTGCTGTTGAGAAAAGATTTCCGGGATCAGCATCACTTGGAATAATATACTTGCTGTTGCCATCGGGTTCTTCACCTGTTGAGTCTGGTTCAACTCCGCCATGACCAGAATAGAATATCAAAACTGTATCACCCAACTTAACTTGACTCGGTAGCCATTCACCCATAGTTTTCGTGATGGTTTCTCTCGTTGCCTGATCATCAAGAAGTAATTTAACGTTTTCCTTTGAGAATCCGCCACCTTTTGGGTCAGTAATAATTTTATAGATGCTATCTGCATCAACACCTGCGACTTTCAGGCTTTCAATGTCGGGGTTTTTGTATTTGTTTATGCCGATTATGACAGCATACTTCTTCTTATCAGACGATTGTGGTGACGAACTTGGAGTATAAACGACAGGAATTTTTGCCTTGAACTCCTGATTATCCTCTGTCATTACAGTGATCTCGATTTCATTTCGTCCCTGCGTTAGGAATATCTGCTTGTTTATAGGGATGCCTTGCTCATTATCTTTTTCTGGATTTCGCTTGATTTTCATACCACGAAAAGGGATCGCTTCCTTACTATTAACCGTTACATTAATTTGATCTTTTAACGGTACAGAGCTTATCACTTCACCAGTGACGAGGATACTTTCTTCAGTTATGTTTTGATTTGGCAAGGGATACTCGATTTTGATCTCAACAGAAGGTATATTCGTTTTCTTTGATTGATCGTAGATAACTTTTACGATTTTATCAGTCTTACTGCCATTCAGATCAATGGCAGAGATAGATATTATATTTTCACCAGATGTTAATGGAATCTGACGATTGAAGAAGAGTGTATTTTTGTCCGAAGTAAGATGCGTATCCTTATCCAGAGCAAGTGATGAGCCATTGATGAGAAGCTTAATTTCACCCGTATTCTGATTATATTTTGCAGAACCAGATAATCGTGCAGTCACTTCACCTGTCACGTACAGATCAACTGGAGATTCAATAGTCAATAGTGGTGGCTCAACGTTGACAGGGAAAGGCTTTAATACAATCTTACCGAGTGCTAAATCAGTTGACCATATCTTAATAATCTTTTGAGGAAAATCTTTTAATATTTCTTGAGCTATTTTTTCAGACGCTTTCCTTTTGCCAGTCTGCTCGTTAAGGCTGAGTTCCACTCCCTTATAATTACCTGCGGATAATACCTGATTATCCTGACACCTTATCGCTTTTAAGGATGCTTCATTTTGCCACGAGACCATCCCGCCAAGCCGTTTATCCTCGATCTTGTTATAAGTACATTCACCAGTTATGATAACTTCTCCACCAAGATTTATCGCAGTCTTAATGATATTATCCATATCACCCATTTCCAGATAGGATTTCAATTCTTCTTTCCCACTACTTGAGATCACACGGAAACCTTGACTGACAAAACCTTTTTCAATGGCAGTTGACAACGGTTTCTGATCTTCTGGTAGTATAACGAAAATTCTGGGTTTGTTAGAAAAAGATGCTATCCCTGTATTACTGAGCAAGTATCCGACTAGCTTATCTGGAATGATCTGCACATCAAGAATAATTCTCATAACTCCATTCAGATTCGCTTCCTCTTTTATCTCGTAACCTGATATGTAGTCATTTACACTCGGCTCGATTTTCGGCAATAGATTATCGCTTTCGGTTTTGCTAAGATTTATTATCTCGTTGACTTCTGACTTGAGTGCTTTACGAATGGCGTTCTGGATCGCTTTATCTTTTGCAGGTTGTATATTTGCGTTTTCAATCTTACACCCGCCTTCAGAGCGAATGACTACAACATTATCAGGCGTTGCGGATAATACCGCATGGCAAAAGAAAGCAAGTAAAAACAAAGAGATAAAGAATAAGGGGATATTCCCCCTTTGAATGAAGGTTAAGAAAATAATCGGGTAAGTATCGTTTCTCAAATCCCCCCTGCCCCCTTTGCTAAAGTGGGAGTTAGAGCCATTCCCCCTTTGAAAAAGGGGGTTAGGGGGATTTAAAATCTTCATAATCAAATTATGTTGTATACCAAAGTCAGAAGAATCAATTATTTTTGATCTCATATATTCCTTTTTGTGTAATCGTTAAAAAATGCCATTTTGACATAGTATTTCAACGTTTATGTATTTTTTAACGATTACTATTCAGGTAGCTTTCTAGTCCATATATATATCATTATATTATTTCCGCAGATGAAGCCGAATATATATGACTGTATAATTGGCAGAAATGGGTCTGCATTGCTCCGAAAAAAACTTATGACCATCGGTACACCCAAAGCCAAAACTGTGAATACTGTGTTTTTTATACCCATAGACGTCTTCATAATATTCACTCGTTTCAGGAGTGATGGAACGTAGTATTTATCAAACAGCCTTGAAGTCCATATCCCACTTGTCCCTCCCAGAATTAAACCAACAATAAACAAAGCCAGTGATTCCATCTGGTTTCCATCCTGAATGGCACTATACATCCACATTACTTCGCCAAATATACAAGTTACAGTCAATACGATAAGCATAATAGGCTTCATCAAAAACGGCAACATACGCTTCTGGATTTTTATCTTCTCGGGGTCTAAATCATTCATTTCACCTTTCCAATACTGAAAGAAATGCGTCATTTTCCTCTGGTTTGCCAACGGTTACTCTCAGACAGTTTTTCATCAGACCGGGTTCATTAAGGTTGCGAATCAATATGCCTTTCTCAAGGAGTCTAGAAAATACAACTTCTGCATCTGGTTCAACACGAAACAGTATAAAATTTGCATCAGAATGAAAACGTGTTATCACGTCAATAGCATCCAGCCTTTTTTCCAATCTTTCACGTTCCTGAAGGATAATTTTTATTTGTTCTGCCATCTGATCTTTATGCTTTAGCAGTATTAATGCAATCCTCTGCGATAAGCTGTTGATATTGAATACCATTTTGACTTTCATGATTTGGGTGACAATTTCTTTTCCAGCGATCATGTAACCTACACGAAGCCCGGCAAGTCCGTAAGCCTTTGACAGAGTGCGCATAATAATAAGATTATCATATTCCGCAAGCAATGAAAGAAAAGTCTTACCCGAAAAGTCACTATAAGCCTCATCAATCACCACGATAGATGGAGCACCACATTCGAGAATGTCAATTATCGCCTGACGTGAAAAGCAATTCCCTGTCGGATTATTCGGATAACTGATAAAGACAATACTTCTGTCAACGGATTTCATTCCAGATATAATCTCATCTGAGGAAATTTCAAAAGATTCTGGTAATGGAACGCTTATCACTTTTGTTTCCCATAAACTGGCAGTTATCCCGTAGATCGAAAATGTTGGAGTTGGAAACACAACTCCCGCACCTTTACCACCAAAGGCTGATATTGTATAATTTATCAATTCATCAGAACCATTACCTATTACAATCTGATCTGGATCAACGTTTAATTCAGATGCCAGAGATTGACGAAGTTCCAGAGCAACAGGGTCAGGGTATCGGTTAAAATTGTGCTTTAGTACTTCTTCTGTGATGAGTTCCCTGATATTTTCGGGCATATTGTATGGATTTTCGTTTATGTCCATCTTTATAATATGTGGAACGTTGTGGACCTTGTAAGGCTTTAAGTTTATTAATTCAGGTCGAATAAGGTTAGTAATATTCATTCAGAAATCCTTATAATATCTGCGCCAACGCTGGCAAGTTTCTTTTCCATGCCATCGTAACCACGATCAATGTGATATACTCTTGAAACAACGGTCTGATTATCAGCCGCCAAACCAGCAAGCACCAGTCCTGCACCGCCTCGCAGTTCCGAAGCCATCACCGGCGCACCGCTCAACTTTGAAACGCCTTTGACTGCTGCGCTAACTCCTTCAATTTTAATATCCGCTCCCATCCTGTTTAGTTCGCTGACGTGTATAAATCTATCTGGATAAATGCTTTCTGTGATAATGCTTATTCCCGGAACAGTAGCTAATAGCGACATTATTAAAGGCTGTACGTCTGTTGGGAATCCGGGAAATGGTGCGGTTCTAACATCCGCTGGTTTTAACGGGTCATTAGCAATAATTCTAATACAATTATCTTTACAAAAGACCTCAACTCCGATTTCATGAAGTTTATTTATTACAGGGTCAAGATGTTGAGCAATACAGTTTTTAATCAGCAAGTCACCTCTGGTTATTATACCAGCAATCATGTAAGTCGCCGCCTCTATTCGATCTGGTATAACTTCATGCTCTGCACCATGCAATTCTTCGACTCCGTGAATAATGAGTACCGATGTTCCGGCGCCTTCAATTTTTGCGCCCATTGAGTTGAGGAATTTTGCAAGTTCAGTTATCTGAGGTTCACAAGATGCTTCCTTAATAGTCGTCACACCTTCTGCTTTTACTGCCGCCAACATCACGTTTACTGTTGCGCCAACGCTTGGACCGTGTATGCCGGCAAGGTAAATCTCAGTGCCAACTAATTTATCTGCTTCTGCGATTATGTATCCGTGTTCGATACTAATTTTTGCCCCTAGCTTTTCAAGCCCCATCAGATGCAGGTCAACGGGACGTGTACCAATGACGCACCCACCAGGGAACGACACTTTCGCCCTTCCAAGCCTGCCGAGAAGTGCGCCAAGCACGTATATTGAGGCGCGCATTTTTCTCACAAGATCATAAGGAGCTTCGTATCCATCGCATTTAGAGGGATCGAGACGCAAGACGGTATCATTTAGCTCTGCTTTTACTCCTAAGACTTCGAGTAACGAGATCATTGATCGTAGGTCAGCTAGATTCGAGACGTTGCGGATAGTACTGACTTCATTGCTTAGTATTGAGGCAACAGTGAGAGGCAAGGCTTCGTTCTTAGCCCCGCTGATTTCGATCTCACCTTCCAGTTTCTTTCCGCCATTTATGATGAACTTGTCCATTAAATCCCCTTAAAATGGTTAGCCACGGAAACACACGGAATAACGCGGAAAGAATAATTCAAGATTGGAAATTGAAGATTAAAGATTCAGGAAACTGTTCTATAACTTTGTCCCTTACATTTTCTATCTTTTTTTTCCGTGTAAATCCGTGTTATTCAGTGGCTAAATTCCTGATTCAGAAAGTTTTACTAATGTTAAAATTCCCTTATGCGAATATTGCGAAACAAAACAGGACCATGATCACCCTGAAGCATCAAAGGTCCTTTTGGTGGATTAACTCCCGACTTCAGTTCTCCGCCCGTTGGACCCTTAATAGTGACATCCTTATGGATCACTTTATCGTTCAAGGTTACATTTAAGACCAGCCCTTTGAGAGTAATATCCATCGCCTGCCATTCGCCAGCGGGCTTACTTGCCTCTACGTCACATGACTTCTGGTTATAAAGTGCGCCATTCTCACCGGGGTAGTTTATCGTTTTACCAAGACTATCCAGAACTTGTAATTCGTATTGACCACGCAGATAGATACCACTGTTGCTGTCTTTCGGTACGAGATACTCAATATGCAGTTCAAAATCACCGAATTCTTGCTCAGTGATAATGTCAACACCGACATCAGTATTATCGAGAGCGCCGTCTTTAGCGATCCATTTATGCTCACGATTAGTATTTCTCATTCTCCAGCCAGTCAAATCTTTACCATTAAAAAGCTCGATCCATTTTTTATCCATTAATTAGCCTCCTTAGAAAGTTAAGGCACTGTAAAAAATTAAACACGAAGACACAAAGAACACGAAGGAATAAGGTATAAGATTCATACAGCCTCCAAAGGTAGCTCGATTTCTTCAACTCTCCAGGCAGCATAAGCAAGTGCCTCATGAATATCATCTTCTTCCAAATAAGGATAAGACTTTAATATATCGTAATTTGAGTATCCTGAAGCAACCAAGCCAACGATTGTTCCAACAGTAACTCTCAAGCCACGAATACAGGGTTTACCACCCATTACATTTGGGTTAAAAGTTATCCTTTTTAGATTCTTCATCCTGTTTACCTCTTTTTTGATTATTTTTAATCTTTATAAGCCTGCGACTACTATATTTTGACTTTACAACAAAAAACTCTTGGTATTCCAGAATAATCTTTAATCACATCATAATCAGAATATTTCCCGATTTCATCAGCTATCCGTTGAACATCATCACTTTGTCCATATCCAATCTCGATTGCTAAATGTCCAGATGGCTTTAAAAACATAAATGCGTTTTCAATTATCCGCTTGATCACGTCTAATCCATCCGCACCACCATCCAGAGCAAGTATCGGCTCGTATTTTCTGATTTCTTCAGGCAAACTTGGCAGATCACCTGTTGGAATGTACGGTGGATTTGATACCACCCAATCGAACTTGTAATTCGTTGAAACACCGTCAAATAGGTCTGTTTGGATGAACGAAACCCTATTTATCACATCATTGTGGACAGCATTCTCACGAGCAATAAGTAAAGCACTCATAGAAACATCAGTTGCCAGTATTGAAAAATTTGGATTATATTTTGCAAGGCTGACAGCTATCGCACCGCTACCCGTTCCAAGATCGAGAACCTTACTGCCAGCGTCATTCCCCTCTTGAGAGGGGCGCAGGGGTGTGTTCGATCTGGATTTGCATACAGTTTCGACCAGTAACTCTGTTTCAGGTCTTGGGATCAGAACGTTACTATTCACCTTGAAATCCAGCGACATAAATTCCTTATGACCTGTTAGGTAGCTGATCGGTGTATGTTCCAGCCTTTTATCAATTAAAGCTCTGTAACGTGAGTTTTCATCCTCACTTAAAACATAATCAGGGAAAATGTATAAATGACCGCGATCCTTATTCAGAATGTATGACAGAAGCACTTCAGCGTCTAATTGTGGATTTTCAATTCCACCATCTTTCAGGAGTTTAATTGACTGTTTCAAAATATCCTTCACAAACATTTTCAGCCCTGTAATCGTTAATTTGTACGGGCAAAGCGTAAGCTTCGCCTTACTAACACGTAAGATAATATCAGAGATTTGTTACTTTGACAATGGAAAAGAGTTAAAAAATTATCGAAGATTGGATGGGGATACAAATAGCGTTTTTTCGTTGGTATAAATAACGAATCCGGGTTTTCCACCTTTTACTTTTCTGACGTATTTAACCCACGTATAATCTATTGGCACAATTCCCGAATGTTTAGCCTTGCAAAAACTGGCGGCAAGGACAGCCGCTTCCAGCAATGTTTGTCTTGGTATGTCTGGTCTTTTTTCTGGATTGCGTATGAGTACGTGAGAACCTTCTATTTGCTTTGCATGAAGCCACATATCATGCGGTGAGCTTTCCTGCCTGATGAGCAATTCGTTTTCTTTGTCGTTTCTGCCGACAAATATCTGGAAATCTTCTGATGACCTATATCTTCTGAATAATGGTGCTTCTTCTTTTGATTTTTTAGTACTTACCGTTTTCTCTTTGACGATCTTCCTTTTTGATAATTCAATATATATGCTATCGAGCGTATCCTTATCGTTAGCCTGTTCTATTCTCTGGGAAACATCACTGAGATAATCAAGTGTTGCTTTGTTTTTAGATGACATTTTCGTCACTATCTCTTTGCTTTTCTTTGCTTTTTTATAATTCTGAAAGTATTTCTGTGCATTATCTGATGGGCTTAGTTTTTCATCTAGTTTTATTGTTAATTCTAAGCTGTTTGAATCATAAGGATTGGGCAGCGAAACTTCTTTATCACCACGCTTCAGCTTATTAATATTTGCTATAAGTATATCGCCTTTCATCCTTAAAATATCAGCTTCCTCTGCGATTTGCATTTGTTCGTCTAACGTTACTTGTTTTTCTTCAAGGTCACTGTATAGCTTCTTGACGGACTGAATCAGTGTATTTTTTTCAGCCCTAAATGACTCTTTTGAGATCAGTTGTTTGTGATAGTATTCAAGGGCTTGGTTGATGGAATGAAAAGGCATCTGTTTAAGGCTTTTATCTATTGAAAATTGACGAAGATTAATAGCAGATACAGCAAATACCTCATTTTGATCATTCACTAGAACATTTGGGGAGTATCTTGAATTTGTTACGTCATCCCTGATCTGCTGGAAAGTTTTTATTAATGAATCCTCTGATTTTGTGGCAATTTCTTTAGCGAGTGTTGGACTCATTCCCTGAACGTTTTTCAATAATTTTTTCCATACAGGTTCGTCATCGGATTTTATGACCTGTGAAAGTGTTTCCATGTCAACGGAGAAGAAGTCAAGCGATTGCGTTACCGGTGGTGGATAATACGTTTCTCCGGGTAGTATTTGTCGGAATCTGCTCATGTTTTCGTCAATATGCTTCATGCTTTCGAGAATCTTATTCGTTTCACCATCAATCAGGATCACGTTGCTATGTTTGCCCATAAATTCACCTATTAGAATCTTTGGCGCCAGGTCAATAATATCCTTCTGAGGTGTGATTTGAAGCTTTATAATTCGGTCAAAATCTACTTGCTCAATATTTGAGATTGTACCTTTACGGATATGAGTTTGAAGGAAATCTGCAAAATGCCAGCGTTTGTCTTTATCTGGTATACTGTCAGTAAGATGAACCCTTGCATAGACTGGTTGTATAGAGAAAAGCAAATTATATGCTTTACCATTGGAAGACACTTTTAGAACGAATTCATAAGGTGATGATTGTATCACACTTAGAACTTCACCACCAAGGATAGTCTCGTTTAATTCAGAAACAACTGATCGCAATATCAAACTATCAAATGACATTTTATCCCCTACCCATCACTTTTATTATTTTCTTGGTTTAACTTGACTAAGCTTGAAATCTGTTTGCTTTAAGCTATCATCACGATTGGGATCATAGTTTGGATTGTTTGAATATACTACGTCACCACTTCCATTGATCCATCTATTTTCCCATTCATTAGAACCAAGCTCAACTTCCTTTGTGTATGGGTTAATGTATTCTTCTTGAGACGTTAGATTTAAGTACATATCGTTTCTTATCTGAGCGTAGGTGTTTTGCCTGTGTTCAACTATCTGTTTGTTTATTTCATTTATGTATCGCTGTGTTTCACGAGCAATCTCACCACGTTGTATCTGACCTTTTAGCTCCCCCATTACCCACTGTGGATTCAGCTTGACAGAATCCTGAATTACACTTGCTACATTTTCGAGTTGGTCAAACTCGTTGACTGGCGCTTTGAATAGAAAAGTCTCTTTATTACCCCATATACCAGTTCCTATCTGTCCCATATCCTCGATCACAGTGATCAGTCTTTCTTTGAATTCCTTACCGTTTTCTTGATAAGTAACAGTCACTACAGCCGCATCATAACTGAAGTCTAATGGTATCGGAGATGGAATTGCCTGAACTCGCTTTTTGTAAACTTCGACTAGATCGGGAAGCTGACGTTTCTCTATAAGTTTAACGTCACTAGCTTTTGGATGAAGTAAAGGAAATACTCCTTGCGTTAGAAAATCCACAGCAGACATCACATAATAAATAGGCATACCATTGTAGTTACCGCCAATTTGCATAAGTCCCATCTGACCTGTTATTGATCTTCTTGGATCGTAGTAGAGTATTTCAGGAAGCCAATGTAAAGTAGCAGTACCTCCATCATCACGTTTAATGGTGAAATCGAGTTTTGCGCTGATGGATTGCGCCGGTCCTCCTTGAGTCGTTGGGTTAATACGAATGATTCCACCCTCTGTTTTCCATCCCTTTGGTACGAGTATGCTGAAAGCCTGTTCATTTGGTTCCGTAACACGATTAAGAATAATAGTTTCAAAGTTCTTTTTACTCGCTGATTTGGATTTAACAGACTCATTTTTCTGTGATGATGGAGTCTTTACAATAGGATTATCTTTCGAGTAGGCAACAGAACATACAAAAATCATAAGTAAGACAGAAATTACTATTCTCAACATTCATTTTCCTCTCGTATTTTACTTATCTGATTCATTTTAATTTTTCTTATCTTTATTAATCAACCTATTCGATTAAATGTTATTGATGTAATAAATAATATATGTTACAATAGGATTACATAAAAATGCAGAAAATAGGAGGTATAAATAATGAAATGGGTCACAAGAGAAAATGCCAACGTTGATAGAATAGCCTGTCCATGGCTAATTAAAAGATTCATAGATAAAGAAGCAGAATTTATTTTTGTCCAAAATGATAAGGTTATTGAAGTAGCAGAAAAAGAAGACGCACATTCTTATGACGCAGAAGGTGCTGAATTTGGTCATAAGGGCAGTAAATGTACTTTCGACTCACTTATAGATGCTTACAATTTGACTGATCCTACCCTATTACTTTTGGCAAGGATCGTAAATGGAGCAGATACAAACAACCCAGATGCCCCACCTGAATCATCAGGATTAAAAGCTATAGCATACGGTTTTGCCATGATAAACACCAACGATCATCATAAGATTGAGTTAGAAACACCCATGTATGATGCACTATACGAATGGTGCAAACGAAGATTAGGGAAGTAGATTAATATATATTCGTGACGCATAACGAATTATACGTCACGAATATAATATTACATACGGCTTTTGATAAATGTTAGTCCGTCTCTTGCTATGGAATCAGGTCCACCCGGCTCCAAATCACGCCATATAGCCGCCGCTTTTGCGATAGCTTCGATAGCAGGAACGAAAGATTCTATAACCAACCAACCGTCATATTTTATTTCGTGCAAAGCATTAAAAACACCGTCCCAATCAACGTTTCCGCTTCCGGGGGTTCCTCTGTCATTTTCACAGGTGTGAACGTGAGCAAGATAATCACCAGTATTTTTGATAGCTTTGTAAAGGCTTTTCTCCTCAATATTCATGTGGAACGTATCAAGGTGAATCTTGAGGTTTGGATGATTAACTTCTTTAACGAGTTTCACCATATCTGCGGCAATATTTATGAAGTAGGTCTCAAACCTGTTGAGTGGCTCCATAGCAAGCGTAACGCCTTTTTCTCCGGCGTATTTTGCCATTTCACCCAATCCAGTTACAGCAATATCCCATTCTTCATCTGTGCGTGACCTTCCTACGAGCTTACCGACTGCGCTATAAAGAGGTCCACAGAAAATATTACTTCCAAGTTTTACATTTATGTCAATACATTCTTTTATATATTTCTTGGCGTTCTCACGTACTGCTGAATCGTCGCTTATCATGTCTCTATCAGGACCGAGTATAGCGCAGGTTGTGACTTCAATTCCTGCCTTTTTCAATGCGTTATTTGTCGCTTTAATATCAACCTGATCTGGATCAAAAATAGGGATTTCTACACCGTCAAAGCCATAATCAGCGACCTTTTGTATTAACGGTAGTGCATCGTTGTTAAAAGAACCTGACCATAATAGAAGGTTTATACCATATTTAGCCATTTCTATACCTCCATAGTTGTCGTATTTTTTGTTATAATCAAAAGTCAAAGCAATTATATTACATCTAAACAGGATTTGCAACCTTTTTCGGTGCATGTAGCCAATAGTTCTGCAGGTTAAAGCCATGCTATTTCGTCAAATAACTTTCGTGTTTAATACTTTTAGAAGGATCCATAATTAAATAACTTCCCTATTTTGAGATATAACTCATTTAATCAAATCCCCCCTTCCCCCCTTTAGCTAAAGCTAATCTTTACCCACAAATTATAGATATTGTGGAAACCAAGTCTTTTCCCTCTTTAGCTAAAGAGGGATTAAGGGAGATTTGATTAAGGTTTTCGGATCAATAGATACTCAAAAATATCAATGGCGTTATTGATGATATACCAAAATACCTTTGGTAAATTCATTCAGATATATGACTTAATTAATCAAATTCCCCCTTCCCCCTTTTAGCTAAAAGGGGGTTATAAATCCTCTATCCACAATGGTTTATAGACTTGTGGGTAAAGATTAGTTAGCTAAAGGGGGAATTAGCCTAAACTCGGTTCGGGGGGTGTGTTTCCTATTAGGTAAGTTATTTAATTATGGATCCTAAATGTAAGTCATCAAAGTATTAATTTCATGACAATCTCCTTGTCACATAAAGTTGCTATTGCAGACTATAAACGTTGAAACGATAATATCAACCTCTTATGAGCAGACAGTCATAAAAGCTATATGACGATATATGACGCTGCAAGGCTTTGTTTAGATACTATTGGTGTGGGACGTAGCCTACTAAATAGCAGACAATATAATATGATAGTTCATAATATAATGCTGCAGGTTGGGTTAAACGCTTATCCACACATTTGGGATTATATCGCTTCATCAATAGCATGATTATATAGTATGATATAATCATAACTCAAAAGTTATTATGAGCTATTACGACACTAATCCTGACTCATAATAGCATTGGTTCTTTAACACATATTGTATACGACTCAATAGCTTTCGTGCTATCCTGATGCAAGATCACTATAGGGATTCTGTCCTGATAAATGACGAATATCTTTTGTCAGTTGTGCTATGGCAGAACGAAGATACCTTAGTTCTGAAAGTAATACACCAAGTGCTTTTTTGCCACTATCATATTCAAGGCAGACCTGCTTTATGGTCTGCTTCGAAATTCTCTTTAAGACTCTCTAACCAGCAGATGAACTTATTTGACCAATGGGAGTTGGATAAATCATCTGGTATTGTTATGCCATAGTAACTCAAAAAGCCTTTGATCTGGTTCTTGCATCGGGTCTGTTTGTTGACCATAGTTATACGCATCCTGACAAGAGATCGGTCCTCTTGCGATTGTCTTGAAGGAATATGCAAAGGAGTCAAATCTCCATTACGAAGGTTCTTGGCGATCTTACGAGAATCAACACTGTTATTTCGATTACGTCTCTCTTTGTCTTTTGTTGGTATGTCAGCAGGATGAAACACTATGCAATCAACTCCAAGATTAGTAAGAGCTTCATAAATCCAGAAGCCAAAAAGACCAGCTTCATAAGCGCATTTGTAATGAGCTTCTGGAAAGTTTTTGTGTAAGTAATCAACCAGTATTTCAGGCACAGGTTGTTGACTAAAAGTTTTGTGTTCTAGTTGTTCTGTCAGTATAGTGACAGTCCATGATTTTTTACCAGTAGTATACAACATCTGGGAGTGGAACTCACCATTTATTAATCATACAGCCTACTTTTTGATTCATCATTTTTTTTAATCTGCCAATATTTCTTCGATCTTTTGCAATTCCTCGTCTGTCAATGATGGCGCTTCGGTAGCTTTGAGATTACCAGCCAACTGCTCAACCTTTGATGCACCGATTAATACGCTAGTTACACGATCATCTCTTAATAGCCATACAATCGCCATTTGCGCCATTGTCTGTCCTCGTGATTTGGCGATCTCATTCAGCTTTGTGACTTTATCTATAACACCATCTGCTTTAAGTCTTTCGTACCACTGCTTTCCGCTATCTCCACGCTTACCTATGCGTGAATCCGAAGGCAGTCCGTTCAGGTATCTATCCGTCAGAACTCCTTGAGACAATGGTACAAATGCAATAACGCCTGTTCCTGCTTCGGCAGTATAAGGTAGAAGGTCTTTCTCTACCCAGCGATCCAGCATGTTATATGCTGGCTGATGGATTGTTATAGGCGTCCAGTCGTGCTGTTTAATGACTTCGACAGCTTGACGAAATCTTTCACCCCTGTAATTGCTAAGACCAGCATATAAAGCCTTACCTTGTTTGACTATTAAATCAAGTGCGCCGAGTGTCTCCTCTAGTGGAGTATCTGAGTCTGGACGATGATGATAGAATATGTCAACGTAGTCTAATCCCAATCTTTTCAATGACTGATCCAGACTGGAAACGATGTACTTCTTGCTACCCCAATCACCATAGGGACCTTCCCACATATAATAGCCTGCTTTTGTAGAGATGATAAGTTCGTCACGGGGCATATCTTTTAATATTTGACCTGCGACAAGCTCACTATTACCCGCAGGAGGGCCATAGTTGTTTGCAATATCAAAGTGTGTCACACCATGATCAAAGGCATAATACATACAATCACGACAGGTTTTTTCATTACCCGGTTCACCTAGAGATTGCCATAATCCCAAAGAGATTGCGGGTAATTTCAATCCACTTTTACCACAGCGACGATAGGGTATCTTTTCATAACGATCTTTTGCGAATTCTTGCATATTTTTCAACTCCTCATAATTATTTTATCACTATTATACGAGTTTTTCACTTACAAAGTAAAAGAAGAATAAACACAAAGACACCAAGTTCACAAAGAACACGAAGGAATAAAAATACAAGAAATCTTTGTGATCTTAGTGCCCTTTGTGTCTTTGTGTTTATAAAAGAAAAAAGTCGTAACTACAAGATTATATCATATTCGGCTTCAGTTATTAGATGAAATTATTAATTGTTCAACAGCATCTGGAGTCATATCTATTCCGCCAAATACCTGACACAGTATCTTTGCATGGCTTTGACGAAAAACACTTTTACATAGTTTAATATGCTCTATTGCGTTGGGAATCGGTAAACCATTACAACTTACAGGGCTGTTATGCACTGTGAGGACGAGAGAATCATCAGCAGATTCTGCTAGTAAAAGAAGATTCGTTTCAGAACTGGCGAAATTCAAGCCAACGAGACCATCTATCTGGTTGAGTTCATTAATTATGTGATTTATGCTACCACAGGAGTGAAGAAGCACCCCTCCGAACTCGCTTGCAATGCGTTCGCAATATGGACGTATGAATTCACTGACGATCTTGGGTGAAACAACAGCGAGTAAGTCCTCACTATAAGCAATTCCTTTTTCTGGAGGAAGCCAAACTGCCGGGGCGCAATGATATGGGATCCAATCATTATCCACCGTGTCACGCATCAGTTTAGCAAACTTGATCACAACATCAGTGCATAACGATAACAGATGATGTACTTCGTCAGGATACTCGTAAAGTGCCATGAGAAAGCTCTCTATACCCCAAATCTGACTTGCAACAGAAAAAGGTCCTTGCAGATCAGCCTCGTAAACAGGCAACATCCCTTGAGTTTCATTATGAAAATAACTCATTTTATCCAGCATTTTTCCAGCTAATGTTTCCGATCCAAAACCCATTTCATGCAGATCATATACATCACTTGGCTTATGTATCACTGGTATTATTCTGGAAGTCATTGGAGACGTTTCTTCAGTGCAACCAAAGTATGCAGGTAGCATTGCTTGATTGATACCCGGTGAAAGTCCCGGAACATAATCATCCGACCATGTCGCATGTTCTAGGATTGCCTGTAACTGCGTAATTAAATCACGTTCATTACCTGACATATCATCCGTTAATTTCGGTGATTGTTTGATAGGCATTGCGTATAAAACGTAAGACATTCGGTTACTTGACGTTTGATTATCCCACAAAGCCTGTAAACGTTGCTTTGTCGCTTGTATTCTCTCTGTTGGATAGCGATCTTTAATCTGGTTGAGCAAGTTCTCTATTATATTACCCATTCATCCCTCATTTTTTACATTATTGGTATAGCCTCGATAAGCATAAAAATAGGTATCTTGCTGATCCATAGTGGATCAGGATGTGAAGGACTAGCTATTTGGGGCGGTTCATAAATCCTTGAGACTGCCAATTTATTACGACGTAGTATATCAAAATAATAGGTAAGGGAACGATGATAGTGATTAAACCCTCCGTAACTACTAATCCGCCATACTTCAGGATCGAGATACCCATAAACCATTCTGAAACGACGACCCGATTCTGCATCAATATTTGATGGATAGTTGAAAAAACATGGATGCGGGATGGCGAATATGAATTTTCCAGATTCTTTTAATGACCTGCGAACACTTGCTACAAGAAGATCAATATCTGGTATATCGGCAAGAACCATAAATGCGACTACTCGATCAAATTCCTCGTATTCAAATGGCAGACCATCAAATAGATCATATTGGATAAAATCAATTTCTGGATATAGTGACCGTCCAATCTCAATGAGTGCCGATGAACCATCAATGGCATATACTTTAGCTCCTGCATCAAAAAATTCTTTGCTCAACCAACCGTGACCACATCCCAGATCAAGCACCTCCATATCTTGCATGTCGCCAAGGCAATCCCATAATACGTCTTTAACCATATTGTAAATTCGGTTATTTGTAGGGTCTACACTCTGAATATAATCAGAAGCAATCATATCCCAATCTTTTATGTCTTTTAAGGATTGTTCGTTTTTCATTTAACTAATCTCCAAGATGGTTTGCTGTATTCAATGAGCGTTTACAACGTTCTTGAATAATTTTAGTTAGATTGCCTGTAAGTTGCTTATATTCTGCCAATGCTGTTTCACTAAAAAGCGAAAGTAAATGTTCTGGGATGCTGTCTGTTCCATGAAGACACGCTGACAATGTTGCCGAAAGGTTCGAGATTGTATCGCTATCACGACCAATATTTGTTCCACCGATCATACATTGCCACACATCCCCCTTTGCTACCTTAAATATAGCAAGAGTAAACGTAACAACTTCCCATGGGTCCTGACCGTTATATTCAAGAAAACTTGCATAAAGCAGTTCTCTTGCAGTAAGCACGTCAGAGCATTCTTCTACCGCATTCAAGGCATTTCTAAGATGCGTTTGGGCGTTTCTCGGTTCATGACGATTAAAATATGCCAAAGGTTCACTTGGAGCGGATTCTATGGCAATTTCAAGCACAGATTCAACAGTAGCATAAGGTCTTAGAGATTCTGCAATAGCGGAACATAAAATACCTGTTGCATAAACGTCAAAACCACGCTGGTAATGGTACGCTAACTCAATGGCGTTGGAATTTGCCTGCTTTGGGTCTCCTGCATGATACATCCCACATGGTGAACAACCCATCATAGCACTGCCGGTAACAATATTCCAATGCCCGCAGGCATGAGGAGGTATATCTGCCATCATTAAATTATAGGCGTGTTGCGAATCATAATAATAGCGAGAAGAGATAAGCTTTTTACGGAACATCTCTGCCAAATCCTCTGCATAAGCAGGTCCCTGACAATGGATAAACGTTTCCGCCCAAATTTTAGTCATTGCTGAATCATCTTCTGATTCTAGACGTTCTGGAGCGAGTAACTTATCTAACACGCCGTAGTGTTCCACAATCCATGGATAGTCACGGTCTTCTACAGGGCTTCCCATTACATTACCGATAGCACCCGCCAAAAGTCCGGCAAGTATTCGATCGTATAGCTGAGATTCGTCACCATCAGTCAATGGTAAGATTTCGTTAGATATGCGAATTTCGTTCTGTAGTTTTGCTTTCAGTAGGTCTAAACTGCCTGTCACCCATTCAGATAGTAGTTCTTTATGTAAATTTCTGACATGCTCACACCAAATATCAGGGATAATTTCACGTCCATACATTGCAGAAATTAAGCTCAAGCCAACCATTGAACCAAAACGACCATCACAACATGAAAGGACAGATCGCATTAAAGCTGGCACATCCATAGAGTGTTCTGCAAAAGATTCCATTCCAGCGATTGCTGAATAAAAATCCACGATCCAGTCTATGCTTGTTTTTGAAATCTTTTGCCTGAAGTCTTTATTTTGTATTGCTGTTGCCCATTCTGTGGAATTTTTACCTGCGTCTAGCGCATACCGTATAAGTGAAGCAATCCTTGAGTCTCTTTTATCAGCCATTCTTAGCAGTTCATATCGGATATCAGCCCACGTTGAACCGGGAGATAGTGCTGATGCCAGCATTGTGGCAATTAAAGCGGTTAGTATTACACCATCTCCACCGACTTGCGTTCGTGCCAGAAGCACTGCGTCTTCATAAGCATGATCTGGATAACCGGCATGATAAAAAGCTATCGGAAATGCGATCCAGCATCCTGACAGCACACTTGGCGCATATAATCCGGCAATGCGTGGGTTCATCCCCTCCGCCATTAATTCAATGCAAGTACGACCAACAGCCTGTGGGCGCAGCCATTCTCGCTCCCTTAACAAAAAATCCCGAAATTGCTCTGGTGATAAAGCATTTCCCTGATGGACGTATTCCATACCCATAGCACAGATATACGGGACAAGATCATCATAACCAGTGGGACTCCAACCGGGAGTTGTGATTGTTGGAGGATTCTGCAATACAATATTCTGCAATTCTGGGTTTAGCATGTCATCCAGAAATCCACGATCATTACCAAGCGCACCCCACCATCTGCGCTCTGACCATTGCCCCATCTGGTGACCTATGATCATGCCAAGAGCAGATGATTCCATTCGCTTTACCGTTTGCGTAAAATTATTCATTATATAACCTCATTTGCCTCAGAAATCGGTCTTTTTTTCAACTGTTGTGGTGCAACAGTACCTCCAGAAAGTACCATGCGCATAGCTTCCTGAACTGACAGGTCTGTATCGTAAATATTCTCAACGGGAACAATGGACAACCATCCAGAATTAGGTGTTGGCGCGGTAGGTATATATATTAACGCCATAAGCTTGTCACTCTCATCTTTTGTAAAGTTTGTCAAAAATCCTATCGTCCAGCACCCTATTCTTGGATATTCGAAGATCACAACACGTTTAAATCCGGTAGAACCTTCACCTGCAAATGATTCGATAAGTTGCTTTGCAGTAGAATATATAACACTGACAATCGGAACTCTCAAAAATAACTTTTGAATAAATTTACCAAGCCATCTGCCCATTATGTTTGAGCCAAGAAGTCCTGATAGGTATACGAAAATCACGAGGATTATAATGCCTGCTCCGGGTACGGCTTTGTTGCCAAGCCCCGGATATAGATGGTTCAGTAATTCCTGTAAAGATGGTCGGACAACACCATCAATAGTGTTAAAAAGGAACTGCAATACAACATAAGTGATGGCTATCGGTAAAAGAAAAAGCAATCCGGTGACTATATATTTCTTTATGCTGTTTATAATTTTTTTGCCAATAGAGCGCTCTTGAGAGTTTTTCATTTACAAAACCATTCAAAAATTTATAAGTAAGTTTAAAATGATGTTAAATTTTTAGGAATAGAACGCAGATGACGCGGATTAAGCGGATTTTTCTTTATTTTTTCGATCCGCGCAAATCCGCCTGATCTGTGTTTATCCTCGTTCTATTCCTAAAAATTTAATTAATTCTGATAGGAAGATGTCTGCTATAAAGCGATGTCCGCATTTGTTGGGATGTATGCCATCTGGAATCAGCTTTTCAGTGTCAGGATCATCAACAAAGACCTTGTTTACGTCAATGAGGTGCAGAGCTTTTTCTATGGACAACTCTCTTATTATATCAGCGTATTTCTCTACCAGAAAGTTAAGCCCATTCTCTAAGTAAGCAGGAAAATCTTTATGGGCATAAAAAATATTCATCGGCAACGGCGTTACCAAAATAGGTATTGCACCAACACCTTTAACAGAATCAATTATGCTTTCCAGATTCTTCTTAAAATCCTCTGCGGATACTCTCGGTGTATCAGCCATTGAATCAGTAGCAGGACGATAGTAACCAGCATCATTGACGCCAAACATTATCGTCACGTAATCAGGCTTGTATTGAAGAACGTCTCTTTCTAAACGTGGTATAGCTGTTGTTGTAATGTCGCCATTGACGCCGGCATTAATAACTTTGACCTTATATTCCACCATCTTTGGAAGATCAACTTGCAGATGATGCCTGTAAGTGTCTTCTTCTGTCACATCACCTATGCCAGCGCCGTTGGTGATAGAGTCACCCAATGCAACAATTATGATCTCTTTCATATATGATAGTATTCCTCTAGTTTGCTATATGTATACAAGTTTTTCACTTATAGAAATAAAAAGAAGTTAAACACGGAGACACAGAAAAAAAGTATGAAGGATGAGTGATGAGGGATGAAGTTGTAATACTCGTTTCTTCTTTTTCATCCATCATCCTTCCGCCTTCATCCTTTTTTTCTGTGTCTCCGTGTTTTTTCATGAATTATAGCTATACCTCAACTAACTGAAAAATTCGTAATATATAAATAAAACGCGGACAATCCGGATCTAAAGGCTTATCAAATCAGGGTCACCCGCGTTCTATTTTTTTATTAATCAATTACTTTAAAATAGTCAGCTTCTTGACAGCGGAGAAATCTTTTGTTTTAACGCTGTAGAAATATATTCCGCTTGCAACAGGAGTGCCAAACTTGTCTTTGCCATCCCAATAAGCGGATCTGTCTTTACTTACATATATTCCAGCATACTTATTACCAAGATTAAGCTCTCTAACTAACTCACCAGTCGCCGTGTAAATCCTTATTGCAACCTCGCTATCTTGCTTCAATTGGAAAGGTATCCAAGTCTCAGGATTGAATGGGTTCGGGTAGTTTTGCAAGAGTGCGTTGTTCTTTGCAGGCATTGCCCAAGAGCCAAACAGACCATCAATCTTTCTCAATTTTAATGGCATTGAGTTAGATTCGTATAGCTCAACACTTTTGAGTGTCAAAGGTGAAGTATTGTCAGAAATAACATCAAATTTTATCTCTGCCAAAGTGTTAGCGAAAGTACCTGTGGAATCAGCAAAAGAGATTTTTATAATGCCGGGTTTTGTTACATTTGATGCCATTAGCGTATTCGGATTGGATGAAACATCAACAGCCCGAAGAACTGAAGAATCGTAAGCTATTATAATATCCCCACCAGCGACTACATTGGTTTGATCAATCTTCAATGGAACTGTTATGCTTCCACCCGCTATACCATGAACTTCCTCTAGTTTGACATTGAGTGTTCCATTAACAAACAAGTCTTTGCTAGGAGCGCCCAGACCTGCAACTGTACGGAGTATGACTATGGCGTCATTTGCCCTTACCTTGCCATCACCATTCGCATCTGCGGCGCATAATTGCTGTGTTGTTGGAACTAAAAGCTCTGCGGCGATACGCAATACAAGTATAGCATCGTTTGACTTTATGCTACCGTCGTTATTAACATCACCTTTTACACATGGTGGGGGTTGATTTATAACTTCGCCTGCCAGATCAGTTGTTATGGCAGAGGCGTTGGAATCAACTAGCACGGGATTCAACTTAGGGTCTCCAAAGGCATTTTTGAGTTCTATTTTACTGCCTTTGACTTCTATGACTTCAAACTTTAAGCTGACAAGGGTTCCGGCGCCATCAACACCAGTGAGTTTGTCTTTTCCATATCTAAGATTTGCAATGGTGAATGTACCAGCCGAATTTATGTCGGATAATATTTCAGGAGTAATATCCTTAAAAGCGGATGATTTCCCAGTTTTTGTTGAAACAAGTGGAAGAGTATTTACTCCATTAGCATTCAAGAAATCGCCTTCTTCAATTGAAAGGAACTTGATCGCTGTTTTGTCAAAGGATAATTCAAATTGACATGCAAATAGATCAGCAACGTCTTTGACTTTGATACTAAAGTTAAGAGTTCCTCCACCATTGGGACTATCCTGAGTTGCAGGATCGACAAAAACCGTGGCAGATTGAACCCCAGAAATAATTACAAGCATTATAATTATTGTAAAAAAAATCTTTTTCATCTTTACCTCCATTTATTCTATAAAGATCACCCCGAATGTATGATACAACTATCTATGGCTTATGTCAAGCAAATTTTAAATGGTTTAAATAATTTATTATTGACAAATTCATTAAGTTTCTGTATTATATAATCATTCACCATTAATGATAAGGATATCACTAAAGAAAGGAGGTTTACTTTTAGGTAAAAAATAAATTGTTAGTAACTATTTACATTTGTCCTGCAAAAGAATTAAAACGTTAAATACCAATTTAGCAATTAGGAGGATTATATAAAAATGAAAATTATTCTTAGTTTGTGTCTAATTTTGGCATTTTGGGTTTTTGCGGTTTTGCCGTCTCATGCGGCGATTGATAAGAAAGGGCTAATGCTTCTTTTTACATTTGAAGGTGCAAAAGGTGATATTGTGTCAGATTTATCTGGTGGAAAGCATGACGGCATGCTTAAAGCAAAAGCATCAGTAACGACAACCGCAAAATATGGCAAAGGCGCTCTTGATATAACCGATCAGGGTTCATTTATGGAAGTAGAATCCTTTACGGAACTTGAGGAATATAAAGACAACACCTATTTATTCTGGATTTATTTCACAGCCGGTTCAAATGGTGCATGGAGTCAAATACTTGTTAAATTAGGTGGTAGTGATAGGTCGCCTGGTATATGGATCAATCCGGGTAGCACAGGAATACATTACAGATATGACCCAGGTAACCAGGGATGCGACCAAATAGGACCAAACGGTGAAGGTGGAGCTTATGACCTAAAGACTTGGTATCATATAGCCGGATCAAAAAAGGCAGGCGAATTGACATTCTATTGTAATGCAGTGGAAAGGCGTAAGGTTGCCGTTCCTGCCTCTCATGTTCAAGCAAAACAATCGCTATTTGTGGGAAAATCTCCAGGCTATAGAGCGGCTACTTTTATCATGGATGACCTTGTGGTTTTTAACCGTGCCTTAACCGCCGCTGAAGTGACACAAGTTATGGATGGCGCTCTCACTGCTAAAGCTCCAGTAGAATCACTGGGGAAACTTGCCTCAGCATGGGGCGATATAAAATCCTATTAGTTTATTAAAAGCAATTCTTTGACGACTGATTACAGGTGTTTATGTAAAAAATAATGTATTAAAGTCAATATGGAGGAAAGAATAAATGAGACTCTCAATAATGTTTTGCTTAATAGTCGCGATATTATTTGCCATTTCGACTCCGTTGTATGCACAACTTAGTCCAAAGGGCATGATTCTATATTTCACATTTGATAAAGCCACCGGCGATAAAGTGCCAGATATGTCTGCTGGTAAGCATGACGGCACACTTAAAGCAGGCGCTAAAATAACAACAACCGCAAAATACGGCGGAGGCGCATTAGAGATCACCCCTCAAGACGCTTCGATGGAAGTAGAACCTTTTAAGGAAATGAATGAATACAATGACAATACATTCCTTTTCTGGATTTACTTTACTGCCGCTTCTAATGGTGCATGGAGTCAGGTGATTGCAAAACTAGGGACTAGCGATAGAAACCCTGGTATATGGATTAATCCAGATGCTTTAGGACTCCATTACAGATTTGATGCGGGAAATAAAGGCATGGATAAAATTGGACCGGGTGGAGAAGGTAAATTTTTTGAGCAAAAGATATGGTATCATGTAGCTGGCGTCAAAAAGGGCGCAGAATTGACATTCTATGCCAACAAAAAGGCGGAGCGCGTAGTTGCTGATGCTCCAGCAAAAAGCGCTCAAGGTCCTGGAAAACTTTACGTTGGAAAGTCGGCTGGCTATAGAGCATCTGCGTTCATAATTGACGATTTGGCAGTTTTTAATAGAGCCTTAACTGCCGCTGAAATTGCTAGCGCCTTTGACAATGTACTCACAGCAGTTGAATCAAAAGATAAGCTTTCAACAGCTTGGGGCGAAATAAAAAGCCGTTAATGCCACAAGTAGAACATGCCTGCTGACTTGATTTTAACAAGCTAAAGCATGTTCTACAAATAAAATTTCTTGGAATCAGTCAGTCAAAGAATTTCTAGCCATAGATAAAACATGGAAAAGATATTAGATGCAAGGTCAAAATCTTGCGTCTCAAGTCTCGCGTTTTATCTGTGGCTATTTTTTTGATCATTTACCAACTTCCAGTGGATACTCGTCAATCCTGAAATACCTTGCCAGCTTTTGCTACTTATGCTAGAATACTTGTGGCAAATCTTTTTTTAGTTATTATTACCACTTTTTCAGTTAGTGTTGTAGAACATGCTAATGAAGATTAAATAATTAATCGGGTAATAAAGTTGTCGAAGTTTTCTGGATTCCCTTTTTCAAGGGAATGACACCATGTGCTTGTCATTCCCTTATTAGCTTGTTAAGCAAGTTTAAAAAATGATGTTAAACTTTTAGGAATAGAACGCTGATGACGCGGATTAAACGGATTTTCGTGGATTTTCTTTATTTATTTCGATCCGCGCAAATCCGCCTGATCCGCGTTTATCCGCGTTCTATTTCCTAAAGTTTAAAAAGGTTTCTTAAAGTTGCTTAAGGACTGCGAATTAAATAACTTCCGTTTTTAATACTTGAAAGTTGGATTTCGTTCCTCAATCCAACTACTTTTTCTCCATCTATACGGTAGTACCAAATCGGGAAGTTATTTAATCACTGATCCTAAATTGTCAATTAAATTCGCAAAACAAGCTGAAGCATGTTCTACTTCTGCCATTTCAGCCCATAACTGAAAACTACTTACGAGTGAATCTAAAAATATATATTTCAAAATAGTTAGAGGTATTTTTAATGAGAAAGGTATTCTGTTTTGTTTCAATCTTCTTTTTGGTATTTATCGTAAATGTTACTGCAAATGTGCCATCATTTACTCCCAACGAAGGAAATCTACAACAACCACAACAATCTGATAATAAGTGCTGGGTCTCAGGGAGAATTGTGTGGCAGGATCACAACCTGAAAAATGCTACTGTGCAGTTGTTCAAAGATCAAAAACTAAAAGAGATATATACCAAAGGATTCTTGCATGATCCAGAGGGAACTTATACCCTTGAGATAGATGATCCGGGTACTTATTACATGGTTGCCTTTGTTGATGATAACGGCAATGATGAAATTGATGCAGGGGACGGTATGGGCATATACGGAGTTATGGATTGGTCAGACTCTAGCCAGCAACCAGAACCTCTGAAACTGACGAAAGGATTGCAGCTTTCTGGCGTAGACGTAGTGATCACTGGTATAGCAAATGAGCAAGGTCGTATGGTTCCAATATCTTCTTCTGGTTCTGCTAACGTCACAACAGGAATATCGGGGAAACTTATCTTGCCTAGTGACTCTAAATACAAATTTACCAATACTCTAATTTTTGTCTACACTGATCCTACGTGGAACAATAGGGTAACTCAAGTCCAAGCATCACAAACTGGTGAATATGCAGTTAGTCTGCCTGCCGGGAAATACTACGTTCTAGCAATTATTGACGAGAACAAAAGTAACCTTCTGGACGCTGGCGATAGATTCGGCGTTTGGGGAATGACACGCTTCGGTATATCTCCGAAACCCGTAGAAGTGACTGAAGGAAGTGTAAAGACAAATAGAAATATTATGATAATCGGGAGAATGAATAAATCAGGGAAACCAGTACCACTTTATAAAGTTGTCAGCGTACCTGAAAATGCACTATTACAAAAAAATGTTAGCATTTTGGGAAAAGTAGCATGGCCCGATCATGAACTTAAAAACGCTATAATACAGGCTTACGACGATCCAAGTATGACTTCCGCAGTGGCTAAAGCAAATGCCGATAAAGATGGTAATTTTCAGATGAATATTCCTGAAGGCGAATACTATATAACAGCAGGAATTGATTCTGATGGTAATGGAAAATATACAAAAGGTGATGGGATCGGAGTTTATGGGGCAGAAGATGCTACAAGTCAGACACCGAAGAAGCTAATAGTGAATAAGGATTTCAAGGAAGAAGTTATTATTCTAGTGACTGCTGAGTTTGATGATTCAGGACAGTTGAAACCTATTACTTATGATAAACAGAAAGATGAAAATAAAGCAGAAGTAAAAAGCAATATTGATATACCAGTTACTGGTATAAAGGGAAAAATTACATGGAGCGATCATAAGTTGTCTGATATTACTCTTGTTTTTTCAAAAGATTCATCGTTCAAAGAAGGCTTTAAGGTTCCGCTAAAGCTTGATAGTGATGGTACATACGCATGTTCGACAGACCCGGGCGTTCACTACTTGATGGCTATGGTGGACACAAATGGTAACGAGCAGACGGATGCAGGTGATGGTATCGGGTTCTATGGAACGGGTTATCTGGGTGAAGGACATTGGGGCGAATCACAATCTGTTACTGTATTGGAAAGTCGTGTGACTCCTTACGTTAATATAAATATAACAGCGATTATCGGTGATGATGGAAAACCTTCGGCAACTCCTGATGGCGTAAGATCATATTATGGTGATCCAAATGACGTCTTTAATACTGATAAAACCACTCAGGAATGGTGGTATTGGACGAGAGGCATAGCTTTCACATTCAATAAGATTGATGAAGTATGGAAGCTAGTGGATGTTTATCAGTTTACTCCAAGAGATGTTCCGTCTAAGAATCCTTCGGAGAATAAGGCTAATGGCATAATTTATTACACACTTGATGAAAATATCTGGGTAATTGACGGAGATGGCTTAAATCGAAAACGTGTAGCTGCCGGGGTAAGTGTAGCCGGTACTTTTGATGGAGACAAGTTGCTATTCTTTGATCTTTATAATGGTCTTGGTCTTTTTTCTGCTTATGATCAAAAAATGACAAAACTAGGATGGCTTCAGATAGTTCCCCAACCGTCATTATCTAACGATGGCAAATCAGTTGCATTAACTAGAGAATCAAAGGGAAATAGACAAATAATCATAGTAAACATAGAAACTGGAAATGAAATGAAGATACCCGGAGAGAATTTAGATATGTCTTGTCCTTCATGGTCTCCTGATGGAGAATTGCTTGCTTATAGTGTTTCCATACCGTCCATTCCTGAACAGCAACAGAATCGTAACAGGGACATATATTACTATGACTTAGTTGCTAAACGTACAGAACGAGTTACATCAAATCCACAAGACGATTTTGATCCGGCGTGGTCGCCTACGGAAGCACGAATGATGGTTTTTAGTCGTTCAGAAGGGGATGGTTCTCAATTATGGTTAGTAAATTTCGACACAAATGGCAAACCTAGCGAAAAACAACTCACAAAGTATGGCGGTCGAAAACCTGCATGGTCCCCTGATGGTAATAAGGTTATCTACGAGAATAATGCGCAATTGTGGACTATAAAACTTGATGGAACTGATGAAACTCCAATACTTGTAAATGATGAGCCAATTTTTGGTCTCGATCCTTTCTGGACAAGATAAAAAAGGGGATTGCATGTTTGCTGAATATCTTCCTGTGTTATTTCTTTTACAGTTCTCAACTGCCATATTCGTTTATTCTGATTCAAAAAAACGCAAAATGGCTAACTCACTGCAATGGATAATTGCTGTCGCTTTTCTCATGCCTTTTTTCCTTCCGTTATATATACTACTCCGACCAAGAAAAGGGCTTTTTCATTGCCCAAATTGTTTGATAGAGAACACATTTCCAATTGACCATTGCAAGAATTGTGGAGTAGAGATTACAACCGATCGAATCAAGTTTACACAAATGGAATGGGGTCTATTTGACGCCATCACTATACTTGTCCTATCGTTTTTTATATTGCCATTTTCGCTTGCTGGCATTGGTGATCTTTTTGGGATCGTGGATAAAAAATTTGAAAGCTGGGGAAGCCTGTTCTTCATTAATTTTGTAGGGTCTGCATCTCTATTATTTCTGTCTTTATGGTTCATTTTGCATGTTTGTAAAAGGCATTTGGGAGATATAGGATTAACAAAGGAACATTTATATCGCAACGTCTTGATCGGTGTTTTGGCGATTATTCCTGCATTTGCTTTAGCTTATGTAACAGAAGAAATGGTAGTCAGAGGATTGACAAACCTCCTTCCATCACAGTATGAGTTGATAATGCAAATGAAGGATCAGGAGCATAACGTAGGTGGCGGTATATGGCCTGAAAATATTGTTGATGTAAGGACTATCGGTGCTGGATTTCTCATGATAATCTTAGCTCCAGTGGCAGAAGAGGTAATTTTCAGAGGGATGATTTATACTGCATTCCGAAAACGTCGTAGTAGATGGACTGCAATGGTATTAACTTCGCTTTTATTTGCGTTTTCGCATGGACAGTTCTTGCACTTTTTAGCGATATTCTCATCAGGATTTTTACTTGTCTATCTATATGACCGCACAAAATCACTTATACCGCCAATAGCGTTACATATTTCGATGAATTTGCTTTTTACGATCCTATGGTATTATAATCCAAGTCTGTATACTTAGATGCAAGAGGAGATAGAAAAATAATGTATAATGAATCAGCTTTGTTTGTGAGTGGCGAAGATGGTTATCATACTTATCGAATACCTGCGATTGTTGTTTCGGGCAAGGGAACGATACTTGCTTTCTGTGAGGGTAGAAAAAACAGCAGTAGCGATTCTGGTGACATTGATATTGTAATGAGACGGAGTTTTGACAATGGCAAGACGTGGGAACCAATGCGTACAATCATAGATGATGGGACGGATACTGCTGGCAATCCTGCCCCTGTGCTTGACAGAGACACTGGAATCATCTGGATGCTTATTACTAAAAACCTTGCTGAAGGTCCGGAAAGCATGATAATTGCGGGTAAAGCACCTCGTACCGTATGGGTAACATATAGCTCTGATGATGGCAAAACTTGGGCTGAACCGAAAGAGATTACAGAGGATGTGAAGAAGCCGTCATGGACATGGTATGCCACAGGTCCCTGTCATGGTATTCAGCTTGCTAATGGACGATTGGTTATACCATGCGATCACGTTGATGGAACTGATACTGATTATTCAAAGTCTGCACATTCTCACGTAATATACAGCGATGATCATGGTCAAACGTGGAAACTCGGTGGAATAACTCAAGCAGGAACGAATGAATGTGTTGCAGTTCAGACTTTAAATAGTTCTATTTATCTTAATGCTAGAAATTACGTTGGAGCCAAAAGGCGTGCTTATGCGTGGAGTTATGACAATGGAGAAACGTTTACAGATTTCGGATGGGATGATAAGCTTGTTGAGCCTATATGTCAAGGAAGCATGATCCGATTTACAGATAATAGCATCCTATTCTCAAATCCAGCTAGTATTAATAGAGAACGAATGACTGTCAGGATAAGCTATGATGAGTGCCATTCATGGACTGATGGAAAGGTCTTATATTCGGGACCATCTGCGTATTCTGATCTTTGCATCGTATCTGATATGAGTATAGGCTGTCTTTATGAATGTGGAAAAGCTAACCCCTATGAGACGATTAAATTCGCACAGTTCGACCTTGAATGGCTTATTGAGGGAGTTGAACCATGATTATTGATTCCCACGTACACATTGGCAGATGGATCGGATATGACTCTCTTGAAATGATCATAGAATCTGCCCTAAATAATGATATAGATATATTGCTGGTTTCGTCGCTTGGTGAGCATGGATACATAATTTACCCAACTGTTGACGAGTTTATAAAAGCTAACAACTGTGTTCTCGAAGCTACCGAGAAATTCCCAGATAACATAAAAGGGCTTTGTTACGTCAATCCTCAATATCTCAAGGAATCTATCTCTGAGATTGAGCGTTGCGTTGCAAGTGGTATGGTTGGCATAAAATTATGGATAGCAGTTAAGGCTAGTGATCCAGGCGTTGAGCCTATTGCAGAGAAGGCTATCGAGCTTGACGTACCGATTTTACAGCACGCATGGTATAAGATGACAGGAAATATGGAAAACGAGTCAACTCCGTATGATGTTGCGATATTGGCAAAAAAGTATCCAGAACTCAAAATTCAGATGTCTCATCTCTATGGCGCAGGCTTTCGAGGAATTGCAGATATTGCGTCTTATCCTAACATATACGTTGACACAAGCGGAGGTGAACCAGAGGCTGGTATAATTGAGTTTGCTGTGAAAGAGATGGGATCAGAACGAATCTTATTTGGTTCTGATGCGCCCGGGCGTGGATTCGCTGTGCAACTTGGAAAAGTCACAGGCGCAAATATTCCAGAGGAATTAAAAGAGATGATCCTCTGGAAAAATGCAATGAGAATATATAATATTAATATGGAGGATTGTTTTTTAGATGAGTGATAAACCAACTATACAACCAAAAAATGGTCAAAGACTGCGTTTGAAGGTTATTTTGTGCGAAGTGCTTTATAGGGAAGTGTGTTTCTCCGCCGCATATTCCAAAAGCATTACCAGTCTGGATTTCATGCCAAGAGGATTGCACGATAATCCTGATGTTTTGCGATCTGAAGTGCAGAAAAAGATAGACGAGACGGATGAAAGTCAGTTTGATGCAATCGTTCTTGGTTATGCTTTATGTAGTCGAGGTACTGCGGGCTTACGTGCCAAAGGGATACCTCTAATCATCCCAAGAGCGCATGATTGTATCACCTTTTTCTTGGGATCCAATCAAAAATATATGGAATACTTTAACGAAAATCCGGGAACATATTATTATACTTCTGGATGGTTAGAACATCTAGGCGTCAAAGTTGTTGAGCGAAAAGCGCAAGATGGATTCGGGCTTGGAAAGAAATACGAGGAATACGTCAAAAAATATGGCGAGGATAACGCAAAATATCTCATAGAATTCGAGAATTCATGGGTAGAGAACTATTCTCAGGTTACGTTCATCAACATTGACTTCCTGGACTTCCTGAATTATAAGGAAGATGCAAAGAAAATAGCAGTCGAAAGGAACTGGAAATATGACGAGGTAGATGGCGACATAAGGTTGATTAGAAACCTTCTTGATGCTGAATGGGATGATGAGGATTTCCTGTTTGTTCCTCCCGGTGAGGAAATCGTGACTTCTTATGATGAGAAGATCATGGTTAGCAAAAAACCTGATTAAGATACGGCTTTTTCAGTTACATATGATAAACATAATAAATCACAGAGGCACGGAGACACGGAGAAAAAATGAAGGCAGAAGGATGATAGATGAAAAAGAAGAAACAAGTATTACTGTTTCATCCATCATCACTCATTCCTCATACATTCTAAGTTCTCTCCGTGTCTCTGTGTCTCCGTGGTTTTTATATCTTAGCCTGATTTCTTTGTGTTCTTAGTGTCTTTTGTGTCTTGGCGTCTAATTTTTTACAATGTTTTTAAAGAGAGGGAAACTAAAATGGCAAAGATCGCAATAATCGGAGCAGGAAGTATTGTTTTTTGCAAAACTTTGATACTGGACGTTCTTGCGACAAAGGGAATGGAGAATACCGAATTCGCTTTGATGGCTCCAAGTACCAAAAGGACTCCACAGGTTGAAAGATTTGTTAATAGAGTAATCAAAGCGAATGGTCTATCCGCAAAGGTTTACATAACCACAGACGTCAGAGATGCAGTCAAAAATGCTGATTACGTCATTGCAACTTTTCAGGTTGGCGGTATAAAAGGATTTGAATACGATTACAAGATACCTTTGAAATATGGTGTTGATCAGTGCATAGGCGATACGCTCGGTCCCGGTGGTGTTTTTCGAGCATTGAGAAGTATACCTACAATGCTCAATCTCGCTAAAGACATGGAAGAATTATGTCCCGATGCACACCTACTGAACTATGTTAATCCGATGGCGATGTTGTGCTGGTCTCTCGGCAAGACGAAGGTGAAATTCGTTGGTCTCTGCCATGGCGTACAGACGACTCTTGATCTTATTTCAGGCTACGTTGACGTGCCAAAAAGTGAGATTGACTTCCTCTGCGCAGGGATCAACCACATGGGATGGTTCCTAAAGCTAGAACATAACGGTAATGATCTATACCCGATCTTGCGAGAAAGATTTGAGAAACCTGAGTATTACGTCAACGAAAAAGTGCGTGGAGAAGTTTTCAGGCATTTCGGATACTTCATGACCGAATCCACAGGTCATCTTGCCGAATACCTTCCATATTTCAGGAAGAATAAGAAGGCACTTGAACTTTACTGTGATGAACCTGGATTCGGTGGTGAAAGCGGTGCTTATTACTCATGGTGTGCATCTGTGGGTGAGAAATATAACGAGCAAGACATACTCGCTGGTGAGTCAGACGTTTTGCCTTCGAGAAGTATTGAATACGGTTCTTACATAATCGAGGCGCTGGAGACAGGACGCACTTTTAAACTCAACGGCAACGTTATTAACGGTGGGATGATTACTAATCTGCCGATGGATTGTTGTGCAGAAGGACCTATGTACGTTGATAGGACAGGAATTCATAAGACGATAGTAGGTGATCTCCCGCCACAATGTGCCGCATTAAATATGACGAATATCAACGTCCAGAGGCTTGCAGTGGAAGCGGCAATTACTGGTGATCCTGAGCATATCGTTCACTCAGTAGCCCTCGATCCGTTAGCAAGTGCAGTGCTGACGCTCAAAGAGATTAGGGATATGGCAAGTGAGATGCTTGAGGCGCAGAAGCTGTGGCTACCTCAATTCGATGGTAAAACGATAAAACCAACCCCAATCATAAGCATCCCGAAAGACGTAAAAAGAGCGGAAGTTCCAGTTGATCCTGCATTGGCTATCATGGCAAGATTCGGAGAGCTTTCGAAATAGCTATCTAAATATCAAATATTAAAAAAAGTGTTGTTGTTACCAATAACCTTATTTTTGAAGGGGATAAACATGAAAAAAATTGCATCAGACAAAGTAAATATGGCTGTAATAGGATTGGGAATCGGTAGGTGGCATACTGATAGTTACGTGCAAACACCAAATACCAAACTGGTGGCTGTTTGTGATGCTGATGAAAAAAAGCTTGCACAGGCAAAAGAGCATTACGGAGTCAAAGGTTACACTTCATATCAGGAGTTATGCGAGGATGATGAAGTTGATGCTGTGAGTGTTTGCGTTCCGAATTATCTTCATGCTCCAATAAGCGTTTATGCCCTTGATCATGGCAAGCACGTACTTTGCGAAAAACCATTGGCTAATACTGTTGAAAACGGTGAGGCGATGGTATCTGCCGCAAAGGCTTCTGGTCTGACTGCTATGGTCGCAATGAAGTTCCGCTACACCAGTGAAGCTGTTTACATACATCACCTATTGGAAGAAGGAAAATTAGGCGAAATTTATTATGGCTGGACAACCTATCTGCGCCAGTTAGGTGGTATTCCGGGCATGGGCGGATGGTTCACACGGAAACCTTTATCTGGCGGTGGACCTATGATTGATAATGGAGTCCATTTTCTTGACGTTCTATGGTGGTTAATGGGCTGTCCCAAACCTACAAGAGTTAGCGGGGCAACTTATGCGAAGTTCGGTCCTTTTGGCAAAGGAGCAGGCGGATGGGATCGTGTACCTACGCCAGAGGAATTCAGCGTGGAAGACCTTGCTACTGCTATAATTCACTTTGAAAACGGCGCCACTGTTTTGATGGATAACGGATGGGCTGGATTTACTCCAAGCGAGACTATCGGGCTTCGCATAATGGGAACAGAAGGCGGAGCTACTATGTGGCCATTCGGTATTTGCACGGAATCTGAAGGTAGAGTCGCTTCAACCACTCCTGACCTTAGTAACGTTCATGCAGATACCCAGTTCTATCATTTTGCCGACTGTATTCTGAATGGAAAAACACCAATCTCATCATTTGAGAATTGCCTGAATGTTTTGAAAATGCTTGTCGCAGTATATCGTTCGGCGGATGCAAATGCAGAAGTTGCTGTTTAAATTACAGCCATTATATGAATTTTAGCCACGGATTAAACACGGATTTTCACGGATAATCCGTGGCTAAATTCTGATTTAAGAAAGGATAGAATTCTTAAAATGGGCAAAGTTGAAAAAATTAAAATAGGCGATTCGGTTGTTGTAAAAGATGGATTAATGTGCCCCGACATGGAATCGCTTTCCATTGCCGGGTGGCAGGGGCGCGTGTTAGAAATATCTGACGAGGACGAGGAAGGAATATTCGTTGAGATTGAGTGGGATAGTATTACTTTACGAGCTTTACCGGAAGATTATATTAGAGACAGTGAAGAAAAAGGTCTTGGTTGGACCAGAATGTGCCTTTTAATTGATGATGTAAAACTTGCCAAACCCAGAGATACTGAAGATAACGTTGAGTCAGTTGTTGAAGAACTATCTGCTCTGCATGCTTGGGATTCTTTTGGTGAACAAGGAGTTCGTATTGGTAATGCGCTAAAAGGTGTTGATCCTGATGATGATTATGCCTGTATGAAAGCATGGAATAGGTATCTGAAAAAGGTGTTAGTGTTTCCTTTTGACGCTAGAATCTCTGAAGATGATGCGGAAGAAGGTCCTTTGAAGATAGGCGATCGGATCAGTGTACGTAGTATTGATATTGTTGATGATCTTTATGGTGTTATCGTAGACGTTAGATTTGGTCATTTTAAGTATGCTCATCCGCTTTGCAATATAGAGGTATTGGACAAGAAATCACCTAACTATCAAAATGTTTATGATTATGTAGTTTGGTTCGCTAACAGATAGGTGTGAATTGAAAAACCAATATGACAAACGCTCAATAGGGGTTACGTGGCGCGCACTCCTGATCGGCATACTTATCATTCCAGTTAATTCATACTGGCTTATGAGTTCCCGGGCGCAGGGGTTCCCTACCACTGTATCTCTATATTTTAACGTCATTTTTTACGTTTTCGTTCTCATCTGCATAAACCAGCTATTAAAGAAAATTCTGCCTAAATATACTTTTAGTCAGGGTGAACTTGTGACGGTCTATGTAATGCTTGCGATAGCTTCTTCAATAGCAGAACATGACATGATGAGGGTTCTGGTCTCACTTCCTTCGCACCCATTCTGGTATGCAACGCCTGAAAACGAATGGGCTGAGTTATTTCATAGATATATCCCAACGTGGTTATCAGCAAGAGACAAACGATTACTGAGCGACTATTACAAGGGTGAATCAAGCTTATACACATGGGAAAACATAAAATTCTGGATGACGCCAGTTTTATGGTGGTCTTCGTTTATATTCTGCCTGCTATTCGTTATGTTGTGCATAAATGTCATTGTGCGTAAGCAGTGGACAGAGCAAGAGAAACTTAGCTATCCTGTCATGCAATTACCGCTTGAAATGACCGCAGGTGGGGGTTTGTCAGGGCTTATAAGAAACAAAATTATGTGGATAGGCTTCGGCTTTGCCGGTGCAATTGACGTTATCAATGGACTGAATTTTTTATATCCTACTGTGCCTAGCTTCGGCGGTAGATTGTATGACATACAGCCATTTCTCACGTCCAAACCATGGGATGCAATAGGATGGACTCCGATTGCGATATTTCCTTTTGCTATTGGTATGGCTTTCTTTATTCCGTTAGACCTCTCGTTCTCGTGTTGGTTCTTCTATATATTCTGGAAATGGCAGAGGGTTATGTCATCAATGCTGGGATTAAAAAATCTTCCTAGCTTTCCTTACATCGAGGAGCAGGCATTTGGGGCATATATAGGTCTTTGTATCATAGCGATCTGGACGACACGCAAGCATCTGACAAAAGTTTTGAAAAGAGTTATAGGACAGGGTTCGCCAAGTGATGATGCAGATGAGCCAATGCCTTACAGATGGGCGGTTTTGTTAATGATCGTCGCACTTGCTTATTTGATTGGTTTCTGCTATATGGCGGGTATGTCTATATGGGTGGCTGTCATATTCTTCATAATCTATTATGCAATATCAACAGCTATATGCAGAATGAGGGCAGAACTCGGATCACCTGTTCACGATTTGCACTTCATCGGTCCCGATCAAACGCTTCCAAAGATACTTGGTACAAGAAGTCTTGGACCTGCTAACCTGACGATGTTCGCTTATCTGTATTTTTTCAACAGGGCTTACAGAGGACATCCCATGCCTCATCAACTAGAGGGGTTTAAACTCGCAGAAAGAACTCATACAAGCAACAGACGTCTGCTCATAGCCATGATTATAGCCGTACCATTGTCATCATTATCAACTTTTTGGGCGCACATTCATATATCTTATAATATAGGCGCACCTGACTGGTTTGCATGGGAGCCTTTCAATCGCTTACAAAGGCAATTATCGTCACCACAGGCGCCTGATTATGGTTCCAGCATTGCTTCAGTTGTCGGCTTTGTAACAACACTTATTTTGATGTTCATGAGAATAAAATTCTTCTGGTGGCCCTTCCATCCTGCGGGATATGCTGTCTCAAGCAGTTGGTCTATGAATGTATTCTGGTTTTCAATATTCACAAGTTTTATTATCAAGTGGATAATCCTCAAAACCGGCGGGATTAAATTGCATCGTCAGGCAATACCATTCTTTCTTGGGTTGATATTGGGCGAGTTTATAGTTGGTAGTATATGGAGTATAATAGGTGTATCAATGGATAGACCTATGTACCGATTCTTATATTAATAAATAATGTTTAATGTGCTATTGCATAATCTATTACAATGCCTGAAGTTTCTGGTTTTGCCATGGCGGTATGATGCCAAGAATGGAATAAAGAGGAAAGGCATTAGAGTTACCCTTTACTTCGGATTTTGCTCTCTGTGCATTGTTGTTTTGCTTCTGCTATTCATGGGAATTGGGAAGATATTCTTTCCAATTCCCATGTATCGCTTGAAGCCGATGCCGTCTGTGGTAGTCTTTGATCGCAATGGGAAGATTCTACGCGGTTTTACTGCACCAGATGAAATGTGGCGAATACCTGCTGAAATCAAAGACGTATCTCCAAAGCTTCAAATGGCTGTTTTGAACTATGAAGACCGATGGTTCAGGTTTCACTTTGGAGTTAATCCTATTTCCATTGCTCGTGCATTGATTACAAACGTAAAAGCGGGTGAAATAGTGTGCGGAGGATCAACTATCACTATGCAGGTTGCAAGGATGATGGAACCCAAGCCGCGCACACTTAAAAGCAAGCTGATCGAAGTTGTAAGGGCATTTCAGCTTGAGCTTTCGTTCAGCAAGGACGAGATACTTGGGTTTTACTTCAATCTCGCACCTTATGGCGGAAATATAGTTGGTTCATCTTCAGCGTCATACTTCTACTTCAATAAAGATCAGAAGGGTCTCAGTCTTGGCGAATCCGCTTTGTTAGCGGCTATACCTAACTCACCCACGATTCTAAGACCAGATGCTTCCCCGGGTTGGAAATCGCAGGAACATCCAGTTCGACAGGTTCGTAATAAAGTCTTAATGCGTCTTTTACAAAATCACAAGATCACCCCTCAGGAGTTTGACGAAGCGATCAGCGAACCGATACCAACAGAAAAGTTCCTTATACCCTTCATTGCTCCGCAGTTAGCATTGAAACTAAAGAATTTATATCCCGGAGTCAATAAGATCGTATCCACAATAGACAGCACCATTCAATTACTTGCTCGTGACACGCTCAGAAAGCGTTTAGCGCCTTTAAGAGATCAAGGCGTCACAAATGGCGCTGTTGTGGTCATGGATACAAGGACTCACGAAGTACTGGCAATGGTAGCATCTGCGGACTTCTTCGATAGTTTTGCAGAAGGTCAGGTAAATGGCGCAATGTCTATACGTTCACCGGGGTCTGCTCTGAAGCCGTTTGCTTATGCGCTTGCCTTTGATCGTGGGCTAATATCACCAGAAAGTCTGTTAGCTGACGTACCTATTGATTATTCTGGGTATAGACCTGAGAATTATGACGAGAAGTATCGAGGCGCCGTAACTGCAAGGGAGGCTCTGTGCCATTCCCTCAATGTTCCTGCTATCAATCTTTCTGCAAAGCTTGGTGAAAATAGCATTTACGAGTTCCTGAAGGACGCAGGCATCACAACGCTGACTGAACCAGCAGAGCATTATGGACTTTCGCTAATACTTGGAGGATGTGACGTCACTTTGCTTGATCTGACGAACCTTTACGCAGGGCTTGCTAACATGGGCAAATTTGCTCCGTATAAGCTTATACAAAATGAGAATCAAGATAAAAAGGGATTCGATCTTTTCGCAAAACGTGAAAATGAGATTGTTCCTCCACATCTTGATAAAAGCATGTCCAGAAGCCTTCTGAAAGAAGGTACAGCGTTCATTATTACAGAGATACTGTCAGAGGTGGAACGCCCTGATCTTCCAACGTGCTGGGAATCCGCTGTCAATCTTCCAAAAGTCGCATGGAAAACTGGTACGTCAAGAGGACACAGGGACGCATGGAGTATCGGTTATACACCAAATTTCACAATAGGCGTATGGGTTGGTAATTTCAATGCTTTAGGCTCACTAGCAATCGTTGGCGCGGAGTCAGCGGCTCCTGTCCTTTTTGACCTGTTCAATGCCCTTGCACCAATATCTGACAAACAATGGTACGTCCAACCATCGGAAGTCAAAGAACGTGACGTATGCTCACTCAGTGGTATGCAGATGTCCTCACATTGTCATCAGGTCAAAAGTGAGCTTTATATTCCTGGTGTATCGCCAAATCAGGAATGTAATATGCACAGGGCAATCGCTATTGACAAAGAGACAGGCATGAGGCTTTGCTCAAACTGCCGAATTGGCAGAGATTATGAAACAAAGACTTTTGTGATCTGGCAACCAGAGATCGCAACGTGGCTTGAGCGAAACGGCATAAACGTAGATAAACTTCCACCGCATTACACCGAATGTTCTCTGGTCGTATCAGGCGAGGGTCCGATTATCCACTCACCATCGTCTGAATCAGAATACGTCATTCGTGATGGCGTGGATATTGACTATCAGAAGATACTTCTTGAAGCGTCAGTATCAAATGATTGCAGGAGTATATACTGGTTCGTGGACTCAAAGATGGTCTTTAACGGGTCACCAACAGATAAGGTCTTTATTACTCCCACGACTGGAAAACACATCATCCTGTGTATGGATGATGAGGGTCGTGCAACAAAGACGACGCTAGTGGTTAGATAATAACAATGTAGGAAACTTTTGTAATGAATAGAAAGCTTATCGTAACATTTGTGTGCGTTTTAGGAGTAGTCCTCTCAATAGTATTAAGCTGGGTATATTTCAAATTCTCATACTTTGAGCCTGATACTACGTCATATCTTTTTCAGGCGAAGATTTTTGCCAAAGGTAAGCTATGTTATGATGCCCCACCAGAATATGGCTTCTCATCCTCACCTCACGTAAATATACTAAACGGCAAGTGGTATTCCAAATATCCCTTTGGCAATGCGCTTATGCTAATGTTCGGCGTATTTTTCAATGCACCATGGATCATCCCTGCAATAATGACAGGACTTGCTCTATTATTACTCTATCTCATATTACGAAAAACGTACAACACAAACGTTGCAATAATCGCAATTATTCTTGGACTCATATCGCCGGCAACTCTGGGAATGGGATGTAACTGGTTCAGTGAGTCAGTCAGCAGATTTTATCTAGCAATATATGTTTTGTGTTTAATCTTGACATTGAAAGGTCTCACAGATGTTGAAAAAAAAGCTAGAAATGCAATCCCTAATGAAAAAAGTCGAAACGTGATAATTGCCTTTTTCAGAAATTTACGTATTTATCTGCTCAAAAGAAAGCATTGGATATACCCGCTGATCTCAGGCTTCGCTTTGGGATATGCTTTTAATACTCGCCCAATGCCTGCGATTGCCTTTGGTATTGCAGGGGCTGGATTAGTGGTTTATTGGATAGTTCCATCATGTATCCGTATATTACGTGGTCTCAAGCAGATGAGAAAAATGAGCATGTTACTTTCATATAAGGACTTGGCTAATTACAGTATGGCTATACTTATGAAAAGATTTAGTCTCTTTTTGCTGGCATTTGTGTTTATGATGATTATGAGCATGGCTTGGAACGCTTATTTTACAGGAAATCCTTTGAAATTCACTCACAATGTCGCACAGCCTTATGATAAGATAGGATTTGGAAATCGTACTGAAGGCTATGAACCTGATCTCAATAATGCCTTCAATTTTACTCCAAAATGGGCAGTTGATAGGATATGGAAACACACAATCCCCTGTATAAGCTTTAACACTCTCGGATGGGGATACTATCGCCCCAATCTGTTCACTTCCGACTGGCAAAATCAAGAAAAATTACTTACTCTCCGTGTTATTCCGTTAGCATTTCCTCTTATTCTCATGTTGATACCACTGTTTCATCCATCAAGGAACCGTTATGACGTATTTTTCTTTTCGTTATTGATCCTAAACATGGCTTTATATTTCCTATTCTACTTCGATGGAACTACGTGGGGAGTTACGCCAGTCAATGCGAGGTATTATACCGAGTGTACGCTGTTGGGAATTATACCTCTTATTGCGAGAGGAATGTTCATAACTTATGGCTGGATTCGCAGAATACCGACAAAGATTCCTATTGTCATCGTTACGCTATTGCTTGCGATATTGACCGTCAACACCGTATATACTTACATTTACATTGGGAGACCATATCAGAATTGGGGTGCTGTTTATCAGCAATTGCCGAGAATGGTGAAACAGCAGGATATTCACAACTCAGTAATTTTTGTCCCAAACACACGGGATGCGCCTTTGAGCGATTATCCGTTCAAAAGCCTTGAAGATGCTGATATTGTCTACTTTAGGCTTGGACCGAGTAAGGTTTGGGGTCTCAACAACAGCGATTGGAAAAAAGCCTACGAGCAATACTTCAGAGGCAGGCAAGCCTATATGTACGAAAACGGAAAAATTGTACCGCTTTAATTTATTTTCTATTGACGTTATCAATTAAATGAGTATAATTTAGACTGTATTTGATAAAGTGATCAGTGAACAGTAATCAGTGAACAGTGATCAGCGATCAGTTTTTGCTATATCCATTACTGATCACTCATCACTGATTACTTATTACATTGGATGGAGTTAAAAAATGAAAAAGATTCTGCTTCTCATAAACGGGCAAAGTCCACCGTATTCATCATTTGCGACTATGTTTAAGCAAGTAACTGAGGCATCAGGTCAATTCATGGTTGAAGTCACTCAAGACCGTCAGTGTCTAGCTGATCCGTCAGGTTTTGATGCCGTTGCATTATATATACTTGGCGGGAGTCTTACACCAGAGCAGGAGAAAGGTCTGAAATCTTACGTTAATGGCGGAGGCGGATTGCTTGCTGTCCACGCATCAAATGCAATGCTTGGTCAATATAACGATTACATGGAAGTGATTGGCAGTGAATTTGCCGGACACGACGAGCTTGCACCTTTTGAAGTAGCGACTGAGGGTGGATTTGATGATATTCTTCCACGCCTTACAAATCGCTTCCGTGTAGTTGACGAATGTTTCAGGATCAAACCCCGTACAAATCAGCCTTTGCGATACTTCCAGTATGGTACGTGGCGATTGGAAAGATTGCCACTCGGCTATGTTAGAGATTATGGCAAAGGCAAAGTGCTTTATACTGCTCTTGGACACGATGAAAATACTTTTGACATGCCAGCTTTTCAAGACTTAATGATAAAGGGGCTTCGTTACGTCGCTAATCTAAAAGATAATCCAGAGGTACGTGTCGGATTGGTGGGATATGGTCCGTTGTACGGCATGGGCGGACACCATTCAAGCATGATAGCCCAGACTTATGGAATGAAACTAGCCGCAGTCTGTGATAAAGACCCTGAACGCCTTAACGTCGCCAAAAAAGAGCAAGGAGAACACATAAAGACATTCTCTGATGTAAAAGAAATGGCTACCAGTGGATTGATAGACCTTGGCATCGCGATCGTTCCGCACATCTATCATGCACCTGTTGCGAAAGTGCTTCTCGAAGCTGGTCTTAACGTAATTACCGAAAAGCCTTTTGTCGTTCATGCCTCTGATGGAGACGAACTAATAGCCATTGCAAAAGAAAAAGGCGTGATGCTGTCCGTCTATCATAATCGTCACTGGGATCCAGATATTCTAACAGCAAGAGATGCCCTCGAATCTGGCGTGATCGGTGATGTTTATTCCATCGAGTGCAACATGGTCGGATATGGTATGCCCGGTCAGCAATGGAGAGATCATAAGGAAATATCAGGCGGGATGTTATACGACATGGGCGCACATCAGTTTGAAAAGATACTGCAATTGGTTCCCTGGAAAAATTCGCAGGGACAGCCCATCAACCGTAAAGCATCGTTATATGGAAACTTCCTGAAACGTATGTGGTATGCAAGCACCAACGAGGATTATTGTCGTGCTTACGTCAAGTTTGAAAGTGGTATAGAGGCGCAGTTGATCCAGTCCAACCTTTGCACAGCAAACAAACCGCTCTGGACGATTCTTGGAACAAAAGGCTCAATCGTCATCGAAGGCTGGGACAGTGATGCGATAGTGACGTCAGTTTTATCTGATGGGCGCAGGATAGTCGAGACGTATCCAAAACTCACCGGCGGAGGATGGCAGGGATATTATAAGAACGTAGCAGATCATCTGCTTTCAGGGCTTCCTTTGTTGATTACTGCGGGATGGGCAAAAGCGGCAATCCAGTGCATAGAGGGCTGTGATATTGCCTCACGAGAAAACCGTCTGGTTGAAGTCACATTTGATTTCTAAGTAACGTTAAAAACCCTTTAAACTTTAGGAAATAGAACGCGGATAAACGCGGATCAGGTGGATTTGCGCTGATCAAAATAAATAAAGAAAAATCCGTGAAAATCCGTTTAATCCGCGTTCTATTCGTAATCGTTAAAAAATACATAAACGTTCTAAAAACAACCCCCTGCCCCCCTTTTTTAAGGGGGAATAAATCGAGTCGTGTCAACATTCCCCCTTAGCAAAGGGGGGCAGGGGGTTGTGAAAAATGTTGAAACACTATGTCAAAATGGCATTTTTTAACGATTACTATTCTTAAAAATTTAACATCATTTTTTTACTTGCTTAGTGATCAGATAAATTTAGTGTTTTAGTTTTATTGAAGTATATAATTGTAGGTTGGGTCAAATAACAAGACCCAACTACCCTTTTTATTCAAGCAACGAAGGATAATTGTGTCAATAACCCCACGCATAAATGCGGGGGCTTGCGTTGAAACTTAGACGCAACTCTTGTTGACTAGCCTAAGTCTCAACTGAGACTACGTTAGGGGCAAATAGCGAAAGCTTTATAGGCACTTCGGG
>Ga0247841_10001943_pt1 | contig 43382 bp, 18 predicted proteins | sample LaCruzMarch2015__2_FD_192410 | JGI IMG/M metagenome (GOLD analysis project Ga0247841, IMG submission 192410) | Freshwater microbial communities from meromictic Lake La Cruz, Castile-La Mancha, Spain - LaCruzMarch2015_18m | ecosystem: Environmental > Aquatic > Freshwater > Lake | place: Spain...
ATCAATATTAAAGGTTTGTAAATAAGCTAGGGTATTAGTTGCCCGTGCCCCGGAAACTGTACTGCTAGTATAGGCAGTAATGCTCAAATAGTGTAGTGAGTTATAGTCCAGTTGATTAAGGAAAGGACGCTCACCGACAGAACCATAATCACTTATCCCAAGCATCGCCCACCGATCAGTAGAATAAGATAGTGTATCTGTATCAATACTTCTTAGATACAGTGTGTCAATACCAGAGTCATACCAAGTGTAAAGAAGATTACCTGATGTTGTCCCAGACGTCGTTGGTTGAAACATCATATTCCGACATAATGCCCCATCTCCGTAGTGAAACGCATCAGATGTATAAGGTATACTAGAACTCAGGCTCGCCCAACTACCTGTATTACCTTCCGGTACTTTATACAGATTTTTACCAGCTTTCAGAAACAAGTCAGAGTCACTGCTGGCAATGCCTATATATCCACTTACTGATGCCACAGCCCAAGCAGCATACTGGTCCCCACCATCAAAACCAGATATAACTAACTCTGGATTAGCCCCATCAGAACCGCATTTGTATACGTTGTAACTGCTAGCAGGAACTAGAGCAGGATCCATAGTTATATAAGCGTATTTCTTTTCATCATTGAGCCATGTAATATCTAAGATATTCTTATATGACACTCCCCCCGAACCAATAGTAAACTGTGCTGCCTCAGTACCATCCATGTTCCAATACTTGATGTATCCTGCAGGACTGGTTGACCCATCACGTAACTGGCACCTTACGATCTGTTCCTGGTTATGAAGCACTTTTTGACAGTAATTCATGAAGCCGGAACCCGATGTACCATTCATCTGTGAATAGAACCCACTGAAGTTCTTATTCATATTGTATGCGGAAAGTTTTCCTACTTGCATTTTGTTTTATTCCTCCTATTTATACCTATATATTTTGGGATAAGCATGGGGTTCTTGCTCCTTTTGGTCAATTGTAAATACAAGTGAGGGTAAATTAGCTCCCCCACCACGCGCATATACATCCACACTGATATCTCCCTTATGATTTACCGGAAATGCACACTGTGCCGGATCAGGATTTAACATCATTGGTACCTCAGCCTCTACCGTGGTAAAACTCCACGTTGCATACCCCCTGTTCTGTGATGAAGAACTGTCTGCTACCGTGGCGAAACAGCACACTATAGAATCATAATAACAAGGATAGGTCGGAGTATATATCACCTCATACCACTGGTCACTATATTTATATATTGATGGATTAACGACCAGGTTATTTACCGTAAAAGTAAGTGTAGAGATATCAACCCCAAGTCCCTCATCTTGTATCTCAAAACGAATAGGCTGCATAACATTTATTCCAGTCATTCCCGTCGAAGGATACATGTTATAGATTTCTGGAGGTAAATAATCATCTACTATATCAAACCAGTAATTTAGTTCTAAAGGATAATCGTCATACACATATAACAATTGGTCCCCTACTGAGTATTCATAGGTGGTTGCATCTATCAAAAGCTCATTATCACTAACTATCCCTTCCACATAAACTGTCTCAGAGTCTCCCCCCGCGTTAGGTCCGATTTGGAGAAGTCCCCCAGGCTGAAAGTAAGAAAGATCTCCGCCACCCACTTTCAGATACCTTCCACCCACAGGCATGGTTCTTCCCACCGTCCTATATATAGAGGGAGAAGCAGAGATATAAACATATACAGTAACTCTACTCGCAAGATCAAAATCTTCTGCGGAGTTATAGAAAAGTTCCATTCCTCCTGTTACTTGAGTAACCTGCACCTGATCAGTCACATCAACCCCGTTTATCTTGTAAAGCAATGTCGTCGTGTTCAGTGGAATACCAGGATTCTGTAAAAACATCCATATATTGGTGTAAGGAGGATTTCGTATACTATAAGGAGCAGGAATTGCAGTAGGTATGGGAATAAAGCTCTCTACAATGCAGTTTGTACTCATCTCGCCCGTTGTGCGAACTAGGGTGTCTGTCGTGCGACTACTATCATCTTTTTTACCATCCCCAGGATGAACCCACACAGTATTTTCTTGAATTATTTCAGAATATCTGTACTTTACCAAAGTGGAGTCGGCATAGGTTTGTCTCAATCCAGAAGTGGTCGTTACCGCATTGTCTGCCTCAATCGTATTGACCACATAGATACCCGTGCTAGTAGTTGTTTCAAAATAAAGAAATCCGCCTGCTTTCATATAGTTTGATGCAGACATATAAAACCCAGTGGTGCCCTCATCGTTTGTTGCAATCCAGGGCATACGCAAATAAATTGTAGAAGTACCGCTTACCAGAGTACCACTAGTTGTCAAACTAGAGTTTTCATACGAAGCATTATACTCATGAATTATCTCTCCGGTAGTAAATGCTGGGTGCGTTCGAAGCATAAAGAAAGCCCCTGGATTACATACATTATCTAGCGAAGGATCCATAAAGAGGAAATAAGCAAAATCGTCCCCATAATATACAGGGCATCTATACATTCCTTCCGGGTCATCTCCGGCAGTAAATAAATCAATATTAGCCGTTATGTAAGCCCTGTCTGATGCAGATAGACGCGGAAGTGATCCTTTATTGCACTGTATTAGTGTGGTGGTACCGCTTGTCGTGTTATTATAATACCCCCCACCAATAGGATGTGAAAACAAAATAGTCTTTGAATCAACAGGGGTTGAGGAACCAGCGATAAGGACTCCGTTACCATTAGTTCGATACCAGTCATATACACTGTTCTCGTCGGGGTCGAGGTACTCTAGCGTACCCCAAGTATCGCCCCAAGTATACTCATAAATACTATAATTAACCGACTGGGACGTGGGCCCTGTAACTAACACATATCTTTGCATTTAGGGTTGTACCACCGCCAAAATAGTCACTAGTCCTGATTTAGTGCCAGAACGCCATTCTATAACTGCTTTTCCCTCCATACCTACACCTGTTGGCCCACCTGGATAAGAGGATTGACTTCCGGTCAATACCTCTGCCTGCTGATGGGGGGTACCATCTAACCAAGTGAAGCTTCCTTCTATACATTCCGAAATTGTGTCGGGGCAGATAAAATAGCCCTCAGCGTCTGTATCTGTAGCAGACAATCCGAATACAATTCTTTTATAATTCATTGGTTGCCCGTATTGATCTCTGACTGTTGCCCATATCATAGAACTATCTACCCCATTAGCAACAACTAAAGCAGGCTCAGCTGTCAAAGCAATACTAGTAACCATAGGCTCCATAACTGAAACCACGTAATTGTATGGACCAGTAAAGTTTCCTTCTAAAGAACCATATGTGTACCCAGTTTGTAACCTATAGATATTTACAGTTACACAATCAGAGGGGTCAACAGAAGTACCCAAGTCGTACATTGTCCACAAATTTACTTTATCAATTTTTATTGCATTATCAATAATCATAGAGGCAATATTAGATTGGAACTCATTACCCACTCCTGTAATACCACCAGGATAGGGTATACCACCCGCAGGAAGATTTGGTTTTTTAAACAGTAATTGTTGCCCTCGTATGTAGGCGATACAACCACAGTAATAACCATCATTCAGTCCAGATAACCCGGAAGTTGTAATAAATGTGGCGGCTGAAGTTTGTTCATAGATACCACTCTCATGACAACCCCTATAATAAGGCTGTTGCAAAGTTGTAGGTTCAGTGCCATCTGTATCATACATCGTAAACCTGTAAATTGCTGCACTATCATCACCTGCACTCGGACCAGCATTATTAAAGAAATAAATGTCTCTACGAAGGATTGCTTCATCATTCTCATAGTAAACATTCTGAAAAGCTTGCGCCACTTTAACCGTATATGCATCGGGATCACCAGCTGTAGCCACAGGTATATCTTCACTATAGTTACCTGTAGCTGAACGTAGGTGAATTGTATCGGTATTGTGAAAGAAAGCTGCATGAGGATACTTGAGAACTATCCTATCTAAGTTACTGGTGCCCGGACCGCATGCTTCAGCAAGTAGATTATAGTAATTCTCAACAACAAATGCTTCTCCGTTTATATTTTCTACTGCAGAGCCTTGCGCACGAATTACCCAGCTATCTTTAAGAGTACAAGTAAAATTTTCTATCCGCCACCGCCGCATTATACGTTCTACTTCAAGGTCATCGGAAACATTTCGTTTTTCTAATGACCAAAAATTTATTCCATCATACTGCAAAGATAAAAAAGAATCATCAGCATCGCTCAAGTCAATTTCGTGACTAAATGGGTAGGTCATAACTGGATCCCCATAGCTGGTCTTTTGTATAAGCATATTTGTAGGGGCAGGTTTCATAATATAGAAGTAACTACCCGCACAACAAAATGCTGGTTCATCTGAACGTATGTTTTCGTAAGACATTATTTATCTCCTTTAAAATGCAGTAGTTGTCGCATATATATAAGTTGGGAATGGGATCACGCCGGCCCCACTAAATGTGGCGTAAGCAAGCCCATTCGCATTGGTTACGGTTCCGGTAGCTGTTACGAACTGCCCAGCGGTTGAAGGACTAACCGACCAATTTACAGGTATGTTACTACAAGCTACCATGTAATCATTCATTATGTTACACACACAAGTTGTATACCCACTAGGAACCAGAAATTCAGGATACAGTCTTACAGACATAAACGTTGCTTGGGCAGGTAACATATGTGTAATGTAGTTTAGCGTATCCCAGGAATCAACTGCTGCTGTATCGCTCTCCTTGTAATCCTGTTGAAGTAGATAATATAATGGATAATTTGGGTTATCATCCGGACTATCATTTCTGACCCTAAGTTCATAACTTGGAATGAAGGTATTTCCTCCACTATAATACTCTAAGGGTAAAGACTGGCATGCAATAAACAGGGCTGTATTGTCAGTATCCATGCATGTGGTAGTTTGCATTATAAATATATTCATCCCCTTTCGTGTGAATAAAGAAGGAGTCGGATTTCCCAAATTGATGGTTGACTGATGGTTCATTAAACCAAAAGCTAAATTATTTGCACCTTTTAAAACGTCCATTTGTCTACTTGAAATTAAACTTATAGGAGTTGGATCCACCTCCCAAAGGTAACCATCATCTGTAATTACAAAAATACGTGCTTCTACAAAACAATTGTGTCCCGCCACGTAACTTGTATTGAAATATGTGCTAAATGTTATTTCATAGTATAAAGTAGCCCATCGTGTGTCATACGGAAATGCCACAACACTGGCTACCCTACCTGAGTAAACTTCATCCTGGATGTTTGGGCCAATCTTTATATTTTGCCCCACCCTTATCCGTTCTACTGCATAGCCGTAATCCGGACTGACCTTTGCCACATTTCGTGACGGGTCAATTCCCTCCATTAAAGGAAAGTTATAATATTCCACCGCCAAAGCTTTAGCTGTGTTAAATCCAGGAAAAGTAGCCGACTGCACACACCCTACTCCGTATTGTTCTTCTTCTATTTGCCACTTTCTTATTACTGTACCTGGGTAATAGGGGGTATCATTCAAGGGTTGGACAGACCAAAAATACTCTCCGTCATAATCTAGACTATCTACTTGTGTTTGAAGTTCAACTATGGTCGGGTAAGATGTCTGAGCCATTGTACCGTCGGCAACCCTCACTAGCAAGTAATTTTCATATCCCTCACTCTGAACCAATATATTGTCTACGTTTGACCTGCTGTAAATAAGGTTGTAGAACTTGAGTTCGTGATCCTTAAGAAACATAGCCATATTTGGTTCAATCAAACGTATATTTTCATCCATTAGGGAAAGTCCTCATTTACTGCTGACATATACTTAGTACCTGGTATTAAAGTCACTGTACACGCGTGAATATCTCCTTTAATAGTTACCTGGTCAGTTAAGTCAAATCCTTTAACTTTCACATGTATGCTGCTTAAATCTATACCAGATGATGGAACTTCTTCTTCTAAATTTATAGTGATGCCAGTATCAATAGACACGTCCTGTGCGTTACTTAGGGGCCAGTGGTTGACTACTGCTGGTGGTTCAGTATCCTCCACGTACTCCCAATCAATTTGTGCACAAATCTGGTCTATTAACTCATTCACGTCGTCTGTCAAAGTAGTCTTATCTGATAACCATTTCTTGGCGGGAGCAATATAATTACTCTCTTTGTCAGTTTCCGTGGTAGATGCTTCTAATATCCACATTAAGTTACCACTACCTTCTTCCTTTATCACAGACCGCTTGAGTGTCACCATGATACTAACTGCCTGATTAGGATTTCGCATATTTTGAATAAGAACCTCAGCCATTGTAACCTAAATCCTCCCACCATATTCTAAGTTCGGGGGAGAATTCTCCCCTTGTATCTGTGCGGTCAAAACTTGTTTTTATAGCAACTTGTCTTGTCTCATCTTTATCTAGGGGGTGTAGTGCGATTGCCGCCGGTATTCTGATTCGCTCTACCTGTGGTGAACCTGTTGTCAGGTCAGGGCGTGTCAAAGTTATTCTGAATTGTTTATATCTTCCCCTCGGTAAACTCTCTTTACCAATCTCATACTTGACCCAACCACCGAGACTCTCTCCCCAATAAGGGTCATCATTTGCTAGTGCACTTATACTAGGATAAACGTAACCAGAAAAGTGTGTGCCATACTTGTGGTCTGCAGAAGCAAATCCAGGTATGCGGCATAAACACCTAGGCAGTGAACCATTTTGCTGAGTTGCACTTACCATTTGTAAAGTATCTATACCGGGATAGTCTCCTGCATCAGATACCAAGATATAAGCGATACCATTAGTCGGGTGGGGCACTACACCCATGACTCCTGAAATAGTATTGTCATAATCTATAGGTTGTTCCTGCCCCTTTAATACACGATCTATATTTACACGGATTAGGCGATGCTGGTCTGCATCTATTGCCCACAAATTTCCATAAGAGTCAGCACATCCGCAGTATATTTCTGTAAACATAGCGTTATTTATGTCACTATGAAGTAATTCACACCTCTCGTCAATAGTAGCCACTTCGTATTCATAATTCTCTTGATATAGGTATACACCCGAAGTAGTAAGTGCCCAGAATCCGCTAAAGTCTTTATTAGGAATACCTACCAATCCTGTAAACTCGTGTGCATAGAAATCTTTTTCATAGAGGTAGCCGTTGCACACTACGTCATAAACTTTGTTACTGCCCTCCATATGATAATCACCTTTGTATATTTTAACAGCATTTATACTTCCAACATCTGCTTTGTATATCTTTTGAATACTCCCCCCTATATATATCCACCACCCACTGTTTGCCCAATCATACTGAATATCCATTCGATCATCTTCCCCTAGAGTTTGATCTACGAACGTTACAATTGGGAATGTGGTTCTAGTATTATTGCCATCATGATAGGACATATACACCTTAGAGTGATAATAATCTGCCACAAACATATCTGTTACTATTGCACCTGCGAAAAACCCATCATAATTTTCTACAGGCAGAGTACGCGTGTAAAGGACTGTCTTATCACTGCCCCACGACATCCCAGATATAGAGGTGCCTGTAGTCCAACCAGATGTAGATGTGAGCTTACACATACATAAGTTATACCAATTGTCAGCGTTAGTTGCCTCTTGCACAGGATCCATGTCCCCACAAGTTGCGACACCGGGGCACATGAATGCAGCAGTACCTCTGTTATTTACACACCCATAATAGTATAGTGGTTTTCCTGCAAATACTGCATCAGCCAATCTCCATATTTTATTACCGTTGTTCTCGCTATCGCATATTACACTCTCAATTATTTCCCCCCGGTCATCAAATACAATACGTTTGTGCTTATACATTAAATTCTGATGAGTATTTTCAGTTGCAATTAAAGCAAAGTGAGCCTTCGGCGGGGGCAACGTGTCACTCGTCTTAACTTCTATTAGGGGAGCAATTTCCCCAGCATAATAGGTGTATAACCATGTTGGATCATCTCCCAAATCCAATACTGGAGAAGTCCAAATTCCACTTACTTGGGTCTCGTCCAGAATTAACCTTCGCCTGTAATTTCTTACCCCACTAGCCAGTCCTCGCTCCCAATCATAGTTTTCTGGCACACAAAATCCCGTAGAATCTAAACCAAACCAGTTAGCAGCTATACCAGAAGATATGGGGTAATCCGTAGATACAAATATGTTTCGATCTATTTCGAAATTCCCAGTATAACCCACAGAAAACTTAGGCTCAGCAGGACAGTTCGCCTCATTTTTAATATCTACTAGTAAAGGTCCAGCAACAGTGGGAGTAAATGAGATGAAGTCTATTCCTGAAGGTGTAATATTGCCTGACGCCATTATTTTAAGGATGTGGTCAGCTGCGAATGTAACACGAACATCTTCTGGAGAAGTATTTTTATAAAAAAACCTTAGTGTGCCTACACCCTGTGGTGAGTTAAAAGAATAAGAATACTGATTTCCACTCCATGTCCATGGTATATTACTCCAAGCGGATTTAGTGTATTGATTAAGTGATTGTGCTTCCACCAACTTGAACTCACCAATACCTAACGCAGAACCTGTAGACGCAGTAATACGAATTCTGTAGCATTTGTAGTTACTTATATTATCAAAATTGTAATAACTGGACCACGCGTTAGGCATACTCGTAGCTTCATTTGATCTAGTATCCAATATGACCCACCCACCTTGTCCCCCGCTACTTGTAATACTAGGTGTGGTGGTTCCTGTGTGTGCCTCAAAAGTCCATGTTTTAGGAAAGGTTGTATTATAGGACGCATCATTCAAACTAAGAATTGCGTACCTATTAATACGACGAGGTGATAAAAACTCAATCATTAGGGTATGGGGTGCTGCAGAGGACGGAATAGAGTTTATATACCAACTATCTGCTATACTTATGTTAGTCTGGTTGAACGCATTATATGGGTACCTATTACTATAGTGAGAGGTCGCTGAAATTATAACGCCGCTGGGGGTGCTACTAGATGTCATCACTGGTGTGCAGTAATCTGTTCTGTAATTATACTTCCCATCAGCGGAGTAAAATGCTCCATCAATTTTATTATAGGTACACTGTGCCTGCCCAGAGGTGGCAGATGAAAGGAACATAGAAACAGAATTTACCAAGAAGTCTGTCGCAAACTGTGCTTCTAGGGCGATATATCTACCACTAGGCACAATTATTGCTCTCCCTCCTCTTACATCATTCAGCTGACTGCTAGTTAAAGTAAGTAGGGTTCCCCAACCAATTCCTGAGGGACAAGTAGTAAGATACGCATTCTCCAATAGGTTGTAAGTCATTAGTGCCTCCACCATGTCAGCAATTCAGACGTAAACGAACCTGATTGAATATCATATCGCAAATGTGGGTTGATATACACAGGACTCGACCCCTGGAAGGGAACGCCTCCTAAGATTAGGGGTTCAGGAATACGAATACGTGTCAATTTAGGAGGTATGTTACCCGAGCGACGCAAAGTAATTCGAAATTGTTTGTAAGATCCATCTGGGATACTCAGTCCACCAGTCACATAGTCTTCCCAGTTTAAGGTGATTGAATCTGACATACCCCATATAGGATCATCTACACCAGGAGAAATATAATTACCTGTTAATTTTCCTAGGAACTGTACACCACTCAAATCCGAAAGGGGTGGGGAGGGTACGACTGTTACAAGCTCTTCATATTGATATGGGTCATCTGCCCACACCCTTTTTATTACTGTCCCAAATGTGGCAGGATCGAACCCAATATACACATATGCTGATCCGTCTGTAGGGTGAGGCCATACACCCATTGCATAAGGAATATGATTGGTGTAATCTATACTTTGTGACAATAGGTTAATACGATAAATTGTAGAAGTATCTCTATCCACTACCCACAAGTTTCCATTGCGGTCAACATCCCCAGAATATAGATACTCAAATGCATCATTTTCTATTATGAACTGGACAACCATAGCACCAGAGATTAGGTCTTCCTTATAATAAAAAATTCCATCATTTCTTATCATCCACAGCCCGCCCTCTTCTCCTGACTCCCGCATAAAACTGTAGCTTCGTTTTAGAGTATAGGAAGCAAGCAACTCACCATCAAATGTAAACTTGTTTAATATCCTATCTCCGTAACCCACGTGTATCCAAATACCACTATCTCCGGAACCGTTTCGCAAATCATCACATCTAGAAACAGCGTATCCTTCATCACAAGGTGCTTGCCCCATCGAATAAACTCCCAGCGTGACTTTTTCGGACACCCAAAAATTTCGTATGTTTAGTAAGTAAATACACATAAATTTTTCTGCACCCAAAATCGTAGGGTACATGACAGCATTCACAACTGCCCATTCATTCGGGTGTCTATCCATACGTATTGTAGTAGATCCAATAAAATCAAAAGTCGTTGGTTCGTTACTAACTCCTACATTATATTCATGGAAGTGTAAGAAAAAAGGTAATAACTCTGCCATGCCCAATGAACCAGTTTTATTTCCTTTAGTCCATGTATCAGGCGTCGTAGTTGCGGACGATACAGGGGCGTATGTTAAGGAGTTCCACTCTCCCCGGTAAGCCGTGCTAACATCGCAAGCACCCTTACCGCCCCCCAACAATCCAAAATATATAGCAGCATTCCAGTAATCATTTATATCTCCTGCCATTTTGAATGGGGTTCCTGTGTAACAATCACGCTCAGAAATCTCCCAATAATTAGGTATATTTTGTGCAATAACTTCACCGTCACCTTTCATATAAATTCTTTGTGAGCTTCCGTATATGAATGGACACGGGTAGACAATCCCAGCCGAACCACCGCATGGAAAGTTTCCCTGATACCAAGATGCATCAATTACACCAGGCGGATCTTCAAAAGTAGTGTTTGTAGAGCGTCTATCCGGTAGAGCTAATGCGGTCTGGTTATCCGAAAATGTAATTAACTGTTTAGTGAAAGACAAAATTAGAAAATTAGGTAACGGCGTTTGGTCAGAAGCCCGAACCTGGCTCGTGTTTAGACTTGTCCATGTCTTATCTACTATTGCTGTTGGTGAAGTATTCTCCGTATATAAATACATTGTAATATAATTTGGATCAGGCATGTATATCACTGGAGATACCCAGGACCCTGATGTAGAAGTTCCAGATAGCGTTAGATATCTCCCGCTAATTGTTGTACCTCCAAGCAGGTAACCGCTGCTCCAGGGAATATCTTCTGGGGCTCTAATACCCCTGTTTACATGATATTTATCTGTATCATCTTGCCCGCTGACAGTTAGCATAAAGACTTGGTCAAAATCATAATTTCCAGTATACGGAGGAAACACACCAATATCTTTAGAATTACCTTGTACAGACTGGTTGTAAATGTCAATAGCTGAGTTTGGGTATGTTGTGGCCACAACTGAAAAAGGCTGGTAATTGAATTCAATAGGGTAGTCAACTCCCAATAAACTCGCAGAGTAAAGGTAAGATGTTGAAGGACTAAGATTCGTGTAAATTAAACGAAGTCCGCATATAAGTTGTGCATGGTCAGGGAGGGTTTGATTAAAATCGCAAGTGTAATATCCGCCACTTTGTGTAACAATCACACCATACCACACATTATTCTCTTTGGGTAATATATCGCACGTGAGTATGCAGGAAGTATCGTGACTGTTTATTGTGATAAGAGAAAAATCCTTAGCATAAAAATATTGATTTAACATAACTTCTAGTCCGACATAAGACAGAGAAGGTATGGCTATTCCAGTAGCAGCTACATTACCACAGAAGGAGTTGACTTCCCCCCTAGTCAAATTACGTTGAGCTACCCCATCAAGCCCAGTGTAATTAGCAAATGTTGCTTTCTTTAATAAGTTAATAGACATTATTCGCTTGGCCACCATACTAATAGGTCTACTGTGTAATCTCCTGCTTCGAGTGCGATATTATCTTCATGGTCAATTGTATCGACAAATATATTCCTATAACCTTTCCATGGGATTTTATTAAGAACAGCAGGAGTTGGTATTCTTATATACTCCACCTCAGGAGAATCTGCTGAAACATCTTTTCTCAGTAAAGTTAATTTCAGTTGCTTATAGCAACCCTTTGGAAGACTAGGACTACCAGCACTATAGCGTTGCCATGGTAATATAGATTCAGCCCATACGGTATCTCCAGCCAAAATGTCGTGATACCCCGTAGGATAAGTAGACCGCCCGTATAGATTAACATTATAGGGGTCTGTGATTGCTATACCAGGAACTTCGCACACGACTTCTGGCGTTATATAGTCATAATCTCCCACACAGACTTTCTTAATACAGTCACTGTTTGGAAATTCAGGATCTCTTACAATATATATGTAAGCAACGTTATTGAACGGATCAGCATATACGCTACAAGCCCCCTCCACCACTCTAGAGTAATCTACCGTTTGTGTTTCATAATTTATTCTCATAACTCTTTCTGTTGATAAATCTACGAACCACAAGTTGTTATTATAATCAGTGCAACCGAAAGTAATGAGTTTAAACATCTTAGACCCATCAGTTGTTATCGAAAATATACAAGACAAGCTGCTACCATCGTAGTCATACCAGTGTATTGCTGCTTCTTCTATTCCCCAAAATCCCCGCGTTGCAGTTGGTGCCCCCTCTACCATATAGTTAAACTTCTTTTCAACACTAGTGAAGGTAGAAACCACTGAAGTTCCATTTATGAGTAAAGTAAAATAAGCCTCTGTGGTGCCCGTGTCCGATACATGAAACCAATAACTACCTCCGTCTCCTTGGTTATCAATACACGCTGCAAATCTAGTCCCATCACCCACAAAAGAGTCGTAGGTTGCGGGCAGACTACTCACATAATCTATCTCTATATCGGGCTCCGGTGTAACACTACCCCCATTAGTTGCATAAATGTTACGAAGCTGGAATGGGGAATCGGAATAATAATTCTCTTCATAACGCTCGTAAAAGGGGACCGGTCTATACACAACATCAACTATCTGCCAGGCTGTTTTTCCGTTACGCATAGTATAGCGTAGAGGTTTACTAAAAACCGTAAATAGAACATCATTTGTTCTAGGATACACATGTAAATCTACCTCATCATCTAAGTCAGAAGTTGTTGCGTAAGTATCCTGAGGGAAAATGCTATAAAATTTATACCAATTTTCTCCTTGTAATCCCACCGCATAAGTATATTGCTGCCCCAATGAAATCCCAGCGTAGCGGTCTGCCATCATCGCCCCATAGAATTGCCATAGAGGCTGCCGAGTAGAGTATGGCCATTGTCGATAAGGAGATAAGTATTTATTAGTCAGAGTTCCCTTGGATAAAGTAGAAGTCGAGATTGCCATTCCGTTCTTGTGATACCACTCAGAAAGACTTCCATCGGAATCAAAAGCGATCAACTTCCACGGGAGTTGTGCACCGTCCCCGGTATCACTTTGTACAGCTGATACGAGAAATGATTGGCTAGGAGGCGTGTTAGACGCTCTTACCTCTATAATATTCATTACTGACTTATGATCTATATTAACATAACTGTCGTCGGTTATCAGATTTCTACAGTAGACATAAGCTGCCAGTGCAGATGGGTCCATTACTTCAATGATTGGTGATACCCATGTACCTGAAGTCGCAGTGTCTACAAGTGCAATTCTCCCTTCTTCAGTCAAGTAAGTACTATTAAACTCACCCATATCAAAAGAATAATCTTCTGGAAGATTTACTCCTACCCCAATACTAGACCAAGTCTCACCGTCTTCTGATATTCTTAAAGTCCTGTCTAAGTCGTAATCATTGGTGTAACGAGGAAGTATCCTAGCATCTGCATACCTATTAGTGCAGCTATTGTTATAAATCTGCATTGTTTCATACGTACCATAGTATGTATTTAATATTACCTCTCCAGTTCCACTACCTGTAGTCCCGAAATCTACCTCCTCGCCGCTATTAACTAGTTGTATAGCTTCAATCCACACAGTTTTTTCCGTAGCTGTTCCACTCAATGTATTTATAATACCAATTCTAGATTTAGTAACATTTCGGGGTGGGGAAAAACTCCAGGAATAAATACCGCTATTCCAAGTTGGGGTATAAGTTGACCACACGCCAGAGCACTGTGTTGCCATGTCTATAATTACACCACTATTGGTATTAGTATAAATTCGTAGCTCTCCCACTTTACCACCTATATGCTCAGTCGATGCTTCAAGAATTATATTAGATCTAGGAAATAGAGGTATACCACCTGAAACTGTAGAATTGAATAACCGCTCCAGATGGGGGGTAGAAAGAGACTGCCGCGTAGTTCCTAAATAGGTTGTATTTGACCCAGATACCGAGGTATCAAAAAAAGCTGATATGTTTTTTATATCAGCCTGCTCAAACAAATTAAAGATATCAGCAGGGGAAGTTACTTGTGTATGTTCCAGATAAAATATTGCTAGTTCATTTAGACGAACTACACCACTACCTACAGGATTAGTATTGCTAACACGAAGAGCCATGTTGGAGGCGGGACTATAAGACCAAAACGATATTTTGTAATGGTCGCCCGCGTCGTAAAGCTGCGGGCTAAATACAATACCTGAGGTAGAGGATACCGGTTGGTATAAGGAGTTATATTTTCCTAACAATTCTTCTACTGTGGGTGCTACACTTACAATTTGCGGTTTATCTAGAATATCTTCATAGTAAGCCCTTAATTCTCCGTAAAACAACCCCAAATCACTTGGTATATTTGATATTAGACAATCGCAAGAACTTGACTCAGTAATAATTATTCCGCCAGTTTTTATATGTTCATCTGACAGAATTGATATTACATTTCCAGAGGAAGTTGTATCCGCATCGCTAGTTGGATAAGTAAAAGTTTCTAAATAATAAGTATCATTAGGCAGTTGGCAATCTAAAAATGCTAGTTCCGATATATTACACCCCGATGGCGAGGCAAGATAGACCCTTACTGTATCAATATACTTACGATCGTATGAAACTTCATTAGTATACAATAGATTAAGCGGTAAATTTAAGTAAGAATTTTTATAATTACTGGTTGGTCCAACCCTCTGTAAACCGTAACCAGATGGTACTAAAGAAGTTGCCCAATCTTGGTCTGCAACCTCAGACGCTCTTGTATAAGTAACAATCTGGTATCCTTCTAAATAGGGAGTATAATCAGCTGTTCCCATTAGACAGCCCAGAAAGCGAATGTTACCAGATGAAGACGTTACAGAAGTATCTGTATGCCAGGAAGATTCTTCAATTGCTTCTAATTGCTCTGAGGTCATAAGGTAACCACCGGTGTCAACAACCCGACGCATCGCCCCAAATTTAGTATTTACCGTGGCATTTATCCAGCTGTTGCTGTAATACTGCCAGTCACCCCCCGAGTTTCTAATGCTGTTTACCCAACTATTGTCCTTGTAGACTGCGTAGTTTACACCACCGTCGAAAGATACAGTATGATATATCTCTGTACCAACAGGTTCGGTAGAAATCACATTGACATTTACAAGCCTTCCTAGGTAGGAGTAGTTATAACCACTTGTAGTTTCAAAGTAACCCATACCTGATGCCAACGTCATACCCGTATAAAGAAATTGTAATTCTTGTAATGGCAGTTTAGTGGAAAATCTCCATGCGTAATGTTGATAGTTTCCTGGTAAAGAATAAATGGATGACCACCCATCAGCTTGTGTCTCGAAAGAATTCTCAGTTAAAGCATTCCAAACAGGCAACGTATTTGTTCCATAAAGTTCCCAATGCAGATTCCCATTAACTGAAGATGAATCAAATGTATACGACTCAGCTTCAATAAATTCAATCAATCCAACCGCTATGTAGCTTGCACCAGTAAAATCAAAACGATAATAGCTATATTGAACCGCATTATAGAATGTAAACCATGTGGTGTAAGTATTTGTTCCTGGATCAGGAACACTCCTACTGTCAAGTTCTGCCCATGTTTTTTCATCATTACTGCCTTTTAACACCCAACTAGTGGGCCATCGAGTTGTGGTAAAAGCGTAACGCGATTTTAATCTGTACTTGTTGACTACATAACCATCTTCTCCGCAATATAACTGTAGCCAAGCATCGCTACCATAAGCACTATGCCAACAATCTGTTTCTCCTGTGTTAGTATTATCAAATGCTTCGTACGCATGATACGATGAAGAAAGAACTGAGGACGAGGAAACCACCCATGGCAGTGGGCTTAAATCTGAAGTCATGTCCGGAGTTAACTTACTGGTTGATTCATTAAGAGCCCCCTCACCTATTGTTAACTCATTCCCAGACACAGTAGAAAACAGTAAACGATAATGGTCAAATGTTGTAGGTGCACCCAAGTTCACGATTAAATCTTGAGTAGAAACTAAGGTTAATAGGTTGTTGTCTAAAGCAAGATGCCCGCACTCTTCCGGTGTAATGTTAACTGTTAGTTTACCAGCACTTAGACTACCACAACTATTATTCCAATGCAAAAATATTTCTTCATTCCTATCGTAGGGACCAAAAGGACCATAAGTAGTAGTAGCTTGTCCACTGGTCGAAGTAAAATTAGCCCAAACCACCCCAGAGGCTGTATCAGCTATAGTAAAGTAAGGCTCATAAATTGCCCACATTTGCAGGCTATAAGATGCACCATAATAAGGACAAGACACAACTCCCTCTGTGATGTCTTCAACAGTTCCCAGGCTCCCGGTCCCCCCCGATATAAACCCCGATAGAAAGCCGTGAGCTGCTGAAGATGGCAAGTATACTGCCAGGTGACAAGTGCCAGATACTGTTGGAACTATTACAGGCGTACCAAAATAGAAACTTTCCTCCCCGCTACCTGAATGGTTGAATTGCCCCAACTCATTAAGATGATAAACACAAGAGGAGTCGGCAGTAGCGTATGCAGCAAGTCTGACTAGCTTAAACTTTAAACCTTCTACTGTGGAGTCAGACCACAGTGTTGCACCTACTAACTTATATCCAGGTAGCAGTGAAAAATTCAATGTAGTCCATGTGCCCGCGAACGCATTATTATAACCCGCAGTTGGTGTTCCATAACCATGTTGCACTCCGCCACCTATAAATGGATCACCATACTCTATTCCAACACTTTTTACTATTGAGCCCGATGTTAAAGTCATAAGCCTTTTTGGAAAAGCATCGGAATAATTAACCACTATACCAGTGGTTGTTAAAGACATAGCAGACTTTACAGTATATGGGGTAGGGGTAGTATTACTCGTCATATTTAGAGGAATTACCCCAATGGGTCCTTCATCAGTAATATTACTTACAGGCAGTTGGTAATTTATACTGAGTTTTTCTCCAATAGTAGTGGTTACATACGCTGAGTCGATATTGTTTGTAGGTTGTGCTGATGAGAGAGTTACCAGATAATCACTATAATAATCGACTCTGCAAAGAGTAGAATTTATTGTAATCCCATGCCCCGCCACCTCTTCTGGATTAACAACTTTACGTATATATCCTCCGTCCTGCAGAATGGAACTAAACGGATACGAAATACAGAATTGATTTCCACTTGCTGCTACAACACTATATATATCACTATAAAACGGGGGACCAAGGTAAACTAGTGTGCCGGATGTTACCACAGTATCTTCTAATGAAAGACGAATAACCTCATTTTTTCTGCCTTCGATACCCCCAATAAAAACCGTGTTCTCACCAGCAACTACGTTATTAATCCAGTATCCTACACCACTAGAAGCCATTAAGTTGCCCGTGACTCCTGAGAAAGTTATTATCGAATATTCTGGTAAGGAGTAAGCAGCCCAGTCACTCCAAGAGGTTCCACTGGCTGAAAGGTCACATGAGTAATCACCACTAAAAAACAGTGTGGTTTCCGAACCAATAGACCAATCTGTAGATGTGATATTATAGTAATTTACTGCGGGGCGTGTCGTCGAAGCTGCTGACGAGAACATACTCTCCAAGGTAAAGGTTCCTGATCCCGTTACCCACCAGTCAGTAATAGACATATCCGTTAAGTTTTTAGTTACACCATTCCTTGACACCCTAAAAGTAACTTCTGATTCCCCGAGTGTAACATTTGGGGAGAAACAAATAACACTTTCTGTATCAGAAATGCCTGAAACTGTAGTTGAGTAAGTTCCAGAAACAGAATTAACTAGAGGAACCGCAGCAGCATGAATGCCTGCTAATTGTATACCCGAACTACAAGTTTCTGTGCCCAAAAGGTTAATCATATAATAATTGCATTCTTCGTTATTCAAAAAGTTGTGCCAGACAATATCAACGTTGTCAGAATGTTCAGTATAAGTGGCTGTTACTCTCGCCAAACCTGCTGTATCATTGACTGCTGGATTAACCGCAACCATAGATATACTTTCTCCAACTCCTAACTGAAGACTCCCAGACCACGTAACTGTGTTTCCTGATGCTGCAGTAAATTCCGGTAACAGATTTCCCACAGCACTATCAATTACATATCGGTTAGCGAAATAGGTAAATACCCGTAAAGAGTCGTATGATCGCCTTTCTAACGAAAAATCGTTTAATGTATAATTACCTAGCACATCTCCCAATCTACATCCTGTTGCCCACCCCGCCATTCCATTATAGCCCCAAGCACCGGATAATGTTACTGGCGAATATAGCCCAATGAAAGAGGGATCATTTATCGGCTCTAACTGGTCGAGTGTTTTCCAAGTAAGCCCACCAGTCACCGTCAAAGTAGTTAAGTTTCGTAAAGTTACTGGTGTAGTGGAAGAGCGTGTCTCTGTGGATGCGGCCGCGATTTTCACCTTTACACCTGTTGCTGTAGTTGTAGAACTTACCCCCACACAAGATATATACGTGCCAGCAGGAAGTCGCTTATTGCTTAAGGCTGTTACATATGTGTATCCTGCTGTAGCATTTCGTGCAACCCCAATCTCATCTGAAGTAAATGGATATATTGGGTTCATATATCCGCCTGTAAAATCTTCTAATATTTCGACTCTTATATTTTGCAAAGTGGTATTTTTGTCAAAAATAAATAATTCGGAAAGACTATTGGGGCTAATATACTTCACTAAAGTCTTCTCTTCTACCGATGTTGTTAAAGACGGTAAAGAGGAATACGTGCTATATAAGGATTTCCATCCATCTACACCAGAAGCCATTATTTCCCATGCGACCTTTCCTTGATCCACTATATTAGTTGGGGTGCTAAGAGCGGTTTTGGTAATACACACCGGATCAGGATAATACAAGACTAATGTGCTGGGTAATTCCATGGTTTGCGTTTGAGTAAAGTATATTCCAGTCTTATTTTCGGCATCGGTCTTGAATCTATAAAGATTGAAAGCCTCATTATCATTGAGTAGTTTATTAAAGTGCATTACATTACTTAGACCAAATTCTCCTTGCACCCCTATAGATCCCTTAAGCGGTAGCCCGAAATACATGCAGTTACGATAGTCATGCGTAGCATAATGTATGTCAGTAGGGTCAACCATAATGCTGTTGTCACAAGGATACACATCAGAGGACTGGGTATAACTATCTACTTCCCTTGCCCCATCAATCCATACTCTAAAAGTACCATCTGACCTAAACCCAAAAGCTACATGATGCCATTCTTCATCACTCCAGTATCTTCTGGATGTATGAACGACTTTTCCATAGTTCCCAAAGACTAATGTGCCTAGATGGTTTGAGTCGTTATCCGCATACTGAAGATAAGGATAGGGCGAACTGTTAAACAATAAATTCTGAGAAAAAGAAATATGCCAATTACCAGGAATGGCCCCCAAAGATGTCCATCCACCCATAATATCACACACATCTGCACCAGAATAAAATTTTTCGGTGGGTTTGAACCAGAAAGCTACCGTGTAATCGGTCATGTGGGCAGGCAATGTACAAACGATACTGGGTTGGTAAGTATCGTCATCTGCAACAACTGAAACTGCGGAACCATACCCACCTCGCTGAGTCTCGACCCATTCTATATCAATACCTGTCGCCGTGACACCATTACCTGAGTAGTCTTCATACACCCCGTATTCTTCGTCTAATACATGCCAAGCTATCATGTTCATCTCAGCAAAATTCTGAGATACAAATCCAACAGATTCCATACCACTACCAGTGGTTTTAAGTATTAAAGATGGAAAAGAAGAATATTCATTTTGATTATGTTCTCCGTAGTAGAAGTAAGACCCAGGGCTGAGCTCAGTTATCCCGCTACTAGTAAATGTATTGTAAATAGAAGACACGGCACGACGATTCCCTGGGGGGTAAAGGACTTCCACAGAAGAAGAGTCTATGCCAGCGTCATCTACTGAAGTTATCATACCTAACGTATCTATTGTAACATTCTCTGTTATTAACGTTTGACGAGAAATTAGCCCCAGTTCTCCTAATCTACAATAGTCTTCTCTGTAATCTAGATGACAGAAATTAAAAAGATAGTATTTGTAGCTACTGGAATAATCATCGAAATACATCCACGGTAGATAAGACCCTGTAGCTTTCGGTTTGACATACCCCGAGTTCTGGTACAGATCATCCCAACCTGCACTACTTAGTGGGTTTTGAGGAGATATAGCACCCCCGATAGTCACAAAATCAGGAAATCTATTTTTCCACTGCTGGGTGCGATCCCCTGCAACTTGTGCTCTAAATGCTGAGAGATACGCAGGTTCATCAAACCGCACTATAAAGCTCAGATACTGTGCTTCCCCCGCCCTACGATAACTTGCAAACGTATTATTAAAGGTACCGTCCATTAAGTAATCTATCTTATCGTTTGGTGAATAACTTCCATTATCTGTGGCAGTTATTAACGGGGCTTCATAGCTGGACTCGTCGGGGTCTTCAAAATAGAAAAGAAATGACAACTCACCACGAGTATTTGGCGAGATAAAGGAAACAGGCTGGAATAAATAAATAGATGTTCCTGAAGTTACGGGCCCTATAGTAATGTCGCTAGTGTAACTACTACCACTACGCCCCGGACTGAAACAGTCAATCACTGCTGTGGACTCTGCCTCTGTCCCCACAGTATAATACCCAGCGTATCTTACACCCAAAATTGGGTGTTGGTTGTCATGGTAAGGCAAGTTAACCAAGGTCCCAGTTAGATCACCATACTCATAAGACACTAACCCTGACCCTGTAGTATCCCCCATTATCCTTGGGTAATTAGGTTGATACCATCCTAAGTAGTAATCTCCTTCTTCTGGTATTTCGTAAGGTTCTGAAAGTTTAAACCATTGAAGCCCGCCGCCAGAGTGAGTTAAAGTAGCAATATCAGTTATATCAAACCATTCTGCACTCGTATCGCACTGTTTGAAAATTCGCAGATTTACAGATGAACCAAGGTCACTGTAAAGCCCTACGTCAGCTATCGACCTGCGATTTAACAATTGCTCATGCCTATCTACAATGGTCCAGAAACTATTAACAAAATTACCGGAAGTCGCAGTGTAGCCCACTTGAGACACATAACCACCATATGTTCCCGTGATGGTAGTGACCTCCATTCCTGTCAACTGGGTATCCTTGGGTAAGTCCATCAATTTAATGGGATAAACTTCACTATAGGTAGTTCGCTTTGAAATAGTTAATTGGTCATCATAAACAATATCGATATCTGCCATTTCACAGTGATAACTACTGCCTCCCCACACAGAACTCACCTTAAATTTTAGACGAGACATACCTGTTGGGACCTCACTGTCTCCCATATATTCTAACGCTAGTGATGTAGCAGCACTTGTATCGTAAGAAGAATACTCTATACTATCACCCGAAGCATTATATGTTGAAGTATAGCGTATCCCACGCGTAGTGTCAGCCGAAAAATTGCACCTACCCAAGTTACGGTAGTAAGGGTCAGGAGAAGTAGTATTCATACCTAAGTAGTATGTGCCTGTTTCAGGTATCATAATTGGACAGTCTAAGGTAACCCACGTGAAATTACCAGTGTAAGGAATTAAAGCAATTACAGTTACGTCAAAGTGTAACTCGTCGCCTATATCTTTACATAACATAACATAAAGGTCATGTGCGTAAGGCCACATACCAACACGTTTTATTACTTGCCCGTTTTGTAACTGCCGGTTCAAATCAACCAACCCGCACAGACTTGAATAAGAACGAATAGTAGAATCTGGTCCTTGAATGGTAGCAATGGCACCTAGCGGGGGGTGTGCAACATCTATATAATCCCCGTAGGTTCCTACCATAGAAGGTTCATCATACGTTACTTGGAGTAATCTATTCCAGTAGGCATCGCTGGTTAAAGGAGCACTCCCAGATGTAGTATACCACAAAGAAATAACTTTAGGAGAAACAGCTTGAGCACTGACTAAAGCTGTACCTGATGTAGATACAGCTTCTTTTACCGAAGCAATACTAAACCGAGTAACTTGCCTTGTCTTTCCTCTAAAATCCGCTTCGATGTATACGGGACTAGTCAACAAAGAAGCCTCGCTCACAAATTGTGTATAAGTAGAGCCGTCATACAAATAACTAGAGTCAAATCCCTGTTTAGCTTCTACTAATGTAAATCCACTAAACTCTGCGCCGCTTTGAACCAACTCAATTTGTCCTAATCTGACACAATCTGTGTCGTCGCCATATATACTATCAAACCGGACACGGTAATGATTGTAAGCAGTTACATTGTTAAATTCCCACATATCCCCCCACCTGCCTGGTCCTGCAGGCAAAGCATACTGTCCTGATGCAACCACAGTCCAGTCGCTATTCGTTGATAATGCGGGAGAGGGTTTACTAGAAGCCTCAATAACAATAACTTGGGGAAACTCTTTATCCCAGTAGTAGTAATTATAAGAAGAACGAAATCTTATTTGGTTGTACGCTAGGGGTATATCTACTAAATAAATTCCAATTAAAATAGGACCATTCTTTATTGGTTGCCCGCTGTGAAATTCAACTGTAGAAGAAGTGTCGAACAAGTGAGTTGCTTCCATGCCAGGTACACAATAATTTTCGGTTATAAAATATAATCCGCTAGGAGTAGTTTCTTCGTAAGACGTAGTCTGGTAATATCCAGTCCCACCGAATTCAAGCATAGAGCCGACTTGTACATCTGGTTGGTCAGCACCCTCTTGGGCAATGGAAATCAATCTATTGGCTATTGTTCCTGAAATAATCGTCTCTAGATAATGTTTTCCCGAAAATCCAAATGAATAGTCATCAACATATTCGATTTCATGAAACCCATCGTAGTTGGTGGTGCCAGCCAGTGTAATTCTGTGTCCTTCAAATAGGGTATTTCCTGCAGCAGAAAATAATACTAAATCCGAGTTTCTTATCTCTAAACTCTCGATGAGAACCACACCAGATTGCATATTATAATCAGAAACATTAGCTGCTTGTTCATCATAAGAGATATATTTATCTCTCTCATAATATCTAATTCGACCAACATCAGTTGATATATAATTAAAAAAAGGTATAACACCATATGTTGTATCTATATCTATTGCAAATAAGGCGTTATTTACATTAGAGACGTCAGTGTTAATCCAATCGCTTGAAACTAACTCACCGGAACCTATATAACAACCGGTCTGCCCACCAAATGTAATTTCAGTTGGTGCAGTAATTCCAGAGGGACTAAATATACTGCCATTGATTGTGATACCAGTAAGCATTGACTCAATTCGCCCTTTAGAGACCAATCCTACCCCGAATTGGATGTAACCACCACTGGGCATCATCTCAGCATAAGCAGAGCTAGGAATAGCTCTCAGGTCGTCTGCGGTCATTCTGTTGTGGTAAGTGCTGAAAGCTTGCCAAAGAGCTCTTCTGGCGTTTGACGTAGTAGCATCATTCCAAGCATTATGATAATACTGCCACTCAGCCCCACTGTTTCTGACTACATCTACCCAGCTGTCAGACCTATAAACCTTCCATGTTGTGCCGCTATCAAACGATACAGTGTAATAAGCTGTAGAACCACTGAGCATGTGTTCTTGCGGGTTAACTGAGTCTACTCTATCAAAAAATTGATCAGAAGTTATAATTACCGGGAATAGCCCCGGTGCTGCACGTCGTTCGCAAAAATCCATTTCACAAATATGGTTTGTTTCTACCGTCTCTTGTGCCCGACAACGATTATCAGGAATAGGGCTCTCTATCCAAGCTTCTTCTATGTAAATACGATAGTACCTGTACATGTCAGGATTCGTAAAAGTTAACCACGAGCTATTAGCACACGACCCTGGTACCCGTTTATCAGGTGGGTATTCTGTAGGAACAAAATTATCTGGGTCGTAATCTGTCACTTCATGTAAAGTGGTCCAGTCAGTATCGTCATCTGATTTAATATTTGACCCCTGCACTTTCCAGCTACGAGGCTTGGAGACAGAGACTATGTAGTCGCACCGTGGCTTCGTAGGACAAAGTGATAACTGTACCCACAGACGATACTTGTTAAAAACACGAGCAGTATCCATATCAATAAAAAACTTAACTGGTTCAGGACCACGATAGCATAAGGTTACCCATGGACAATCTGAGTCTACATCATTCAGGGCATACCATGGCTGAGCCATCACCCCATCAAAAAATTGTGTAGGCTCCCAGTCCGACCAGTCATTATCTTCATCCTCAGTAATTGTCCATATAATTCCACCCCAATCTTCAGCAGCGATTTCTTCATATCCCCATCCAGGATCACCATGGTCGTATGACGAGTCTAAAAACTTATGGAATGACCGGCGTGATTTAAACTTTCCAGTAAATGGATCTGGCATAGAAGTTTCGTATTCAGGACCAGCTGATGGGCCGGGAGTGCTACTAAGATAACCTGAATCTAACACAACATCGTAAATTGATGTTATACTTAGTGTATCAATATCATCACCTAATTCTACACTGTAGTAAGTATCACCATATCCAGAGTAGTTAATGATATAAGAAGTGGTTCCATCAATAAAATTTACCTGTACATAAGGAACAATATCTTGGCAATCCTGAGTTTCACCGTAGTCATCTAATTGCGGTCCTAACGAAAGTATCTTTCGGATCTTGGCCTCGGAGGTAAAAATCTCCGGGTCATATATTCCCCAAATCACCACAATGTGTGCAGTAGAGTATGTAAGAACTAAATATATACCATCATAGTAAGTAGTACCATAAATAGCAATTCTGTCACCTGCACTTAATCCATGGTTATTACACTTAAACCCAATAACGTTGGCACTATACATAATGGCTTCTTCGCCATCATCAAAATCTACCGCAGCTCCCTCAAAATGCCCGAAGTGCCTAGACTTCTCTATATCAATCTGATCTGTAAGAACAGTCTCGATAACATTCTGGTAGTCTACCCCGCTCACATACCCATCATTTTTCCAGCGGTCAATATCTCCCTTTATATCTACCTGTTCAAATTGCGAGTTAGTAGAAAAATCTAAGGTAATAGAGTTAGGAGAAGATTGCATATAAGACATGGACCTTATCGTAAGTGGACTAACCGCTGATCCGCTCAATGTAACGCGTAGTCCATCACCAGAAGCAGTAAGTTGTGAAGCAGGGAGCAGTTGTCTGATAGTATAACCTTCTAACCCCGCTCGTTCGCTCTTAGAAACACTACCAGACCAAGACGTCGCGTAATTCCACGTACCACTTACCTCTGTGCCAACATCAAGAACAATATCTTGCCCCTCAAAATGTCCGTGTGTGTTATCATCATCGCCTGCCCGCCAGTATCGAATATCCCCCCTAACATCATGGTCAGAATAGGTTATTGGATGGTAGTATTGTTGGGTCACATTGAGGGGAGCTATGGTTGCAGAGTCAAAATGCAGGGGAGTATCAGACGCCGCTACTTGCAAACGCGTAGATTGGGTATCAGAGAATTCTACAGGGGTATAAACTAGTTGTTTAATAGTGGAAGGACCGCTGTGGGAAGTTACACCACTCGGAGTACCCGAGTAAGTTGTATAGTACAATGCATCGTATAAATCTATATAGTGTCCTACTTCGAGTGTAAATGGATCGGATTCAAAATAACCGTAACACCCAGAGACCTGTTGCCAATAAGGAGCAAGTCCATTTCTGACATCTTCTCTAGTAATAGTTGTGTCGTTACAGTATATATACCCGGAAGTAGTTGGGAAAGAGTCTTGCTTAAAGGCAAGCCCTATGTCGTAAGAATTGGTAGTGCCGTAGAAGTAACTTCGAAATACCCCTAGATACACACCCCCACTAACAGAAATCTCCAGGCAAGTATATTGACCTGGAGATAAGTAAACACCAGAAGCGGTAAAATCATTGTTCTTTAGCCTATCGATTTCTGTCTGTGTTAATTGGCGATAAGTATAAGTATTCCAATAAGGATAAGGTGCATATGCATCATTCCCCGAAACACTAGTTACAACACCACTAACAGATAAAAAGTTATATAGCATTCCATTCCTGTTCCCTGCCCAAAATCTTAACTAGAGTAATCTATCTGGTTTGCGATTGTCATAACTGCACTTCTGATAGCATCGTCTACGGTTGTATGAGCAGAAGCGGGACTATGCAGATAACCAGAAGTTGTAGTTGCTAAGTCGTATGAGTTAGGATAACCAGTAGTAAACCCAAAGGTTTCAGCAACCGTACCACCAGTCACCTTAACGCTACTCACTTTGGTCCAATCAGAAGAATTATACGAAGACTTTGTAGTACCAGATAAGAAAGTTAATCTCCCATCCTCATACCTTACTTGCGCATTCATATACCCCAATTTATGTGTTGAAGATGACTTGGTACCAGAGGCAATAAGCACTAGCTGTGCTTGTAGGTCTGTTGCGGTAGTACTCACAGAATAACTTCCAGAAGCCACTGTAAGTGTTACTGCATCTGCATCATCCTCGTCAATCGCCACAGTTAACGTACCACCATCCGTGGTGAGAGGAGAATTAATTATAAATCCTTGGGCCCACCCCCGCTTCATCTCATATGTATAAACCGGGTCAATTGCGGTCCTGAGTGTATTGTCGGAGTAAGCTGAGGTATACACATATACTACATATTTTTCGTCCCCCTCTGCACCCACAGGAACACGCTGAACAATATCAACAGTAACTGTCTTAGAATTGTTCGGGTACAGTTCAGAATATACCGTTTGGCTGATAGACATCTTTTAGACCTCCGTATAACACCTACCGCTAGTGATGTTTATTCTATAGTGGCAGTTCGGATCATCGCATATCCAACCCGGAGGGTTAGAAGTTGCGACCATTTTTCCACTGGTAGTGGTGTGTTCCGAACATGCATAAGTGTCATAGGGCAACGCGTAGAATACACTACTAGTTGAATTCCCTATAACAAATGTTCCTGTCAAATTCTGGGGCGTTCCGTCGAGTGCCACTCCGGTACAAACTGTACCCTCGTATTTGAAGCTATCTCTGTAAGCCGTGCTATAAGGACACAACTTAAAATTATAGCCACGTGTATTCCTATCGGTCCAGCTGCCTAAATCGTAGCTGTTATAGTACCTTGCCCACCCCATGATTTCACTCTTTAAGAACCGACACTAATCTTAATACCAATCTTAGTGGCTGAGTTCCACGGATTTAGGTTAGGATCAATCGTATAACCGGTGGTCAGGTCGACATACTCTATGGTAATACCAGAACCCGCAGTTAACGGCATATCATTAGGTAGATAATAAAAGCCTTTGGTAGCTTCTTTATTAACCCTAGATCCGCCTAAGCCAGTTTGTCCTACTGCATCTAACATCTGTCATTCCTCCTATTGGATTAACTCATCTGTTGGCTTTAACACCCACGCGGGGTAAACCAAAAAACGCCTGTGTGTAGTTTCCTCATGATTTTTACAATCTATCAGAAACTTAAACCCGTCCTCTAAATTCCTTAGGGTGCCTCCAACATTATGAGAAAGTGTACACCCTTTCAAGCTTACCGTATCCCCTTTATATTCTACATCCTTCCAAAATAGCCTAGCAACATAGAAGTTCTTAGGAAGGAATAGACTAGCATCATTATTCTGTAATGAAAAGTCTAAGTCCAAAAAATCGTTAGATTGTACCTGCAAAGCACTAGTTATTACTGGTCCAGCAAACCATGCTCGCTTAAAGGTTGCAACTTTATTTTCGTATTTAATACCACGCCAGTTAAAAAACAACTTATATTTTTCAACAACATTCATAGTTATGCTGCCACATATACCGGTTGAGTAGTAAGGTTAACTGACGCGGACGCCTTAACTCCCGGTGACCAAAGAGTAGAATTACCAATACTTTTAAATGTGCCATTAAATGTGTAAGTAAATTCCCCCAGACTAAGTTGGGATGCCTGCACCTGTCCTTTATAATGGCGTGTCGGGGTTGTATTATCACGAAAGCGTGCCCCAACAATAGTTTCTAGAGAGGACCAGTCTGTATCCTCTTCCGTATCAAGATTTCCGTCGGCAATCCCTAAAACTACGTAGGTAGGTTCTGGCTCAGTATACACATTTGTTTCTGCCACTGGTGTATGATAAGCAGAGCCTTGCCAAGTTTCAGTACCAAATTGTGTTCGGTCTTTAGAGTAACTGTAACTTGAAATGTAAACCGCTTTACCAGCAACACTCTCTGCTGTGTATGTGCCACATGTAGCAGGTACTATAGAAACTGTAATAACAGCTGGAGAGTTTTCACAAACTAGCCCCGCACACGTTGATACCTCTGGACTAGAACCCCCGTACATATTGATGCTAATTTGCATATTAGCACCTCTTATCGAGGCAAATTCTGCTGGTCCGCAAGTTTGAGTGCCCCCACCGAGAGTATATAATCTATTTATATTAGACCCAAAACTCCAGTCTACACTTACTATACCAGGTACATCACCTACAGATGCACCTTTACCAAAGCCTAGCTGGACGCGAGTCGCCGAACCGATCACAACTGCCACAATACCCCTCCATTAAATACGCTATTCTACTAACTAGGTTAACTAAAACGCTAACAAGCAGTTAGGTTACCTGTATCCCGGCAACCAATAGCAATAGCACTAACATTCCAAGCATTTAAACGAACGTCAGAAGCTGGTACAAGATTTTGAGATGTCACAAACCCCTTAAATCTTACCCCACCCACAACCAGTTCAAACCCAGGGCCGTCCTCGGTGTACGGGGGTCCTTTGTCTTTCCCGTAAAATATGCTCATAGATATGTTCGCTAAACCGTTTACCTGGTAGCTGATCGATATAGTAGAGCAATCTACAATTGGGTCATCTGTTGCCATCTTAATTCCTTATTATATAAACGTAAAATTACTTATTCCGGGGACCAAATCTTCGTTAATATACGTAACTATCTTATGCTCCTGCCCCGTGAACACAATCTCCCCCTCACTAGTAGTATACTGACTCGCGGAATAATTTGCGGTTGTATACTCCCCGTCGGGATTTATACCAACAAAATCAGAAGACTCTAATAACTCAGTAGTGGCCCTATAATTAATTATGCTATTTTTTTCGGCACCAAAAACTTGCATAACATATTCTACTGTACCAGGTGTTATCTTACACGGACACCCACACATCAGTATAGGTTGGCCCGCCCTGAGTTTGAATCCTACACCCTCCGAGCAACTCTTTATAGCCATCTTCCCTCCTTAGCAACTAGGTGGGCAATAACCTAGCATCAAATCAAACGAATATTGTACTGTCGGTGGCTGGGGTGGGCTCAAGGTAAAGTTAAACTGTGTCAAATAAGCAGTCGCTGTACGAAATGTCGGTATAGATGAACACAGTTGCCCAGCACCCACCGTTAATGTAAATGGGTCATCCAACTCATCAGTATCAAATGATATAGGAAGTCCGTTAAATTTTAGTCTCCTGTATTGCATTGTTTCCTGAGGGATAACCACTGTCTGTGGTCCCGCTTGTAAAGTATACTTAACTGCTTTGGCAGGGCAGCCCGATGCTTCAAACATGCTGCTTCCTGTAATATCTCCAGTTATAGTGACCTGCCTTTTCTTCATCGGAATACCCCTCCAACCACCACGTCTTTTATAGGTGGAGCCGTTTTCTCCGATACAATCATAACAAGTGCTACAATCATATACATACTTCCATGGCACGCTCACGCTTATACTAACAGGACAAGAAAATCCTAGCATATAGTCTTCCCCCACCGCAAACGGATATGCAGAAATCTGTACTGCGGTTTTTGTGGGACCAAACATATAAATATAATCGTCAGGTAAATCTTCACAGTTGTCGTTAGAAGACTGCTCCCAAGACACATCTTGTGTAGAATCCACAGATAAACTAATAACCTGATTGGCAATTTCTAAACTACCAACAATTACTGAGGCACTTGTGACAACGCAACACGGACATGCTCCCATTAAAAACCTCCCCCATACAATCTTTTAAGTAAATTAGTTTGCTCTTTAGTCCACACCTTACTTTTATTTAAACCCAAATCACGTGCCCTATGATGAATAGAACTACAGGTTCTATCTAATAATTTTGCTAATACCTGGGTTGAAACTCGAGAATAATCCTTGACCAAAATACTGATTTCTTCGTCTTTCCATTCCTTCCAATTCCTCATGTAAATTCTCCTTTACCATGTATAAGTTATTGACTTTTTCTATGAAATGAAGCTATCGAAGCTCCCGACTGCCGGACCACCCCTATTAGCGTCTCTGTGGTCATGCATGGGTACTACCGAAAATTCTACAGAGCATGTGACGCCTGTTTTCGGGTGCACAAATGTAGCTTTCGATGTAAGATCTCCCGTTACTTGAAATACAAAGTAAGTGTTAGTCCCATCAGTTTTTATTTCATACATTAACGGAAAAGCACTCACTCCTGCTTGTAGTCCTGTACGAGATACACTCTCTCCCGAAAACAATGTGGGTGCAGGTGTTATATGGCATAAGCACCCCGAACTACTCATATCTTGACAAGCTGATAAATCTATAGGTTTTCCTGTTATTTGATCTCTGATAGTAACACTTACTTGACTACCAGCTGACGCTACAACACTTTTTGGTTCAGCCACTAAACTTTTACTTTCTGACCCATCATCTTTAGCGTTACTAGAACTACTCGTAGTACCAGAAGGAGACTTCCCCTGGGGGTCAGGAGTCCTAATTAAAGGACTGTTCTCCATACCCGAAGACTCTGCTGATATAAATGACACGCCGCTTTTGCCCGCTGGAACTCTTTTTAGTAAAGTCATATTACCATCTTGTCTACGTTGCCCCCCAGTGATAACCGCGTAAGCACTATCCTTTAGTTTCACTCTTCTTGTAAATTTTCCCCCGTAACGTATCTTCGCGAATTCGTCCTCAGCGGTAATATCTAAAATAATCTTTCTAGCATCAGATAGCGAAGGACGCTTTCTTACTCCCACAATATAACCAGTAAATAAAGTAGGCAAAGTAGCTAGAGAATCACCGGTACCTGCTTTTAAGATTACTCTTTCTCCTAAATTGTTACTAACTGAACTACCAGGATTGGCGAAGTTTAGATCTGCCAAAACACTAACTTGTAAACTTGCAACGGGCTGTCCGCGGGTACGACTTAAATTAAAAGATAAAAGGTCCCCCATCGAAGATTCGACTCTTCCTGGAGTACAATATAAATAATTCCCTACATATATTGCCCCCGTTACTTTTTGTAGTTTTAGATTAGTGCACGCTTCTGCCAACTTAAGCCTCCTGCGGATTATTATACAATTGAACTGTAACTCTGTCACCGGCATTCCAAGGCCAGTGATCTATATTCCACGCTTTAACTGTTCCGATACCTGGAATATCAACTTTGTACAGGGCTCCGTATTCATGCGAGACAATCCGCCCTCTAACATCTTCAGTTTTAGTACGCTTACGCGAAATTGTTCCTGCAGCAGCTTGTGTAACTGAAACAGGACCTACCTCAACTGTCATTGTGTAATTACCTATATCAGAATAAGAAAATGATATACTATTAATAGTACGAGGACCATGGTCTGTTTGCACAGTCTGCCCTAAAAACGGTATATCCTCTTGTGTAGAAGGTGGCAGACAAATAAACGTCATATTCTTATAAGGCATATTTGTATAAGAATCTAGGTAGCCCCACAAATTCCTAGCCACTTGTAAACACTGGTTTGTAACCCGATCAAAAGCTTCGCGGGGGTACTCAGAATTACCAGTTTCGACATGAGGGAATAGAAAAGGAAAAGTAATCTCTACCACATTCCCTGTCATGGCTTCTTGTAACTTTTCTGTATCTGTAGTTTTATCCTCTACGGTGCAATACATGTTATCAAACAAATCATTGTCAGGATTAACTTTAAAACCTGCTGCCCCGAACTCACCGCCTGCAGCAACTGTTGGAGCGGGAAAGTCTACTTGATAAACTGGTAAAGCCCTTAAGGTAAAGTTATTTAAAAAAGTATCTACTGATTTTCCTAAACCCTTGACCACTACTCCTGGCCTAGCAATAGAAACTTTGGCCCAAAACTCATCCATCGTATATAAACCCTCATCCATCCCCAGCAAATGACCAGGGGGTTTGTAGGTAGCCATCCATGGTGCACCATCTATAAAAGGTAATGCACGACTTCCACAAGGATTCCGCATAACAGATAATGCAGAGTCTGTACCTCCTTGCCATCTACACCCTACCCACTCTAGCATTAACTGATGATAAGGGTTTCTCCAATACCATTTATACCCAGTAGTTAGATTATTATACCCTTGAGTTCCTACATCTGGGGCTTTGGAACGTAAGGCATAATACAGGTTACCGTGTTCTCCTTGCGTTACTAAATTATATGGCACCTCTGCCCAAATAGAAGATTGCGGAATATCAAATGTACGACGTTCTTTTTGCCACCCAATATCCAAGAAGTCCTCCCCATAACCTGTACGCCCTGCTTTGGCAAAGCCTTCTAGAGTGCAGCCATTACCCATTATTCCAACAGTTGACTCATACATGTTATCAGCAAATTGGTCATCTACACATAAATTAGACCCGACTGACCACTTGCTAATGTCTAGAAAGTTCATTTTGGAATGTGCTATGGCGTACCCAAAATAAGCTGGTAGAGAATACTCATCCCAGTATAAAGTGCCCCGATCCTTACCCTCTCTCCCTCGTTTTGAGGCGGTCTCAATGTCGTCGCATGAGGACTCTGTATCATTATTACTACCCATATCAAGCGACAAATAAGTCTTAATTTCGGAACTCGTACCTTGCCCCAGATCGCACATTGGGCCAAAATAATCTGAGAGGTCGTCACTTTTATTAACAGTTAGATAGACGGGCATCTCTGAGGACTTAGTAAATTGTACATTATAGTGCTTTAATAAGTTTTCTCCAATACCATAATCAACATCTATAAGCCAAAACAATATAGTCTCATACCCCTCTACTTCCGCCACATCAACATACTCGTCTTTATAGCTTTGCTTGCGCTGAAAATCAGGATAGATAACTGTACCAAACTGTGCAAAAACACCATGATCACAAGTAGTGTCTGTAGTAGATGACTCATGTCCGTTCACATGCCCCCAAGTAAATTTCATCCCCTGCAGAGACACCGGACCAAAAGTACTGCTAGCTCTAGGAGGAAGACTGCCCTGAGCTGGATTGTTACCCATAGGAAACACTCCGCCTAAATCTCTAATAGTTGTGGTAGATATATACATGGCAGGGTCAACAATAGTAAACCAATCACTACCACAACGACGATATGGCGGGGGCTGTGCAGCACGTACAACTACCATATCTGCTTGGTCCTGCGTTTGTATGGTAGGAATACAGTATTGAATATTTTTTAATTGTATGGTCTCAGGTCCTACATTACTCCCATTGAGGAGTTGTATGAACCTCGCCCGCCCAAATTCGTCTGCGTAAACTTCCCAATATTGGTCAGACAATAACATAGCTTGCAGAGACATTTTTATACAAGCAAACGGATCTTGATTGAGAAGGTCAAGAGGACAACAAGAAGTCCAGTCATTAGATGGAGCATTAGTGTAAGTAATCCCGTAGTGATCAAACACTAACTTGGCTAGATGCCCTTTAGCCTTACAAGCATCTATGGTAGAATTCCAGTCGGCTTGATAACAAGGATCCCCCCAATTTAGTTTGTCTTTACTTAATAGTGTAGTTGCTACTTGTGATAATGGCATTTATTTTTTAACCCACTCCTCTGCATAAATATTATGCAGATGTATTACTCTCAGTTTGGTCTTTAGCGTATTGTGCCCCACTAGTATCTTGACTTCTGGTGGTTGCGTTTAACTTTTCTTCTAATTCGTCCACTTTCCTGTTTACTATATCAGCTAATGATTTTGCTGCGTTTGCTGTACTCTCAATTGAAGCAATTTTGTCCGTATCTGCATTTGCCACTGTACCTTTCCCAGTAATCTCTTCTACTTTTTCCTTAGCAGTAACAAGTTCTTCTTTTATAAGTTCCCTAAGAGCTCCCTCATTTGTAATTGTGCCCATATTTCCATCGGTGGCGGAACCAAAACCCTCCTTGCCACCCAAGCCGGATACTGCATCAGCAATTGATTTGATTGACTCACTTAGTGCACTTGCTATGGTTTGACCAACAGCAGTTGCATCTAATGCGGATGAGGTAACACCTTCTGCTGTTGTAACTTGCTGTTCTGTAGTCTTGGTGGCTGCTGCGTTCATCGCATCTGCAACTACAGACAACTTATCTATTACTGCACTTAGACTAGCTTTTAAATCGTCAATCGGGAAAGCTGCAGCTTCTGCACCCCTAGTAAGGGTATCAGGCCAGTTCAATACACTAACTGCAAATTCACCCCCGCCACCTTGCGGCATACGTCCCAGGTCTTCAGAAGGATATGAAGGAGCTGGTTGGTCTGTGCGTTGTGCTAGACCACCTTCTTCAGGAGCCATTTTTCCATTAGCTTGTGCCCATTGTCTGTATCTGTCTCCTTCGCTTATATTGTCACCTTGTGTAGCAGTGTCTTTCCAGTAAGCATTCTTACTTACAGCCGCATCATAGAATTTCTTACTCTCTGCATAACGGGTTTCATTGCCTCCCTCCTTAGCCCTATCCATCTCTAACTTCCAATAATCAGCTTCGCGGGAGGTAGACGACACAAACCTATCAGCTTCTTCTTCTTTTGTAGTCTTAAACTTCTCATAGTCCAGTCGCGTATCAACGCGTGCTTCAGGATGCGTCTTTTCGTATTCTTCTCGCGATTGTCGTGATGTAACGATCTGTGTTTCTAAACCAGCCCTCTGTTCTTCGAGTGATTTTCTCTTCTCAGGTGATAACCCAGGTTGTTGTAATTGTCTTTCTATCTGACGTTGTTTTAGAACTAGCCCCGCAGTTTGTGTAATACTATCGGGTGTATCAATACCAGCCTGCAATCTTGCCTGCTTTCGTTCCACGGTATTCCTATCAATAATCTCTTGCCTGTCAGCTACTCGCTTGGTATAATCCGCTTGAATGTTCTCTTCAGGAATAACTTCTCCATTACCTTCCCACTCAGCCGCTGCCAATCTTTGCTGTCTATACGTCTCGTACGAAGGAAGGGGAGGAAGACTCTGAATATTTTTAATATTTTTATCAGCTTGCTCAGCCCTAATAGCAGCAGGACGTTCAGGCTTAGTAAGAACCCTGCCATAGGTTGTTTCTTCATACTGGGCTCTCTTATATTCTTGTAACTTTCGTCTATATTCTTTATCCGCAGTTTCCTGATTTCCTCTCGCCGCGTAAATTTTATCTGCTATACCAGCAGACTCTTTCTCGCGTTCAATAGCTTTATTTTCTTTATTCCAAGCCTCTACATATTCTGGGTCGCTCTTATCATCTCGAGCAACCGCATTTTGAAAAGCTGCCTCTCTTTCTTTAGTCAGTCTTTGACGTTCCGCCCGATCTGTATCGTGTTGTAATCTAGCTCGCTCTAGACTATCATTTACATCAACGTTCACTCTGTCTTTTCCTAAGTTGTAATCGCGTATAGCCTCTGGATTATAATAAGCCAACATGGAAGGCAGTATCTTTTCGGTATTAAAAGTTTTTGGAGACCACTTAGTTCCAAACGTTACGTCTTCTCTAGGGGTTGGTGGTGTAGTAACTGTAAATCTATTTATATAGGATTCGGATAAAGTTGGAGATACCGGTAACCCTTCAGGAGTAAGTTTAGGTGCACCTGCAAATAGAGAAGGCATGGACGTTGGAGGAGCTTCTCCTGTTATTATAGATGGAATTACTGATCTTGATATACCTAGAGGAGTCTGTTGTTCTACTCCAAAGGTGGTTGGAGTAGGTAGATGTATTTCACCTGTGCGTTGGTCTACCATATTAGCAGCTCTACGTTCTAATTCCTCCATCATACGAGCTTGGTTTAGTCGTAACAGATCCTGGGCACCCGCATGATACACATTTCCATCTGGGCCCATCTCATACCTGTCGTCAACCTTTATTTTGCCGGCTTTGTGATCTTCCGAGGATTTCTTTAAAGTCTCTAATAAACCTCTTGCCTGCGGAGATACTTTGCTATAATCTCCTGAATTTACAGCTGTATAGAATTCTTTCTCATTAAAATCGTAACTGCCTTGTAATTTACTGAGACTTGTCTGTGCTTCACCCTCTCCAGGACGATTACGGAACCAATCGTCCATCCATGATGTAATACGATTAGTAGTAGCCATGATACTTTTGGGCTTAATCACCGGTGCTAACGCTTGCCCCATCGGTGTTAAGGAAAGAAGAGAAACTAGGGGGTTTTTATATTCTTGCTGTGCTTCCTCATCCATTCGCGTTTGGGCTAGTCGGGCCTGCTCTTTTTCTTGTGCTAACTTATACACATCTCCTTCCGGTCCCATATTTTCTAAAACAGCTCTTTTAGTTAGATCGTTTACATTAGTGTTTAGAGCAGATTCGTATACTGACCCCAGGTAAGATGTCTTTCCTTCCCCTTCCCAACCATGAGCTGCACTCATACTCGCTAAATTGGCTCCAAAAACTAAACTGTCTTCGGTACCTTTAGTAACACCACTAAGACCCGACCAATCAGCAATCTTATGTGCACCCTTTGAAAGTGTTCCTATAGCCGCATGAAAAGGTAATGCAGCTACAGATCCTGCTGCTGAAAGGGGATCAAGTAACGTGCCAGTAGCAGTAGACATACCCTTAGGTAACTGACCACTTAGTTCCTCAAGATACGCATTTTGTGTGGTCCATGGACTAACAGAACGATTAACTGTTTCTCCAGCAACTTCGGTTAGTGTTTCAGCTAACAATAGTCCAACAGGTGTTTTTGCTATTGCACCCAATGGCCCTAGTTTGGACATCGCTAGATGACCTACACGCTGACCCGCTACCCAACTACCTAGAGTTGTAGTGCCAACAGCACCTGCCTTCGCGTACGCACCCAAGGGATTACTTGGATTTTCTTCAAGTCCCCCGCGTAAAGCATCTGCAAAAGCACTCCCTATCATTAACCTTGATACCGGGCGAGCAAGCTTAGGTCCACCCATAAGCCAACCCTCACCCCGTTCCATTAAGGAACCAGTGCCCTCTGCGAGCATAGATGCTTTGCCACCCAACGACTGCTTATACCAATCCGGCGTTTCTGGTAAAGCTGCACCAAGAGACCTAACAGCTTGCCAAGTTCCGTAAGCCTTCTTAACTTTTGTCTTATCTCCACCCCCTTCCTTTCTCTCCTCAATATAACGTTCTACTTCTGCCCTATAATTTTCTTCAGTTTCTGAAGACATGATCTCGTGTTCGGCTCGTAATTGCCTAGCTATTTCAACCTGGGGCAAAAATATATCCCTTACTCGTTCTAAGGTACTACGCCCCAAATCCTCAGATGGCAACTTCTCGTAGGGGTTCTGGGCTTGCTCGTTGTTAAGATCGTCAAAGAATCCCCCAGCACTCGGAACTCTATTCAACAAGTTCCTGCCAGCTTTGGTTTGTGCCAAGTGATGCACGGTTTCTCTAGTTTGATACGGAAGGGAATACTCCAGACCCGATGCTTCTGCCTCCCTATACGCTTGTGCCTCTACCTTGCTTACTCGTCCAGACTTTACCAATTCTTGGACTTGCGGCAGTAGTTCATGCGCACGGGCACCGGAAGCATCTACTCTATGCAACCTTTCCTCTACTCCCGTCTTCTTTGCGGCTTCTCGGTTTTTATACTCTGTCACAGCTATACCTTTGTCTACCATAACAGATGCAGCTTCTGTACCCTCCCCACTCGTAACACGAAAAACAGACTCTTTCATCTGATCACCACCAATTATATTTAACGATGGTTTACTTTTTGTTGCTCTAACTTCGCCACCTTCTGCTCTTACACGTTTTAGTTCCCCCACAAGTTGTTTATTGAACTCATCAACAGATATCTGCGACCACTTAGATCCACCTTTCGTTTGGAACAGTTTACGTAAGAGTTCCTTCTTTGTTCTATTTAAACCATTATACCACTCTTCTATTGCCTGGTCTGTCTCTAGAAGATCAAACCCTGAAGTCCTAGTAATACGTTCAGGTAATGAAGGTCTCCAGTTCACTATCCTAGAAAACCGAGATGGCGTTTCAGCGGCTGGCGACTGCACAGGAGTTTCCCCACTGAATAGCCCCCTCTTTACACCTACTGCAGCTCCCCACGTAGCACCAACACCATGACCAACCACCCGAGCCCCCCGACTTAACATACCTTTAGCTAAGTCTGGTATATCTAAAATTCCCTCTCCCCTCTGCTTGCCCCATTCAGCAACTTGATTGTAGGAACGCTCAACCATCGTGCCAAACTTCTTCAATTGTTCCCAAGTTCGCCTTAGTGCATTCACATCCTCTGTCTTTGGCAATTTATTCAGTTCTTCGGTGATAACGGCTATTCGCTCCTGAACTTTAGCAAGGTCAATTTCCGGCTGATTCCTTACTGTAGTCATTTTTCTAAGCAATGCTTTTGCTGTCCTTCGTTCGGTCCAAGTTCTTGCTTCAGGGGGAGGAAGTTTATCCAACGCTTCTTGCAAAACCTTCTCTTCCTGCGAAGGCTCTCCTGCGTCACTTCTTCCCATTATTTGTTGCTCCAAAGAACTACGTTTGGCAGTCAGCCCCCTAAGCTCTTCATTGTATTGTTCACGTCTACCCGAATAATCGCCGGTAGCCCAATCGCGAATTCTCCTACCGTACTGCCTCCCCAATATTGCTCCCCCCGCAGTGGTAGCTGCCAATGACAATCCTGACAAACCCAGTAACCACCCGCCTGTTAGCCCCGCAGCAGCCCCTATCAAAGTCCCACGGACCCAACGCCTACCTGCGGGCTTCTGCTCAGGTGTAATACCCATATCTTGGGGTAAACTACTCTTAGCAGGTTCTGGGGGAGGGGCTTCAGGTGGAAGCATGGTAGCCGCAGCAGTTTGTGCTCTTGCTTGTTCTTCCCTTAACCGCACTCTTTCTTCACGTTGCCTTCGTCGCAATTCTGTCGTTCTCCATATACCTCTTTTACCCGCAGGAATTTGTGCTGATTCCTCAACAGCCACTTCTCGTTCGGGATAAGTTCTTGTGGTAGCTTCTACTGCGGCACTTACTTCAGGTACAGATTTTCCTAGATTAGTCTCCTCTAGCCCCGTCGCCATCTTCTCTTCTAACTTTTTGGTTGGTATAAGCATATCAGATAATTTTTTGAAGCCTTCGGTATCTCCAAACATATCTTTCACTGCAGGATGTTCCAATAAGGTATTAACCATATCTCTAATGCCTGGTATCTCAAGTATCTTCTCGAAATCATACTTAGAACTGTATTTCGTGTCACTAAAAAGGTGAGTGAGCATTTTTGGTAGCATTTCTTGATTACCCTTTCCAAAAGCATATACCCCCCTTTTTCCTGTGAGGCTACGAAATAAATCCGCGTATTGTCTAAGAGGAAGGTGTTCGCTTAACAGTCGCCCAGCCTTTCGGTCCACTCCTAACTGATGAGATAATTCGTGGATTAACGTTTTGAATTGCTCTTCGGGTGATATGTCAGCTAACCCGATATATGACTCTTTGCCACCCCACAGCCGTGGCCAATTGGCGCCTCTCGGTTTAGTAGGAATCGGTGCTTCAGCGGTATCTAACCGCAATTGCTTTTTACCCAAGCGAGGTATGGGTTGTTGTTCCAGCATTTTAAAGACTTTGAGATCACCATACTCCCGTAATTCTAGATTGCCTCTCTTACTTTCTTCTGCTAGATACGTGTCTGCCATTAGTGAAGAAAATCTTTCAACCCCCCTTTCTTTTAATTTTTCGCCTATAATTCTAGAAAAATCAGGATGTTCGGTTCTATATGCAACTTGCATTTTTTTCCAGAACCCAAGACTAGCTGGTGCTAGTGCGGTTTGTATCTTAGGGGATTTACCAGCATCCCGCATAACATTTATATATTCATCTAGTAGTTGTTTACCAATTCCTTGCCCCTGTGATTGTTTGTCTACAAAAATGTTTGAAAGTCCTTCTTCTCCCCAGAAAGAAAGTTCGCCCAATCGTTTTCCGCCTGATTCTGCAAATATATCACCACCCGTGGGTTTATTAGTAAAAATATCTTTTGTGATATCTGCCGCAATATCTACCCGTTTATGTGGATTCTCTGCCATTATTTGTTGAATTCTATTTTTCGCAGCTATAGTATTTTCTGTGTCCCCCAAAGAACCTATATCTATACCCAACGTCTTAAGCCTCTCAGTATTACTTAGACGCGACTTGCGAATCATTTCTTCAGGACTATCCCCTATACTTAAACCCGACAGAGCAGTTGGTTCCAAAGAAGAGAACCTTTGCGGTTCTTGGCCTACTTCTACTGTATCTCTTTTATTTATTTGTCCTATTTGTTTGATAAAATCATATGCCCACGCAACTTCTGGTCTCTCTTTAAAGTCGTTATACCGCCTTGCTTTAAATCTAGCAGTAAGATCAGAGTAAGAAATTTTAGTAACATTCTCTAGTCCTAGAATTCTTTTAGCTGTCTTTAATCCTGTTCTAGGCTTAGCAGGATTTAAATCTTCTACCCCAGAATTCTTAATAAATTCTAATAGTTCTTTTCCAGAAACGATGCCCTCTTTGAGCCGCACGACTTCTTTTTCCCTCATTTCATCAAACAGTTTTGCAAGGTTAGGAACTGCTTTTTCTACCCACTTACCTATAGATTCAACATCTTTGGGTGGTGTTCTCCATTCCATATTTTTATAAACCTTTTCAAATGTATTAATAAGTCCGGACTCAAGTTTTTCTTTTTCTTCTGTACCTTCCTTTACTGCCTTCTGATAATCCCTATATGCATTAATTAATTCTTCGGTCTCTAGCATACCAAATATATGTGATCTGTATGAAGGTTCTACCAATTCCTTTTCTTGGTTAGCAATAAGTCTAGATACCTCCGCAACCACATTCTGGGGAGTAACTGCTTTGGACACATCACGTCCGCCAAAAAAAGGAGAGCGAGATATTGTACTCATTAAATCGGAGATTCTTGATTTTACGCTTAAATATAGTCTGTTAACACCTCTTTTATTAGAAAAATTCGAATATTCTTGTTCATGTGATTTAACATCCTCGGGCCTTGCGTATCTATTCAACAAAGAATGCATATAGCGAGAATATAAATTTTGGGCCATTCGTCGTTTAGCCTCTGGAGTAGACTCTCTTTTCTCACCTGCTTCTATATTTAATTTGAGTTGTTCAAACGCAGGTGCACCCGCAAAAAGACCAAATTCCTCATTCTGAGAAACAATACCTTTAATTCTTCCCCTCAGCATTGGATGCTCTAAAATTTCTTCTATTGATCCTTTTTCTACCTTTGAAGTGTCAGTTTCCAACTTACCAACTGCACGAGGTACCCCAGGAGTAAAAAAAGAATGAGCTTCTAATTCCGCATCCATACCCGAGTGATCTTCTATTGAATTAGCAAAATAATTAAACTTATTTGACTTATATAACTCACGCATATAGCCACTCGCTATACCTGATTTACTTTGTAATTCATGCACATCCTCGTGTGCTATAATCTTTAGAAGAATCTCAACTAGGTTATTAAACCTACTCACATCAACATTCTTAATCAACTTTCCTTCTACTTTCTTCAGTGCACTACGATAACCCCCAGATTCTGTTAATAATTTCATTGTATCGATAGTATCTGGTTCGTAAAGTGCTATCGTGTTACGTTCTTCAAACCACTGTCCCAAAGCCCCTGTCGACCACCCTTCTATTCCTGCAACTTTCGTTCCACGCCTAGTGTCTAGTATTGGTTCTCCTGGAGGAGGTTCAGGAGGAATATACGGAATGCCCTTCGTAATAGCCTCGAGAAGCCCCGTATTGATAGAAACTGAACCAAACCCAGACGATGCTTTATCTAAAGATTTTCCTGGACGAATTTCTTCTAAAGAAGAAAATCTTTCTGGTCCAAATGTAGGCTTTTCCTTAGGTATACGAACCGGGGGGAAAAGAGGAGCCACAAAACTAGTAGAACCCAAACCTTGTTCATCCTCATCTTTCTGAAATGACCGCAAGGTAGCCATCCTAATTTCTGGTCCTACATCTAGTTTAGTTGGAGGAGCAAGAGTTAGTGGCTCTGCCATTTTATACCCTTCCCGCCACTTTAATGCCCTCAGAACAGCAGGTTGTTTAGTGAGTTGAGAAGGTGTAAATAACTCACTTATTATTGATTTCCCCGCCATTATTTCCTTATGAAATTTATCTAGTTCCTTCATCTTTTCGGGACTTGTCAACTTATAAAGACGGTCTTGCTCCCAAGCAGTCAAATTATCTATCTTACCGACCAATGTTTGGAGTACGTCCAAATCACGTAATTTATTCAAATAAGCAACCCCACCCTTTATACTCTCCCACAAAGTCGGACCCTGCGGTTTGAGTGAAGTGTAAGAAGCCCCTGTACCTGGTATAGAGGTATTCCCACCGCCTATAAATTGCATACTAGGACCACCAAATTGATAAGATGGACCAAACAGTTTGTTAGTATCCACTTTGGGCCACATTTCAGAAGGGACCCGCGGATAAATAGATAAGTAAGACGGACCAGTTCCTGGTATTGGCAAATTACCGCCACCACCAAATTGTGGTTGGTATGAAGGACCAAACAAAGAACTCTGGTCAATTTTTGGGAAGGGCATCAATGGCGGATTTATAGGGTTAATAGATGTAGCACTAACCCCCGTACCTGGAACCGCAACATTCCCTCCGAACGGCGGCTGATATGAAGGACCAGTTCCTGGTATTGGCAAATTACCGCCACCACCAAATTGTGGTTGGTATGAAGGACCAAACAAAGAACTCTGGTCAATTTTTGGGAAGGGCATCAATGGCGGATTTATAGGGTTAATAGATGTAGCACTAACCCCCGTACCTGGAACCGCAACATTCCCTCCGAACGGCGGCTGATATGAAGGACCA
>Ga0247841_10001944_pt1 | contig 43368 bp, 50 predicted proteins | sample LaCruzMarch2015__2_FD_192410 | JGI IMG/M metagenome (GOLD analysis project Ga0247841, IMG submission 192410) | Freshwater microbial communities from meromictic Lake La Cruz, Castile-La Mancha, Spain - LaCruzMarch2015_18m | ecosystem: Environmental > Aquatic > Freshwater > Lake | place: Spain...
GTTCCCGCGGCTCTGCGCGCAAGTTAGAACTTAAACCTTTGAATCTAGGTGCTTGCACTTGGATTCTTAACCCTTAATCCCACACGAAAGTGTGGGATTTTGTTATAGTAAAAAACGGTAGTAGGTGTATATGCGGGCGATTACGGTTTCCCACTACCGAACCCAGTATCCATACGCTCAGAATATCTGCGATTACGATTTCAGATAGCGTAGTGTATGCAGACACTTCAAAAATGAAGATACTTGGTGTGGAGTGCTACGGCATTATGATGCCGAAGACCGCGGAACCCCCGCAGACAATCCTGAGATCGCACAAGGCTTCAAGAGATGGTGATATAGACGGCACTCCATACGCAACCGCAACTCGAACGGCAACCTGTACGTCCGTTACCTCTATTGGAACGACGACAAGTGGAACTGGAACAACAACTGGCTCGACAACGACTGGAACGACAACAATCCCGCGGCTCTGCGCGCAACTCCCTTCATTTCTCGCCTATGCTTTATGGCATGGGCGAGTTTTGTTTCGTTAACTGCCCGTTCCACCCGCCAAGCATTTTTCCTATTTCTTCAAGCGGAATAGAGAGTGCAATGTATTTTTTCGTATCAAGCGATTTCGTTTCCCAGAGAATCAGCAAAAACACTTTTAACGTATCAAGTTTGCGAATGGCTAGTTTGATCCACGGTTGTTTCTCAGTTTTTGAAAGAAAGCTCGCGCTCGCGACCGCTTCAATCAACGCAACAAATTCTGCATCTATCTTGCCGCCGAGCGTATAACGATGAGTTTTTGGAATCGTCTGATAAAATCCATACCACACAATATAAGTATGCTTAATTCGTTCCAAGACTGGCAGAAGTCTCGGGGGGGGTCGCCTCAAAGAATCAGACTCATTCATACGTATGAAGATATCATTTCTGTTGAAAATCTTCTTGAAGCTTGGAAGGAGTTTGTAAAAGGGAAGAGAAAGCGAACTGATGTTCAAGAATTTGAGCGGCATCTAATGCAGAATGTTTTAGAACTGCACCAGGAACTTGCAACAGGTACCTATCAGCACGGCAACTATCATCACTTCAAGATAAGCGACCCGAAGCCACGCGACATTCATAAAGCAACTGTGCGCGACCGGCTTGTCCATCACGCACTCCATCGCAAACTTTATCCATTCTTTGACCGTACTTTCATCAATGATTCGTATTCGTGCAGAAAAGAGAAAGGGACGCACAAGGCGATGAATCGTTTCAGGACTTTTGCACACAAGGTGTCAAAAAACAACACTCGTACCTGTTGGGTGTTGAAATGCGACATACGGAAGTTCTTCGCTTCTATTGATCAGAACATTCTTCTTAGTATTGTTAATGAATACATTTCCGATAAAAGCATTCAAACACTCATCGGGAATATAGTTAGGAGTTTCAATTCTGGCATAGAAGGGAAGGGTCTACCGCTTGGGAATCTAACCTCACAGCTTCTTGTGAATATTTATATGAACGAATTTGATCAGTTTGCGAAACATAAACTCAAAGAGAAATATTACATCCGTTATTCTGACGATTTTGTATTCTTGTCTTCAAATCGCGAGCGGCTCGTTTCGCTTCTTCCACATATCCGCGCTTTCCTCAATAATCGCCTGAATCTCGAACTACATCCAAACAAAGTTTTTATAAAGACACTAGTTTCAGGCGTTGATTTCCTTGGCTGGGTGCATTTCCACGACCATCGTGTTTTGAGGACTGCGACAAAGCGGCGGATGTTTCGAAGGATTACGGAAACAGATGGCAAAAAAGAAACCATGCAATCATATCTCAGCCTACTTTCACACGGCAACGCATACAAGTTGCGGCAGCAAGTTGAATGTCTATCGAAAATTGATGCATCGTAAATATATCCACAATTCTTGCATATAATCACCACATACATTACATTTGGCAGATATGGCAATAACAAGCTCAGCAAAGAAGGCTATACGCTCTTCATCCAAGAAGCGCGTTTTCAATCTGCGCCGCAGAGGTGCGCTTTATGATGCGACCAAGCTTCTCAACAAAGAGCTAACCGCAAAGAATGTTTCCGGCGCTGAAAAACTCCTGCCGGCGGCATACGCCGCAATCGATAAGGCGCGCAAAAGCGGTGTCATCAAAGGCAATACTGCAAATCGTAAAAAGTCCCGTCTCGCCGCAGCAATCAAACGCGCAAAAGGTTAATTTAGTGCCCCCGACAGGAATCGAACCTGTACCACCTCCTTCGGAGGGAGATATTGTATCCATTCAACTACGAGGGCAACACCTCGATATTATCACTTTTATATTTTGTGCTCCTGCCAGGAATCGAACCTGGATTTCTTCCTTCGCAGGGAAGTGTCCTATCCGTTGAACGACAGGAGCGGCGTCTACTCTGCGTACTTCTGAGCAATCTGTTGTCCGAGCGAGAGGAGTTCTCTTCTTATTGAACTGCCAGAATAAAGGATAAAACAGATGCCCTGAAAATTTTTTCTGAAACGCTTCAGCACACTTCGCTTTTTAACATAAATTTTGCCAAATTGCGAACTAGGCACACTAAGAAGTTTTGACCAAAAGGCAATTGCCTCGCGATGTTTATGGTAATAATGGAGATGTAGCCTGACGCGAAGTCGGCTTTCATCCAATGAGTATGTCGATCGCAGGAGCGAAAGATACAGCTTTGCCAGCACCGGATCTGTATTCGCAAACCCTAATGTTCCTGGTACTTCAGACTTAGATCCTTCTGCCCAATACAGCATAGCGAGAAGGGCTTTCTGTACGCTCTTATTTTTAAGAGGTAGTCGAACTATTTCCTCCCTGGCTTTCTCGACAGCTAATGCTACACGTTCTTCTTTATTCCGATGTATCGTCGCTAAAGCGAGAACCCGCGCATGTTTCAGATGTTCCAGTTGGCGCGTCCGGTCTGGTTTCTTTCCCGCGTTTTTAAACCATACCGATAGGGTACTTTTCGGGATTGGAAATTTTTTCTGTATATCAGAATATGTTTCTCCAGCTTTTCCAAGCAACAATACTTTTCGCTTTATTTCTTTCGGATAGCGATTGCCTGCCATCAGTTTATTATATAGTAGGACTGCTCTAGTATCCCTAAACCTAAGTTCAGTTGTGGATAATTTAGAATCCTAGCCATGTCGCCACCAGATCCACGAAGGTGTGATTATGTTCGCTCTCGTCAACATGCTGAAGAAAATATTCGTATACCACATCGGCATCAACATTATTAAGAGGAATAACCAAATGGGGAGATAACCATGTCTCATTTTTAATGGAAAGCATCGGCGGCAGTTTGCCCTCAATATCCTCAAGGAATGAGAAAGAAACCATGCCATCAAAAGGATGCAAATCGTTTCCAATGAGAAGTCCCTGTTCAACCAAACTGAAATGATGTATGGGCGGCTGCTTGGCTGCATGGAGCGCTATGGCCGATGCGGCGACGATGATAAGAAAAGCGAACAGATAATTGCCGAAAAGAACCGACGCAACCGCCGTCGCTGCCGCAATAATGCCAAGCACCCAATACCAATCCGAGCTCTTTGGGTTGTGGTCATATTCTCTTCCTTCCCACTCCAGAATTGCGTTGCGTGGCATGAGGAAAGTATATCACTCGTAAGTGCGCACAGATGCAGTATACTGTTTGCTTATATTCATCGCAGACATAAAGAAACATCATGATTGCAACTAAAGTGTTTTTAACAAAAGGATGCGGCGTCCATAAGGACAAGCTCGCCAGTTTTGAGCTGGCATTACGCGAGGCAGGCATTGAAAAATGCAATTTAGTTTATGTATCAAGTATTTTTCCTCCAAAGGCAAAAATGATCTCAAAAGAAAAAGGCCTTATGGAACTGCATCCGGGACAGATCACTTTTTGCGTTATGGCGCGAATCGAAACGAATGAACCGAACAGACTTGTATCGGCTTCCATCGGACTGGCAATTCCTAGTGACAATAATAATTACGGGTATCTGTCTGAACACCACACATTCGGCGAAAAGGCGGAGATCTCAGGGGAATATGCTGAAGACCTCGCCGCTACAATGCTGGCGACGACGCTCGGCGTTGAATTCAATTCAGATTCGGCATGGGTTGAGAGAGAACAGGTATATAAATCTTCCGGATACATTTTCAAAACGACGAACATGACCCAGTCTGCGACGGGGAACAAGGATGGGCTTTGGACAACAGTAATTTCCGCGGCGGTTCTTTTGCCGTAACTTTCTAAATTCTGCGGAAGGGGTGGGACTCGAACCCACAAGGGCTTTTGGCCCGCCAGTTTTCAAGACTGGTTCCTTACCATTCGGAGCACCCTTCCGTGTCTAATTTGATACTGTACTACGAAGCCAACTTTTCTCTAAATAATGTTTTTCAGCGTGACAATTTGGACAGAGTAACTCCAAATTACTGAGATCGTTATTCTTTTTGTTTTTATCTTTGTGATGAACATTTAAAATTTCCTTCTTGCGATATCCACATCGTTCACATTTTTCTCCCCTAGAAGCTATGAGGCGTAATTTTAAAGATCTTTGGTCTTTTACCTTATCTTTCGGTCTACCCAATTTGTAGCAGATGCCAGCTCTATGAATATTTGCACAACTTCTACTGCAAGTTTTTGCATGGGCGCTCGCGAGAATTGGAACGCCGCAAACAACGCATGGCGTTTCTTTTCTGTTAGCGAGACCATAACATTTCTGACTACAAAAAACCCGACCACGCTTTATTTCAACAGGCCGTCTATAAATCGGCTTTGCACAAATCAGGCACTTTATATTCGGGTTTCTTTTATTGGACTCAGCCACTCGTCCAGTATACCACTATGCGACCCCTCCAGAAAGAGAACTATTGCGCCGACGCGCCTCGTAGCCAACAGAATGTTGTGCTACTGGGGTGATGACGTATGCACCGGCGCAACTTCTTTTTCTTTTGATGGAGTGTTTGTTTTTGGACGGAACCAAATAAGATAAACGATCTCGAGAATACCGAGAGTGTTAACAATAAGAATAGCGATAAACCACTTTTTCTGGTTTCCGCGCGCCGCGTTCCACAGCGCATATCCCTTCAAAACTATCGTCCAGACAAGAGCCACAAAAATGAACGGAACAAAAATGTCCGAAATACCTGTCGCCATCGGAGAATAAAATGGTGTAAATGCGTGCATAGAAGCGCATTATAACATACACTCAATTTATGCGATATCTAGGAATAGACTACGGAAGTTCCAAAGTAGGCCTCGCATTGTCGGACGAATCAGGCGCGATGGGCTTTCCCTATGACATAGTGGCAAACACTCCGCGTCTTGCTGATGATATTTGCAAGCTCATTGCAAAGGAAAACATCGGAGCCGTTGTTATTGGAGAATCCCGCAATCTCGCAGGAGGAGAAAATCCGATAGCTAAAGATGCCCGCACGTTCGGCGTTACGATTAATGATAGGGCGGGGGTTCCAATATTTTATGAATCAGAAGTGTTTACGAGCGCTGAAGCGCGCCGTGCTCCTGCAAAAGAAGAGAAGTCGCGCGCAGTAAAAAAACATGTGAACATAGACGCTTCAGCCGCCGCTTTAATTCTTACAAGTTATCTTTCTCGCACTAACCATGGACTCAATTAGAGAAGAGAACGGTTCTGGCATGGCGAGCAAGCCGCTAATTTCCATTAGCGAATTCAGCAAAGTGGAAGTGAAAGTCGGTACGGTGCGTTCTGCCGAGCGTGTGCCCGACACCGAAAAACTTCTTAAGCTCATGGTTGATTTTAATGAAGAAAACGGTCCTCGACAGATAATTTCTGGCATCGCCGCATATGTTCAGGAACCCGAGTCGCTTTGCGGCAAACAGCTCGCTTTTGTTACGAACCTTGAGCCAAGAACAATCCGCGGTTTTGAATCCAACGGAATGCTTTTTGCGGTAGGAGAAAACGAGACATTTTCTTTTTTGGTTCCGGACAGAGAGATACCTCCTGGAACAAGTGCACATTAATTATCAATGAAAGCGTTCTTCAGCCGATGAACGCGCTATACGTTGTTTATGTCTTTGATCTCCGGAAAGTGTATCCGCGCGGCTTTTGCTCCTCCGCAATATCTCGCGCTTCCTCTCTCGGGAATTGATGTCTCGGCAAGCGGGGTAAAAGCAGTTCGCTTAGTTGAAAATTCCTGCGGACTGACTCTCGCAAGTTACGCTGAAGCACGATTGCCTGCAGGAGCGTTTACGGACGGCGAGATAGTCGACAGGGCGGCGGTTACCGAAGCCATTACCGCTGCAGCACGCACTGCCGGTATTTCCGCGACCAATGCGGCTCTACCTGAACCCAAATCATTTCTATTTGAGACAACGGCAATAGGCAGCAACAAAGAAGAAATGCACACTTCAGTGGAGCAGCGGCTTGATGAACTTATTCCGTTGCCGCCGCAGGAAACTGATTTTGACATCATTGAGATAGGGCGGTCGGAACAGGGGGGAACCCTTGTTGCCGGCGTTGGTTTCGCACGGCGTGTCGTTGACGACACTCTGTCCGTATTTGATCAGGTGAACATACCGGTACACGAACTCGAGGGAGAGACTTTCGCGATGGCACGGGCTCTTCTTCCTCAGGGAGACAAGTCCACTGTTCTTATAATCGACATAGGCAAGACGACAACAAAAATATCGATTGTTGTAGAACGCATACCGCGTTTCGCAACAACAATAGGTATAGGTGGTCACGCGCTTACCCTGGCTGTGCAGAAATATTTTGGGGTGACGGAGACCGAGGCGCGCAAAGTAAAAGCGGAACGCGGAATTGTGCCGGCGGCAGGAAACGAAGAATATCTCGCGGCCATGCTCTCAACTGTTTCTGCGATTCGCGATGAAATATCCCGTCGAATGGATTATTGGCAAAGCAAGGCCGTCGTGAACGGGAAACACGAACCGGTAGCATACGCTATCCTTTCAGGGGGCAACGCATCAATACGCGGACTCCCGGAATATTTGGAAGGGGCACTGCGGATACCGGTCACGGTCGGCGATGTTTTTACTAACCTTTCCTCGCGCGACATCTGGGTTCCCTCGCTTGATTACACAGAATCGCTCGCATACGCGACAGCGATAGGTCTCGCTCTATACGATTACGTTCAACCGTATGCATAACGAACTTACAAATCTGCTCCCTCCGGATAGGCAATATGCCCTCCGTCGCGATTATTTTATTCGCCTAGGTGTTGTTGCGACTCTGATCACGACATGTCTTTTTGTTGCCGCCGCCGTACTGCTTCTTCCAACATACGTATTTCTGGTGGACAGTGCCGGTGCTGAAAAAACACACCTTGCAAGCATAGAAGCCACAGCGCGATCATCAGAAGAAGTTGCTCTTTCGGAACAGCTCTCTATGTTATCCAGCAACGCCGCGACTCTATCTTCGCTCGCCAATGCGTTTTCTGTAAGCGCGATGATGCGCTCAATTCTTGCGATCTCGCGCCCGGGGGTCACTCTTTCCGGCTTTTCTTATTCTCCAACGTCCAGTAAAAAATCCGGCACGCTTTCAATTTCCGGTGTAGCGGTGACGCGCGATTCTCTGCGCAGTTATCAACTTGCGTTACAGAATTCGCCTCTCTCCAAATCCGCCGATCTTCCAGTCTCTGCGTACGCAAAGGATTCTAATATCGCATTTACAATCACAATCACTCTGGCGCCATGAAATCCCACTTGATTCATCTCGTCATAGCTCTCATAATCGCGGGACTTTCAATGGCCGGCTATGGATTTTGGTATTCGGTCATATCCAACAAAAGCGCAGATGTTGCAAGCCTTCAGAATCAGATTGTCGCAAAATCCGAAACAATGAGCCGCATCGCTTCAGCGCGCGCCGTGCTTTCTGAAATATCTGACGCGGAATCCGCGGTGCGAAGCTATTTTGTTTCAGAAACCGGCGTTGTCTCTTTTATTGAAGAACTTGAAGAGCAGGGAAGGCTACAGGGAACAACAGTAAACGTTCTTTCTGTGTCCACAAACTCCAAAGGGATGCGTCCAACGATTACTCTTTCTCTTACCATCAAAGGCTCGTTCGATGCTGTGATGCGTACTGTTGGCGCAATTGAATATTCCCCGTTCTATCTTTCAGTTTCCGGACTTTCATTCGTGCAAAATGACGGAAACAGCTGGCAAGCTGATATCAGCCTTCTTGTCGGTTCGGTAAGCGCACTGCACAACACGCCATGAACATCTCTGAAATCATCAGCTCATTATTTAAGCGTTTTCGTTACGGCACGCGCCTTGACCCAGGGCGCGACTGGCTGACTCTGCTCATCCTCTCGACTGTGATTTTAATCGGCACCGTCGTTTGGAATGCGTGGGCATTTGATACGATCGCATCAGGGGGTATCATCGGCACTTCCGCGACAAGCACTCCTGCGGTGTTCAGTCAGTCTTCTCTTGATACCATCAACACGATTTTTGCGAACCGTGCTGATGAAAAAGCAAAATACGAAACAGGAACATACGGTTTCGCTGACCCTTCGCAATAGGCTTTACTTGCAAGCTTTCTACATGCGCTCGTCTCGGACGAATCAAATAAGAATTTGTTCGTCACTCGACCTCACTTTGTAGTAAGGTTAGTATGCGCTAGGGTAGAGAAGTGAGTTTGCCCCGATAGCTCAACGGATAGAGTAGCGCTCTTCTAAGGCGTAGATGTAGGTCCGATTCCTACTCGGGGCACGGGCATGTGGCGGAACTTGGTATACGCGTACGTCTCAGAAGCGTATGTCGCAAGACTTGAGAGTTCAAATCTCTCCATGCCCACGGGCGATTAGCTCAGTTGGTAGAGCAACCCCTTTACACGGGGAAGGTCACAGGTTCGAGTCCTGTATCGCCCACAATGAATCTTCCGATCCTGTATGAAGACACAGATATCGTAGCGGTCTCAAAACCCGCTGGACTTATCACGCATTCTGACGGACGAACGAAAGAAGAAACCGCAGAAGAATGGTTCAGAGAGAAATATCCGAACACAGATCTCGGAAAACCATATGTGCATCGGCTGGACCGCGACACGTCCGGTGTTTTGGTCTTCGCAAAAAATAAAAATGCATATGATTTTTTGCACAAAGCATTTCATGACAGGGAAGTAAAAAAAACATATCTGGCATTCGTATACGGAGTACTTAAAGAAAAAAGAGGAACCATTGATTTTGACATCGGCCGTTCGCGCAAGGATTTCAGGCTTCGCAGCGCACAGCCTAAAGCGAAAGGACGCCTGCGAGAATCCCTCACCCGCTATGAAGTTATCGGAGAAAAAGGCGAGTACTCGCTTCTGAAGGTAAAACCTGAAACAGGCAGAACCCATCAGATACGCGTCCACCTTAAAGCAATAAACCATCCGATAATCGGCGATAAACTTTATGCGCCGAAGCGTCCTCCAGCGCTCGGGATTTCCCGTCTAGGTCTTCATGCGTACGAAATTGATCTGCCTCTACAAAACGCTACTCGTGTGACTATCTCAGCTCCAATACCTTCAGATCTGGCGCCGGCTTTTGCCCAATTTCCGACGGCATGGTAGAGTGCGCGACACATGGAGAAGGTAATAACATCGGTTAATACAAAGAAACGCGCGGAACTTGGAATACGTCCCGGTGACACCGTGCGCGTCATGCAGAATATCGTTGATATTAAGAAAGGACGCGGAACCGACAAGAAGGAGAAAACCATAAAAAGTGCCCGCACACAGGCTTTTGAGGGACTCGTGCTTTCTGTAAAGCACGGCACCGAAGCAGGAGCATCATTCACGGTTCGTGCAACTCTTTCAGGGGTAGGGGTAGAAAAAACTTTCCAGCTCTATTCTCCGCTCATTGACTCAATCGAGATAATAAAACGTTCCAACGTACGTCGTGCAAAGCTTTACTTCATCCGAGAAAAAGCGGCTAAAGCAGTCCGCCGCCAGTTGCGCAACGCGCGCATGATGCATCTTAAGAGCGATGAGACTGTCGCACCGGCGGAAGAAGTTTCTTCCGAGGAAAAAGAAAAAGAAGAGGTCGTGTTATAGTTCTTTCATTGCCCAGGTGGCGTAATTGGTAAACGCGCAGCCTTGAGGTGGCTGTGGGAGCAATCCCGTGGAGGTTCAAGTCCTCTCCTGGGCACATAATATGTTCTATACAGGCACTGGCGATGATGGAGTGACAAAAATATTCGGCTGTGATCAGCGGAAAATTTCTAAATCGTCCGAAATACCAGAAGCGCTCGGCGCAACGGATGAACTAAATGCTTTTATTGGATTTGTGAAGGTGAAGAGCGGTGGGGAACCGCGTATCACTGGTTCTCTACGCGAGATTCAGGAAAACCTTTTCATCATTCAGGCTGAAATCGCGGGCGCGGATAAGAGAATTGATAAAAAAGAAATAGAGAGCATCGAAAATCTGATAAACGGAATAGAAAAGGAAATACCTCCGATGAAAGGATTTTCTATTTCCGGCGGAACGGAACTGTCCGCGCTTCTTGATGTCGCACGGACGCTCGCACGTCGCGCTGAACGATGCATTATTGCGGCGACCGATAAAAATATGTGCAAACTGTCCAAGGAAACTCTCGCATATATGAACCGTCTCTCGTCGCTTCTCTTCGCTCTCGCGCGCCTTGCGAATCATCTCGCCGGCGCTGCAGAGGAAAATCCGAAATATTAAACCGCGGGGAAAGACATAAAAATATTTTATCCACACGCCATAGTGTTTACCTTTTAGTATAAATGTTTTATCATTAAAAGATGGCGAAGGCGATCTGTAAAAAATGTGGAAAATCTTTTAATGTAAAACCACACTGGCTAAAAGTTGGGTACGGTAAATATTGTTCTGCTAATTGCCACCACGCCAGTATGCGGAACGGTAAAGAAGTCCCGTGTTCTATATGTGGAAAGTTATCGTATAAGACTCAGAAAGGTCTCATGGGTTCAAAAAGTGGCAAATATTTCTGCACAAAAAGATGTCAAACCTTATGGCGTAACCAACTCTATATCGGATCAGCTCATAAAAACTTCAAAACAGGAGAATTTGTTTATCGTGGAGTCATTGAGAGAGGAGGGGTTCCGAAAATATGCCGATTATGCAAGACTAGGGATTACCGGGTCCTGGCAGTGCATCATAGCGACAGGAACCGGAAAAACAACAAACTGAGTAATCTCTTGTGGCTTTGTCACAATTGCCACCATCTGGTTCATCATTACGAGTCAGAGCGAGAGAAACTCACAGTAGTTTAAACAAATAAGTGGTGGTCGTAGCTCAATTGGCTAGAGCATCTGCTTGTGGAGCAGAAGGTTGTGGGATCGTCCCCCATCGACCACCCAAATTTATGAAAATTGAAAGTTTTGAAAAACCAAAAACACAAGATGAACTGCTCGAACGGTACGATATGAAATTTACCGACAAACAAGATATAACTCTCACGGATCTACAAGAAATGAAAGAAAAGGGTGTTACAACCGAAATGCTATTAAATTTCCTTGAAAAGAAATACAATTATCTTTTTCACGGCTCGAGAAATGACATACCTTTCACAGAGAAACTACTCTCTTCAGAGAAAGGGAAAATTTTTGCTTCAAGTAATCCTGCTATAGCGATACTGAAAGCTATTTATTTAAACAATGCAAAAAATCTTGGTTACCCGCTCAATCTTGCGGAAGATAACTCAAATTTGACTTTAGTTGTTAACGAACCTAAAGAAGGCACTGTTGGCGAACAAGGGTATGTTTATATTGTTTCTGACAAAGACTCTTTTGAGGAAGACTCAAACAGTAATTGGCAATATTTTAGTAAGGAGAAAGAAGTATCTTTTGTTAAGAAAATCCAAGTTGAAAAGGATGACTTTAAATATCCGGTAATCATTAAATAGCTAAAAGTGCTATAATTTAGGCATGAAGGGCATCTTTTTAGGCGTCCTGCTTGTAATCATTCTGGGAATCGGAGGATTTTTGTATCGGAATGCTGTTGAACATCCGTCTCAGCCGATAGCGTGTCCTCTTGATAAAGAGATTTGTCCGGACGGAACATCAGTCTCTCGCACCGGTCTCTCGTGCGTGTTTCCGGCGTGCCCATTACCAAATATTTCGCTTTCAAGTGTTGGAATCGAATTTGCGATCCCGACCGGTTTTAAGGAAAGTTCTCTTCCGGATGAATCGAGTGTTGCCGCGTATGAAATGCAAAATAATTCCTCAACGGCAAATATCATAATTCGCCGATATGCGATAGAAGCATCAACAACAGCGCTTTATACCATACAAAAAACCGCAATCAGCGGCGCGTCCGGAGCACCGATAAGCGCCACCTCTTTTTCTTCTTCTGTTTTAGGCAGTTATCGTTTCACTGTCGTCTCAATAGAGCGTTTTGAAGGGGTCATTGATACGGCCTATTATCTGGCCCGCGCCAACGATGTTCTCCGTTTTGACGCTATTGATCGCGGTGCTGACTGGACCAATCCGAACCTTAATGTATCAATCCTTCCCGCTCACGCCGCGCTTGAAAAACTTCTTAAAACACTGCAGGGAAACGGGTAAGTGTTACAATTAAACTATTAGCAAAAGGTAACAGCTTCGCCATGGACAATAATTCGCTGTGCTGTATGTGCGATAACCGGGCTGTGCGCATAGTATTTATAGGAACGCTTACTATCCTCGCGATCTTTCTTCTTTCGCAGGCGGTAAATACTTTAGGAAATGTCGGGCGTCCGGCGAACCCTGCGACCGACACAATTACGATACAGGGAGACGGACAGGCAACAGTCCCGCCTGATGTCGCCAGAGTTTCTTTCACTGTTGAGAACACCGCAGAGGCGGTCGTTGATGCGCAGGCAGCGACTACAAAACAGGCGAATGCCGTTCTTGATTTTGTGAAGGAGCAGGGCGTTGCGGACAAAGATGTGAAAACTCTATCGTATGAGATAACACCGCAGTATTCATATCCGAACCCATGTACCTCAGGATTTGAATGCCCGTTATACATCGGTACTCCAAAAGTAACCGGATACAAAGTCTCGGAAACTGTACAGGTAACAATGCGAGACCTTACTGCTGTCGGCACGCTTCTTGGCGGACTAGGGAAGCTCTCTGTGCAGAATGTTTCCGGCCCGTCATTTGCTCTTGATGACTCAACAGCCGGCTATGACGCGGCTCGTGCGGATGCGATAAATAAGGCGAAAATCCAGGCAAATCTTCTAGCCAAACAACTCGGAGTTCATCTTGGGAAGATTGTGAATTTCAGCGAATCGTCCGGCAACAGGACTTATCCGATGTATGCAATGGAATCCAGCGCAGGAGGGGCGAGCGTGAAATCCACGCCGAGCATTCCGACAGGCGAGAACACGTATAGCGCATCTGTTTCCATTACCTACGAAATCCGTTAGTCAGATACAGCTATTGACTCATTCTTTGCGTTATACTATGATGGCGGCATTGAAAGCCCGCAGGGCTTTTTTATTTACCGAACTGACTCTTCTATGAACGCACTATTCAATTATCTGAAGCATGTTCGCGAAGAATTCACGCACATCGTCTGGCCGACGAGGCACACTGCGATAGCGCACACATTCGTGGTTATTTTTATTGCGCTAGTCATCGCTCTTCTCGTGGGTTTCCTTGATTACGTTTTCGGTTCTTTCGTGAGCAATGTTATCAACGGATAATCTTCTTTCCATGGAAGACCAAAATCCAGACAAGGATATCTCCGCACCATCGGAAGAAATGCCGGAAGAAGTCGGAATGGCCGACATTGCGCCGGCTTTGCCTAAAGAGATTAACGATGAGACCTCGCAGACTAAAGAAGATGCGCGATGGTACACAATTCACACCTATGCCGGCTATGAGAACGCGGTTGAACGCAATTTGAAGCAGCGTATCGAATCACTCGGCATGGAGGAAAAAATCTTTGATGTCATTGTCCCTACAGAGAAGAAGATTCGGGTTAAGGGCGGCAAACGCGTTGTTGAAGAAGAGAAAATATATCCCGGATACATTCTTGTGCGAATGATAGTCGATGATGATTCATGGTTCGTCGTACGGAACACTCCGCGCGTAACTGGATTTGTCGGCTCAGGCAATACTCCGGTTCCGATGGAAGAGTCGGAGATAACTACTCTTATGAAGCGCATGAATGCCGAAGCGCCTAAACACCGCATTGACCTCGTGAAAGATGATCCGGTCGTCATAGCCGACGGTCCCTTTAAGGATCTTGAAGGCAAGGTGAGCGATATTGACGAGGACCGCGGGAAGGTGAAGGTAATGGTCTCAATGTTCGGACGCGAGACGCCTGTTGAACTGGACTTCTTGCAGGTTCGCAAACTCTAGCGTAAAGTCGTTTATACCTATGGCTACTGTAGTAAAAAAGATAAAACTTCAAATCCCCGGCGGGGCGGCTACCCCCGCGCCTCCTGTCGGCACGGCGCTCGGTCCGGCAGGAGTAAATATCGGCCAGTTCGTAACGCAATTCAATGAGGCGACGAAAGACAAGAGGGGAACTATCATCCCGATAGAGCTTTCGGTTTACGACGACCGCTCCTTCACTTTCATAATGAAGAATCCGCCGGCATCCCGCCTTATTCTCAAGGCGCTCGGTATTGAAAAGGGATCAAGCAAGGCGAAAGAACAGAAAGCGGGAACCATCACGAAAGAACAAATCGCAACAATCGTTGAAGAAAAAATGCCTGACCTGAACGCAAGTTCTCCAGAAGCTGCGGCGCGAACGATTGCGGGCACAGCGCGAAGCATGGGCATAGAAGTGAAATAAGCGTTGCTTGCACGCTTCCTCCCTACGCTTGCCTCAAACAAGTAAACGAAGACGTTTTCTTGTTGTTCAGCTCGCTTGGTAGTAAAGTTTTCAGCAAAATAGAAATGGCGCCTCCTCCGGGGCGCCATTTTTTAACGTCTTTTCCAAATCTCCCACAGGGTTTCATATTCATCGCGTTCATCCCGCTTCTGAATTGCGGAAGTCGCGACCGAATCCCAGCCGGACAGTTGAGGGAAATAAGTATCGCCGAGCAATTGTGCGTATACGGTGGTAATGTACGCAATTTTCACTTGCGGAAGTGGAAGAAATAGTTTGAAGATTTCTCCTCCACCAATGACACAAGCCTTACCGCCATGCGCGCCGACTTCAGCAACTGCTTCCTCAAGAGAACACACAAACCAAACGTTTCTGCGAGTGGTGAACATATTGTTTCTTGAAAGCACAATGTGTTTTCGTTCAGGAAGAGGTTTGCCATTGCGGGCAATAATTGATGAAAAGGTTTTGTGTCCCATTATTACCACTCCTGCCTCCACAGTAATTTTCCTGAAACGCGATAAATCACTCGGTAATTTTATCCACGGCAGTTTGCCTGCATTTCCAATGACACGATTCGGCGTCATCGCTACAATAATAGAAAGATCAACATCCTGTTCGCGCATAGTTCCTCCTTCTCGATATATTTTCCTCCCGCACCTTCTCACGAAAATAATTAAGTGTCAACATTGCGTCAGCACGCCTTCGCTTGTAGAGTTCGGACGGACTAATTGATTTTTGGTGAACAGAACATTGAAAAACATTAAATAAAAAGACATAGAAAGGGGGAGATTGTATGTTTCGCAAAGAAGGAATTTTTGGTTATGGTACGAACCTTGGTGATCGTCTGATTCCTGGGTTTCCTGAACTGGAAAAGTTGATAGAAATACTCCGATACCTGAAATATCGCATCGTCCTGACACAAGGGAAATACAACCAGAAGCATTATGGGCACGAACGATATGTCGAAAAGGCCCGAGCTTTTGGCGATTTTCTGATCGTCGGAGTTGATTCGGATGAAAAAATACGAGAAAAGAAAGGTCCGGACTATCCACTCATTCCGCAAATAGAGCGAATTGAAGGATTGGCCCACACACGCCATGTCGATGCACTTTTTCTCAAGGAGAGAAATCATGAACATTGGGCGTTAATCAAAACGGTACGTCCAGATGTGCTTGTCGTTTCAGAGAGCACTAAGGCCGGGGGAGACAAGCCCTTACCGCCATACAGCACCGAAGAGATGAAGCAGCTTATGGAGTTTTGTGGCCGGATTGAAATTCTTCCGCCACAGGCTACACAATCAGTGAGTGCGCGTTGGCGTAAATTTCAAATCGGAATGGCAGAAAAGATCGGTCAGGATGTGCTGGAAGAATTGAGTGCCGGCGTTCCCACAGCAGTACAAAAAGCAATCGCTAAATATACAAGGGGGGAATCATGAAAATCTTAATTCTGTACATGCCGGTGCTTCATAAGGGGTACGTTGATCTTTTCGATCGCGTGAAGCCGGACATCATCGGTCTTCTTGCGGAGGACGTACTTCAAGATCTTCCAAACAGTCTAGCGTATATCGCTAAGAAAGATGTGATACGCGCATTGCCTTCAAAAGTAATGTGCGATGTTGTCTCATCTTTGTTCCATTCGGGTGTTCTTGTGGCGCAGGTACCCGTTCAAAATCTTAAAAATCTCAAATCGACTACCGAATCAGAAATACTCATGCCTGATGAAGATGTGAGTATTGCTGTAGCCGAGAAGTATTTTGGAGGAGTGCAGGCGATAACTCTTGTTACTCCTCCGACTCGGCTTCGGTATCATCGTGACAACGTAGAAGAAAAGAAACTTCTGGTTCCTGATCGGCGAACAGTCCTAACAGCGCTCGATCGGGAAATGATGATGCTTGCAACAGATGCGGCAAAGCGCAGTCCTGATTGGTGGCGGCAAGTAGGCGGCGTATTGAAGACGAAAGACGGTCGCCGTATTGTTGTTTACAACGAGCATCAGCCGCACGAACAAATCGCAGCAACCTTCGGAGACCCCAGGAGCATCTTCAAGAGCGGTATTCGAACAGATCTTTCTCACAGCGATCATGCCGAACATGTCCTTATTGGTGAAGCTGCTAGACAAGGAATTCCCACTGCTGATGCGTGGATATACCTTACTACTTTTCCATGTCTTCCTTGCTCGCGCCTTGTAGCACGTGCTGGTATAACGCGGCTTTTCTACCGTGACCCATCATATGGACTCCTCGATGCGGACGGGTATCTTCGCAGAAAGAAAATAGAGCTCATAGAGGTTTCGGATGAATATTAAAAAAAGGCGGTCCTTAGCGACCGCCTTTTCCTTACACTTTTCCTACCCGGTATAGCCGAGTTTTACCCGCAACCGTTCTCCTTCTTTCTCACCGCCAAAAACGATTTGGCCGTGAAGATGAGAGACAGAGGCACCTGTATAATCGGTGTCACCGAATCGAAAGAAAAACGCGCCGCCCGGGAGCTGATATTTATTGATAGTCCACTCGAGCAATTTTCCGAACTCCTCCCATGCTTTCGCCGGAAGAATAGGGAACAACGGATGACGTTCTTCCTTGTCGAGAAATTTACTTACGACAAGAAAATGGTTTTTTACCCCTTCAAGTTTCGGGTAGCATTCCGTGAGCGCCCAATACTTGAGATCTCGGATGATCGGATTCGGATGAAAGGTCGGAGCTTTCCCGCGACAGAAATCTTCGCAGAAAGAACATATCTTCTCGCCTTGAATCCTTTCGTACAATTTGCGTTGTTCATCTGTGCGCAAATGACGCATGTTTACTTCTTCCATACTTTTCCTCCTTTACATTTATGGGCTGATTGGAATGCCACCAATCGCTGGATGCGGATTGTAATTCATGAACTCAAAATGTTCCTTGCGGAACGCCTCAATAGTATCCGGCGGATCTTTCAACGTTACAATCGGGAACGGCCTAGGTTCGCGCGAGACGATTTCTTCCATCGCATTACGTTGGTTCTCATAGTAATGAGCATTCAAATAACTGATGCTCATGATGCCGGGCGGGTAACCGAGTACGTGGCAGAATGCAAGCCACAATGCCGCATGGGCAACACGATCATGTGCCTCGCCAACAGCTAGATCAGTAGAACGCCACACTGTCTCGTAGTTCAATTTTCCGCCGAGAACCAGAAGGTTGATGATCGTGGCGTGACAAGGAACTGTCACCACCTGTTGTACCTTGCCCTTACCGCGATAAATACCCGGAGGGTAAAGCGACGTCATTGTATGGGTCTTTAGGTGTGGAAGTTCCCGGATTTGGTCGATGACGGCCTGAATCTGATTGAACGAACCGCTGGGGGTAGGAAAATTACGAAGCACTGCATAACTTGCAGGCCCCATGTCTCCTTGCTCCAGACCGCGTTTCAGACATTTCCTCTCGTCGGCAAACGTAGAGTTCCAGAACGGGACCCCCCATTTTGCGTTGAGCTCATCATTTGTTCGCACTCCGTTCACCAGAATGGCAAATCCTTCATTGATACCAGCCTTGCCAATCTTTCGACAGGTCTCCATCGGAAAACCGTTTTCAATGCGGTACACACTCGTCACAACATAAGGGATACTATACGTGTCTCTTTCTGTTTCTCCTTTCTTCTTACTTTGCTGGGTCTCAGAGCGTACTCCTATATCAAGAGCCAGCCGACAATGGTTACGATACTGATTATCCGGCGTCCGCTCAGCGAGCGGTTTGTAGAAACTCATGTTCATGAGCTTGTCCCCCTTTCATTTTTGCATTTTTAAGATCAAGTATCCTGCAGAATCGTACAGAATGCGGGGAAATAGTCAAACAAGCCAAGAATCGTTATACTGTTTTATATGGAAGAACGCATACGAAAGGCCGTCAGCGCGGCGCTTCAAAAGCTTGGAGCTGGCGATGTTTCTTTTGTCATTGAACGGCCGTCAGACGCTAAGTACGGCGATTACTCAACAAATGCAGCTCTTGCGGCTGCAAAAGCGCTCGGGAAAGACCCGCGCGAGCTAGCGGACTCGCTCGCGCGTCTCCTTATTGACGATCTGGGCTCAAGCGTTGCGAGCCACGTCGCCGTCGCTGGACCCGGATTCGTGAACATTACTCTCGCAAGAGAAACTGTGACTTTTGCAATTGCCGAAGCGGACGCGAAAGGTAGTGAGTGGGGAAGCGGAAATGAGAACGCAAAAAAAAGTGTGATGGTTGAATACACTGACCCGAATCCTTTCAAAGAAATGCACATCGGGCATCTGATGAGCAATATCATAGGCGAGGCTATTGCGCGTCTCATTGAGAATGAAAGTGCGAAAATAATTCGCGTTAATTACCAAGGCGACGTAGGCCCTCATGTGGCGAAGGCGCTTTGGGGACTGAAGAAAGCAGGCATAACAGATCCTGAAACAGCAAAAGAGATCGGCGAGGCATATGCCGAAGGCTCGCGCGCCTATGAAGAATCCCCGGAGGTAAAAGAAGAAATAGATACAATCAACAAAGCGCTTTACACTGGTGATGACCGAGTTCTTATGGAACTCTGGAGCAAAGGCCGAGCGGTATCGCTTGAGGCATTTGAACAACTTTATAAAATATTGGGAACACATTTTGATTATTACTTTTTTGAGAGCGAAACTGCGGAATCAGGATTGCGCATTGTGCGCGACGGAATAAAACAGGGAGTATTTGAAAGAAGCGAGAACGCGATTATTTATAACGGGGAGAAGAAGAGCCTGCCTGCCGGTAGGCAGGGTTTACATACGCTTGTTTTCATCACAAGCGCAGGGACGCCGACATATGAAGCGAAAGATATCGGTCTCGCTTTTCTCAAGGAAGAAAGAGCGAAGAGCGACAGGTCTCTCATTGTCACTGCTTCGGAGCAGATAGGACATTTTAAAATAATGCTCGCCGCGCTCGGAGAACTAGCGCCGCTCCTCGCCCAAAAAACGGAGCATGTGTCTCACGGATTTTTGAGATTGACCTCGGGGAAAATGTCCTCGCGCGAGGGTAACGTTATAACTGCTTCTCAACTTATTGAAGATGTAATAAAAAAAGCGAACGAGAAAAATGCAGATTCTCTTATTGCGGAGCAGGTCGCTCTAGGGGCTATTAAATACATGATCCTGCGACAATCGCCGGGTTCGGATATTATTTTTGATTCTGTGAAATCGCTTTCGCTCGACGGCGATTCCGGACCGTATTTGCAGTACGCGCTCGTGCGCGCGAAATCAGTGCTTCAAAAAACAACAGACGATAAAAAGAGCGCAGAAGACAGTCCGAGCGAGCCGTATTTGATTGAACGGCTTATTTTGCATTTCCCGGAAATAGCATCACGCGCGGCACGCGGACTTTCGCCGAACCTTCTTACGAACTATCTCACCGAGCTTGCAGGAGAATGGAATTCTTTTTATGCGAAAGAACGCATTGTCGGCGGCGAGTATGAAGAACACAAGCTAATGGTCGCCCGCGCATTCATTAACACCATGACTAACGGGCTTTCTTTGCTCGGTATCCCCGCGCCTGAGAAGATGTGATTCGGTATACTATGAGTTCTATGTCTGAAAAAACGGAAGTAGCGAAGCGCGAAGAGGAAGTACTCGCGTTCTGGGAGCGCGAGCACATTTTTGAAAAATCCCTCGCCAAGAAAGCGCCAAAAGGCGAATATGTTTTTTATGATGGGCCTCCTTTTGCAACAGGACTTCCGCACTCCGGATCGCTTCTTTCCTCGGTGTCAAAAGACCTTATTCCGCGTTACAAGACCATGCGCGGATATTTTGTGCGTCGCCGATGGGGGTGGGACACGCATGGTCTTCCCATAGAATCGCTTGTTGAGAAAAAGCTCGGGCTCAAAAATAAAAAGGAAATTCTCGCTCTAGGCATTGAGAAATTCAATGAGACAGCTCGAGAGATGGTGCTTCAATATGCGCACGATTGGAAACGGTACATAGAGCGCGTCGGCAGATGGGTCGATTTCGACAACTCGTACAAAACAATGGACAACTCGTTCATTGAAAGCGTGTGGTGGGCGTTGAAAGAGATACACAAAAAGGGACGTCTCTACGAGGGAAGGAAAGTGCTTATGTATTGTCCGCACTGCGAAACGCCGCTCGCAAAAGCTGAGATCGCGATGGACAATACATACAAAGACATCACGGAAGAAGCTGTAACTTTGAAATTTAAAGTAAAAAATCCGCAGAAATATAATTTGCCTGAAAATACTTTTATTCTTGCGTGGACTACGACGCCATGGACGCTCCCCGGGAATGTAGCGCTCGCAGTAGGAAATGACATCCAATATGGAGTGTATAAAAAAGACAACGAGTCGCTGGTCATAGCAAAAGAACGAGTTCCAGAAGGAATTTCCACATCCACCAATCTTTTTCTTAAAGGAAAAGAGCTTGTAGGAATAGAATACGAGCCGCTCTACGAAATAGAGAATGTAAAAAAGAACGGCGGCAGAAAATGGCAGGTGTTTCCTACTGATTTCGTTACGACCGAGGACGGTACGGGAATCGTTCATATAGCGCCGATGTATGGCGAGGACGATTTTAATCTCGGGCAGAAAGAAAAACTGCCGATGATTCAACTTTTGAATCCGAACGCAACATACAATGATGACGCTCCAGAATTCCTGCTCGGTGAGTACATCAAGAAAGCGGAGATAAAAATAAAAGAGGATCTTATGTCGCGCGGGCTTCTTTTCGCGCACGCTCCTCACACCCATTCATATCCGCACTGTTATCGTTGCGGCACTCCGCTTATCTACAACGCGGTTTCCAGCTGGTTCATAAACATTCAGGATGTGAAAGCAAAAATGCTTTCTGAAAACGAAAAGATAGAGTGGGTGCCGTCGCATCTCAAAGACGGCCGTTTCAAACATAACTTGGAAACCGCTCCGGACTGGACCATCTCACGCAATCGTTTTTGGGCGAGCCCGCTCCCCATATGGAAGGATGGACAGGGGAATGTGACCGTAATCGGTTCTATGGAGGAACTCAAGAAACATACGAAGAAATCCGGCAACAGATATTTTGTGATGCGACACGGAGAAGGAGAGCACAACACAGCAGACGTTATAAATGGCGGAGACAGAAATAGATATCCACTTACCGAAAAAGGCAGATCGCAAGCCGCTAAAGCCGGATCTGAGCTTGTTCATAAGAACATAACGAGAATTTTCACATCTCCGTTTTTGCGTTCACAAGAAACTGCAAAAATAATTGCAAAGCAAATAAAATTACCTGAAAGTTCGATCATTACTGATGAACGCCTGAGGGAATTTAATTTTGGTGATCTTGAAGGAACAAGTTGTGAGGATTTTCTGAAATTTAGATCCGAACACATGTCTTCATGTGACTGCGAGACCCCAAACGGAGAAAGTTATCAGATGGCAAGACAAAGATTCGGAGAATTTTTATATGAGATTGAAAGTACGCTCGAAAAGCAGGGAATATTAATTGTCTCGCACGGCATTGCCGTTGAGGCGATAGAAACGCTCATCAGAGGACTTAATAAAAAAGATGCTTGGGAAACAATAATTACTACATACGCAAATACCGGAGAATACCGCGAATTCCAATTTGTTCCGCTTCCGCATAATCGCGATTACGAACTCGATTATCACTTGCCGTACATAGACCGTATACAGCTTGAGAATGAAAATGGAGAACCGCTTATTCGCATTCCCGAAGTGGTTGATTGCTGGGTGGAGTCAGGCTCAATGCCGTTCGCTGAATATCATTATCCGTTTGAGAATCAAAAAGAATTTGAAAAACGCTCGCCGGGAGATTTCGTTTCTGAATATATAGGCCAAACGCGCGCATGGTTCTATTATCTGCACGCAATCGGAGTCGAACTTTTTGACCGTCTTGCTTTCCGAAGTGTCATCACGACCGGAAATATTCTCGCAGCAGACGGTGCGAAATTCTCAAAAAGCAAAGGAAATTATACAGACCCGTACGATCTATTTGATCAGTACGGCGCCGATGCGTTCCGTTACTACCTGATGTCTTCAGTTGTAATGCAGGCAGAGGATATTTCGTTCCGCGATGAGGAGGTTAAGGATACTCATGCGCGCGTAGTGAATATGTTGAGGAATATCCTCGCTTTCTACGCTCTTTACAAAGAAGATTCGGGCCCCGCAAGCGATTCAAGCAATAATGTTCTAGACCGCTGGATACTCACACGTCTGCAGGAACTTATAAATACAGTAACTGAAGCATTTGACCGTTATGATGTTCCGCGTGCTTCTCGCCCGATGAAGGATTTCATCGATGATTTTTCAACATGGTATATCCGCCGTTCACGCGATCGGATGAAAGGAGAGAATAAAGACGACCGCGATAAAGCGCTCGCTACAACACGTTACGTTCTTAAAGAATTCTCAAAAATCATAGCGCCGATCATGCCGTTCATTGCAGAAGAAATCTTCCAAAGCGTACGTGAGAATAATGAACCGGAAAGCGTGCATCTTGCGGATTGGCCAAAGACAAAAAAGAAGTGGCGATTTTTCGGAGGCAATTCGGATGAAAAACTCATTGCTGAAATGCAAAAAGTACGCAGCCTTGCGTCTGAAGCACTGCAGTTAAGGCAGAAAGCAGGCATTAAAGTGCGTCAGCCCCTCGCTTCGCTCGGGATCTCCGACCGCTTGTCTCCCGATCTTGCACAAATACTTGCCGAAGAGGTGAATGTGAAAAAAATAATTATTGGCAAAGAACTTACACTTGATACCGTTCTTACTCCTGAACTTATCAAAGAAGGTGACGAGCGTGAGCTCGCGCGTGCCGTCGCTGAAGCAAGGAAAACAGAAGGACTTTCACCGAGAGACAAAGCGCATGCGGAAACTGTTCCTGAGGGAAAATATTCAGCGGTTCTTTCAACCGGAGAGTCGCGCTTCAATCTAATTCGCGACTTGTCCCGTTAGAGACGACGACCATGTATATTTACAAAAATAATCAGACAACAACCACAGCGGTGGCCTGTCTCTAACGGGATGAGACATAAGTACGAAACGAGAGGAATTGTGCTCGCGCGCGCGACGGCAGGAGAAGCGAATGCTTTTATAACCATTATTACCCCAAGCCTCGGCTTGGTGCGCGCCCGCGCGCAGGGATTGCGCAAATCTGGCGCAAAACTCGCATCATCCCTTACGACATTTACAGAAAGTTCGATGGTTCTAGTACACGGGAAAGAGGGCTGGCGAGTGGCAGGCGCAATGCTTCAGGAAAATTGGTTTGCACGAATGAAAGATGATAATTCACGCATACGTGCGGCGCGAGTTTCCGGTCTTCTTTTGAGGCTTGTTGCCGGCGAAGAGAATGATTCTGAATTTTTTTCAATCATCTCGCGTTTTTTCAAAGCGCTAACAACACTTCCTGAAGACGAACAGGATGCCGCTGAAGTGTTAACTGTGCTGAACATATTAACAATGCTCGGACTTGATACTGGAAAAATTCTAGGAGGATCTTCAGAATTTGAAAAATCCGCACTTGCCGAGGTTATGAAAGAACGCGCGAATTACATTGCCCGCATAAACAGAGGGATTGAAGCCTCGGGGCTTTGATATACTACATTTGATGTCACCGCTTCCTGAAGATACAACCGGTTCGCTTGAAAGAGCGCGCTCTCGCCTATATGAACCAGGCACTATTCCTCAAGCCACTCGTGTGCCGCTAACTCCTACCGGAAACCGGTCCATTCCGCACCAATGGGAACAGGAAGATGTGCCGTTCTCAAAAGCGCCAGCATTTCAAAAAGCGCTTCCTTTCCAGAAAAAACATGTGCGCGTAGCCGGTATTTTCTTCGGGATTGCTTTTGTTTTCTTTCTCGTCTCACTTGCAATAGCGGGCTTTTTCTTTTACTTCGGCGGAAATTCAGTTTCCGTGGACAAGGTCGCTGTTGAAATACAGGGCCCGACAACAATAGCGGGAGGCGACACAGTTCCTCTCTCAATTACAGTCACAAATAAAAATTCTACGGCGATAGAGAAAGCGACCATCGAGATAAATTTTCCTGACGGAACGCGAAATGCGTCAGATGTATTAAGCGCATATCCTCGATACACGGAGGATCTGGGCACTATTGCAAGCGGCGCATCCGTAACGCGCTCGATAAAAGTCGTTCTGTTCGGAGGCGCGGGAGAAGCCCTTGCGTTGCCGTATTCACTTTCATACGGGACGCCCGCATCCAATTCAGTTTTTGTAAAAAAGTCTTCATATGCACTCGCAATAACTTCCACGCCGCTTTCCGTATCAGTAGACGGTCCGTCCGAAATCGTTTCTGGAAAGCCTTTTACATTCGCTCTTACAGTCCATTCAAATGCGACGATGTCGCTTGAAAATGTAGTTCTAGTTACAACATTCCCGTTTGGTTTTTCGATGACCTCATCCTCACTCCCGCTGAACAATTCAAGTTTTCTTATCGGCACCATGTCGCCGAACTCCAGTAAAACGATAACGCTTACAGGGACGCTTCTTGGCCAGAACAATGAACAGCCGACTTTCCATTTCACAGTCGGGACCGCAAAAACTTCGCAGGATCAGGACCTTGCGGTTACATACATGACACAGGACACAACTGTCGCAATTGCCTCGCCATTCATTACTGCGACGGTATCTATAAATGGGAACACATCTACAAGTCCTGTTATTACTTCCGGTGATTATCAAAATGTCACTGTCTCATACACGAACACCCTATCAACGACTATTGAAAACGCGTCGGTATCAGTTGCTGTTTCCGGTTCAGCTATTGACTACGACAGCATTAAAGTTGCGAACGGATTTTACCGCTCTGCAGACCACACGATTGTTTTCAGCAGAGACACTGACCCGTCACTCGCAACCCTTGCTCCGGGAGCGTCCGGTATAGGCACATTTACGTTCTCAACTCTGCCGGCAGCAAGATTGCCTGTATCGCCGACGATAACTTTTACAACTTCAGCATCAGGCACGCGGGCAGGGCAAACTAGCGTAACAGAAGTTGTAAATACTTCGTCGGCCAAAACAGTGAAAGTCGCTTCAACGGTAATCCTGTCGACATCTGCATCGCACAGTTCCGGACCATTAAATAACAGCGGCCCCATTCCGCCCGTCGCTAATCAGGCAACTACATATACGATCGTGTGGGACATGAAGAATCAGGGAAGCGCAGTCGCCGACAGCATGATGTCAGCTATTTTGCCGAGCTATGTTTCCTATACCGAAATGACATCCGGTTCAGGTTCTTTTTCGTATGACAAAGGGTCTCGCGTTGTCTCATGGAACATCGGCGATCTTGCTCAGGGCGCGAGCGCGCACGGCGCTTTTCAGATCTCCATAACTCCATCAACTTCACAGAGCGGAAGAATTCCTACTTTGGTAGGAACAGCATCATTCTCAGGATATGACCGTTTTGCGGGAGTAAAGATTTCTGCGACAGGAGATCAGGTAACTACCGAAACGAAAGGGGACCCAGGGTATACCAGTGCGAGCGCAATTGTGCAATAGTTAGATACCTAGGGTAAAGTAATTTCATGAATGACTCAAATCTGATGGAAAAAATTGTCTCGCTCGCGAAGCGTCGCGGATTCATCTTCCCCGGTTCAGAGATATACGGCGGTCTCGCCGGCACGTTCGATTACGGACCGCTTGGCGTTGTCCTGAAGGAAAATGTGGAACGTCTTTGGCTACAGATGTTCAGAGATGACCGCGATGATATGTATGGCGTTGACGCCGCGATACTGATGAACCCGAAAGTTTGGGAAGCTTCCGGCCATGTCTCCGGCTTTTCCGATCCTCTCGTTGAATGCGAGAAATGCAAAAAACGTTTCCGCGCAGACCAAATACAAATTAAATATAAAAAAGACTCGGAAGACCGAATCTTGAGAGGCGAAAATGTTTGGGTATGTGAGAGTTGCGGCACTGAAAACAAAGATTCAAATGTTCGCCAGTTCAATATGATGTTCAAAACGCACGCCGGAGCCACGGAAGACGAATCGGCGGTCGTGTATTTGCGTCCTGAGACCGCCGGAGGAATTTTCATGAATTTCAAGAGCGTGATGGATTCCGTACATCCAAAATTGCCGTTCGGCATCGCGCAAGTAGGTAAGGCGTTCAGGAATGAAATTGCTCCCCGTGACTTCATATTCCGTCTCCGCGAACTCTCGCAAATGGAAGTGGAATATTTCGTTAATCCTTCCGATTGGGAACAGGCGTTTGAAGAATGGAGGGAAACGATGCATTTATATGCGGCGGCAGTCGGACTTCCGGATAACAGCATTCACGAACTTGAAGTTCCGGACAGTGAACGCGCGCACTACAGCAAGCGCACAATTGATTTTGAATTCGATTATCCGTTCGGCCGAAAGGAACTTTGGGGGCTCGCGTACCGCACCGATTTTGATCTCTCAGCGCACGCCAAAGCATCAAGTACTGAACTCTCGTATCTTGATGAGGAGGCAAAAGAAAAATTCGTTCCGCATGTCATCGAACCGTCGCTCGGTGTTGACCGCACTATTCTCGCTATACTCACAAGTTCGTACCGTGAAGATGAACTGGGAGGTGAGACTCGCACATATCTTGCACTGTCTCCGAAAATCGCACCGGTAAAAGCAATGGTTTCGCCGCTTCTGAAAAATAAACCTGAGCTAGTCGCAAAGGCGCGAGAAGTGCGCGCAGAACTTCGCAAGACACACGCGGCAATCGCGTGGGATGATAACGGAAATATAGGAAAGCGTTATCGCCGACAGGATGAAATAGGCACTCCTTTCTGCATTACGATAGATTTCGAAACGTTAGGAGAACTTCCCGCCAAAGGCGGGTCCGCCTCCGGCGGAAAAGACACTGTAACTCTCCGTCATCGCGACACGGGCGAGCAGGAGCGTCTTACTATCTCAGAAGTTTCTGAACGCATACGCTCGGCAATTCAATAGGGAATGCATATCTGCCTGCATTCCGTCGGGTATGCTAGGATGCCTTTATGAACAAGGAGATTCGCATCTCTATCACTTCCAGCACCATTATGACGGCGCTGTTCGTTATCGCCGGCGCTTATGTTTTCTGGCTTTTGCGCAACCTCGTTCTCCTAGTACTCACAGCAATCATAATAGCCTCCGCCATTGAGCCCGGAATAATGTTCTTCATCCGCCGTCACATCCCGCGCTTTTTCAGTGCGATTCTTGTGTACGTACTTGTTTTCGGTTCCATATTCTCTTTAATTTATTTTTTCTTCCCGCCGATAATCGCGGATGCCGCAAATTTCCTTTCGGCTGCTCCACAATATCTTGATACCATCAGCATCCCATCCTCATTCCAAGGTATCGCTAATGCAACTGATTTTCTTGGCAGTCAGAGCGGAACACAGTCATTCGTACAAACGCTTCTTTCGTTCCAGTCAGTTTTTTCAGCAAGCTCCGGCGGAGTAATACAGCTATTTATCACTTTCTTCGGCGGGATCTTCTCTCTCGTTCTTGTAATAGTTCTTTCTTTCTATTTTGCGCTTCAGGACACGGGAGTTGATGATTTCCTTCGTTTGGTAATGCCGGTCAAGTACGAGGATTATTCAGTTGATCTCTGGAAACGCGCTCAAAAAAAGATAGGACTTTGGATGCAGGGACAAATACTCCTGTCAGTTATCGTCGGGGTTCTCGTGTATCTTGGTTTGCTTATCATAGGCGTTCCTTATGCGCTTCTTCTCTCGGTATTTACGGCGATTGCAGAAATTATTCCGATATTCGGCTCGTTGATAGCCGGCTCGGCAGCGGCCGTTGTCGGCTTCTCCGACGGAGGTATCGCTCTTGCTGCCATAGTTGCCGGTCTATACATAGTCGTAAATCAGTTTGAATCCAATCTTATTTACCCCCTTATCGTGAAAAAAATAGTCGGCATTCCGCCTCTTTTGGTTATAGTTGCTCTTATCGCCGGCTATACACTCGCAGGTTTTCTCGGCGCCCTGCTCTCGGTGCCGGTTGCGGCGGTCGCGCTTGAATTCATCTCGGATTTTGACAAGCGGAAGCGCCGGATTGCGCATGCACAGGAATAATTTTTAATCATGAGTGCGCGCTATATCACCACCACGCTTCCGTACGTAAATTCAGATCCTCATATAGGATTCGCTCTTGAAATAGTGCAGGCGGACGCTCTTGCCCGTTCGTGGCGCTTAGCAGAAGATGAAGTATTTTTCTCAACCGGTGCCGATGAGCACGGACAAAAAATACATGACGCGGCTGAAAAAGCAGGTCAGGGAACACAGGCATATGTTGACCGTTATGTCTCAGAATTTCAGAAGATGAAGAAAGCTCTTGATCTGAGTACGGACACATTTATTCGCACCACAGATCCAGAACATATAAAAGCAGTTCAAGAAATGTGGAGTCGATGCGATGCGGCCGGTGATATCTATAAGAAATCATACTCAGGCCTTTACTGTGTCGGATGCGAATCGTTTAAAACGGAAAAAGAACTTGTTGACGGGAAATGTCCGCTTCACCCTAATCTTGTACCGGAAAAGATCTCGGAAGAAAATTATTTTTTCCGTTTCTCAAATTATCAGGAAAAATTGCTCGAATATCTTGAGCGGCCCGGAACGCTGGTTCCTGAATGGAGACGCGCTGAGGCGATTGCTTTTGTGAAAAACGGACTTGAAGATTTCAGCATCTCCCGTGAGAAAAAACGTCTTTCCTGGGGAGTTCCGGTTCCGGGCGATGATACTCAGATAATGTATGTCTGGTTTGATGCTCTCACCAACTACATTTCCACGCTCGGATGGCCGGAAGATGCCAATGGGAAGTTTAAGAAGTTTTGGGAAGAAGGAACAACGCTTCAAGTAGCGGGAAAAGATCAGGTGCGCTTTCAATCCCTCATGTGGCAGGCAATGCTTATGTCCGCGAAAATCAAAACAACGGACACGGTTTTCTATCACGGATTCATTACATCCGGCGGTCAGAAGATGAGCAAATCATTGGGTAATGTCATAAGTCCTCTCGATCTGGTGGAAAAATACGGCACAGATGCGGTCCGATATATATTATTGCGGCACGTAAGTCCGGACGATGATTCCGACCTAACGCTTGAAACAATACACAATCTGTATACAGACAATCTTGTTAACGGCCTCGGCAATCTCGTTGCGCGAGTGATGAAACTTGCTGAACAATATTTGCAAAATCCAATAGAAAAACCAAATATTGAACCGACATATCCGGCAGAAATTACTCGCTATATTCAAGAATTTCGATTTAACGAAGCGCTGGATTTCATTTGGGCGTATATTCAAAAGGAAGATCAAAACATAACAGAACAAGAACCTTTCAAAGTCGTGAAAGAGAATGAACAAAAAGGTGCGCATATGATTTATGAATTTGTGCAAGAACTTTATCTGATTGCCCATTTTCTTATACCTTTTATGCCGAAGACGAGCGAGATAATACTGAAAGCCATTCAAGAGAATAAAAAACCAGAAAATCTTTTCCCGAGAATATGAGTATGCACGTGCGTTATATCGATGCACACTGTCATCTTCAGTTTGAGCAATTTGCACAAGACAGAGATGAAGTAATAGAACGAATGCGCGTGGAAGGCATTGCAGCAATCGTGGTCGGATGCGATTTAGAGAGTTCCAAGCAGGCGGTTGCTCTGTCTGAAAAAAATGAGAATCTCTACGCGGCGATAGGACTGCATCCGGATCATGGAGACGAAAAATCTTTTGATATTGAACGCTATCGCGTATTAGCTAAGAACCCAAAGGTTGTCGCGATAGGGGAGTGCGGCTTGGATTATTTTCGGTTGAAAGCTGATAAAGTTCGCAACTTCCAAAAAGAGATTTTTGAAAAACAAATTGAGCTTGCTTCTGAAGTCAATAAACCGATTATCATTCACATGCGTTCAACGAAAGGCACTCAGGATGCATATGATGATGCCATAGTAATTCTTAAAGAAGCGAAGAAGAAATATCCGAATTTATATGGAGACGCACACTTCTTTGCAAGCGATTTATCTCATGCAGAACAGTTCATTGCTTTGGGTTTCGATCTTTCTTTCACTGCAGTCATAACATTTGCCCGTGACTACGACGAAGTTATAAAAGCTGTTCCTATCACTAGCATTCTTCCGGAAACAGATGCCCCGTACGTAGCGTCTGCGTCGCGCAGAGGGAAGCGCAATGACCCTTTAGCTGTCATAGAAGTCGTTAATCAAATCGCCAAAATCCGTGGCGAAGATGCGGAATCCGTCCGCATCGCACTTCTCTCTAACGCAAAAGATTATATAAAGGTTGACTTCTAAAAAGACTGGGAGCATAGTCCCCGTGGGGATTGTGTACAAAACAAATACAGGAAGTGAAAGGAGATGATTATGAAAATAGGAATATTCTTGATGGAAGCGTTTATCGCCTGGTTTGGAACAACGAAGGCAAAAATGGCAAAAATGAAGGCGGAATTCATTTATCCGAAATTGCATGATTATAAGGCTCTTTCCGAAGACGTGAATGCTTCAGAGTTTGGAAGGTATACCCTCAACCCATGGACTCAAATGCTTGTTCACGGGCAGCACGAGTTCTTAATTTTAGAAGATCTATCGCAATTTAACGGCAGGCCAATACACGAAGTCATGAAATACGTGATGGAGGCATACCATGGCAAATGCAACATACCAGGAATCGAGTTGTGGGTCTGGCTTCACGAAAACGAAGATAAGATCCCGGATAAGTTGAAAGACGGCAATTGTTATCATTTGCCCGGCTCTCTTCTGCGCGATTCTGACGGCCACTGGTGTGTTCCCGTTTTGAGGTGGGCTGATTCTAAAAAGGCGATAAGCCGTGGCGCGAATAGTCTGACAGATCTGTGGAAGCCCGGCTATCACGCACTTCTTGTTAAATAAGTGTGTCTTAACTAGCGGCGGCTCTTTGCAGAAAAGAGCCGCTGTTTGTGTTTTTGTGGCGGCTTGCGGGTGGCTTAATAGCGTGCTAGGATGCCGCTACTATGGCGAAACAGGATATGGATATGATGGTAGATGACACCACGGAGGACAATTCCTCCGAGACGCGCGTATACGAGCTCGGCTTCCATCTTGACCCCGAGCTGCCTGTGGAAGAGGTAAAAAAGGCGTATCAGGCGATACGGGAGCTAATTTCAGACAAGGGCACTTTGGTTGCCGAGGGCGAACCTGAAAAAATACAACTTTCCTACACTATTTCGCGTCAGGACACATCCGGAAGGCGCGACTTTGATTCAGCATATTTTTCTTGGATAGTATACGAAGCTTCTACGGAAAATCATTCTGACATCCTCACTACTGCCAGCGCCGACAAGCGCATTGTGCGTTTCATTGATCTTCTTACGACAAAGGATGCCGCACGCCATGCCGTTGAAGTACGCGAGCTTTCCCTTAAAACGCCGGAGCGTGCGAAAGAGCCGGAAGATGTCAGCGGAGCCGAGCTAGACGCTGCAATTGAGCGCGCCGCTGTATAATAAAAAGATATGTACATCAACAAAGCATTCGTTTATGGCAATCTTACGCGCGATCCGGAGTTGAAAGCTCTGCCTTCAGGACAACATCTCGTATCATTCGGCATTGCAACCAACCGCACTTATAAGGATAAGAACGGACAGAAGCAGGAGGCGACAGAATTTCATAACATCGTCGCTTTCGGCCGTCCGGCAGAAGTCATCGCCCAGTACATGAAGAAGGGCCGTCCGCTTTTCGTGGAAGGACGCATCCAAACACGTTCGTGGGAGAGCGATGGCCAGAAGAAATATCGTACAGAGATAGTCGTTGAGAATTTCCAGTTCGGAGACGGGGGCAGGGGCGGTCCGGCAAGCTCAGGTCAAGCGGCTCAAGGTGAGGAACCGCAATCTGCGCCTAAAGATTCTGATGAGATAAAATATCCTGACGAGGAGATTAATCCGGAAGACATACCGTTCTAAATTTTCAATTTACAATTTTCAATTTTACAAACATGGCGTACCAAGCTGAAAGGGAAGAGATAGAGATAAAGAAATATATAGACTACAAAGATGTGGCCTATTTGAAGCAGTTCACAAATCCGCACGCAAAGATGCTTTCCAAAAAGCGCACCGGCATTCCGGCGAATAAACAACGCGATATCATGCAGGCTATAAAGCGCGCCCGCTTCATGGCTCTTCTCCCGTACGTGCAGTCGTAAAGTTTAAGCCTTCTCAACCCGTTCGGTGTAAGTGCCAGTGTCGGTGTTAATGCGGACGATATCGCCCGCGTTGATGAAGAGGGGAACGTCCACCTTGGCGCCGGTTGAAAGAGTTACGAGTTTGTTGCCTCCCGTTGCAGTGTTGCCTTTCGTGCTTGGCGGGGCTTCTTTTACCTCCAACTCCACTTTTACAGGTATCTTTATGGACGTCGGTTTTTCTTCATAGGTCATTATCTCAACAGCAGAATTTGGAGTAAGCCACTGCACTTTATCGTGCATTGTTTCTTCAGGAAATGAAAAACGGTTTTTCGGGTTTCCGTCTTCGGCAAACCAACTTTCGCCTCTGTTCGTATAAAGATACTTTGCCTGCATTTTACCGATATCCGCTTCAGTTACAGTTTCGTTCTGATGAAAAGAGATTTCGGTAACCTTGCCGGACACGAGGTGGCGCAATTTTGTCTGATTCACCGGCTTGCGCTGTTGCATACGAAAAACGTGCGAAGATAGAACCTCATAAGGTTCATTATTATAATTAATGATTTTTTTGGAGACTATTTCGTTGTAAGACAATACGGACATGATTCTGCGACTAACGTCGGATAAAAATTGTTATAAAAAGTACCGCCTGAAGCGGATTGGTGTATGCTAGCAGACATGGTGAGTTTTTCAAGTTTAGCCGAGGATTTAAGCGCCCTTTCTGACGCCGAGGTTCTTGCGCGCTCGCAAAAAGAGCCTCATCTCTTCGCGCTGCTCGTTCGCAGATATGAAGCCCCTCTTATGCGCCGTGCGAGGACGATACTAAAGAGCCCTGAAGATGCCGAAGAAGCGGTTCAGGACGCATTCACCAAAATGTATCTTTATGCGGACAAATACAGTCCGCAAGAAGGAGCAAGTTTTTCTTCGTGGGCGTACACAATTCTAAATAGAGTTGCCTATACGAAATATAAAACCAAAAGCATTGAGAGAGGGAATCGTGCCGAACTTCTTCCGGAACACTACGAATCGCTTCCGGACGTGCGGGCCGAATTTATTGAGGACCTGTCAATACGAAACGAAGTCTTAGCAGCGCTCTCAAAATTGCCTGAGACAGCCGCGAAGATATTGCGCCTGCAATTTATTGAGGGTAAAAGTCAGGAAGAAATCGCCGAATTGGAAAAACTTTCAATTCCTGCAGTAAAAACCCGCGTTCATCGCGCCAAAAAACTTTTCAAGCAAACCTATGACCAACAACACTATGAATGAAAATTCTGAGCGAGTCGAACGTACTGACGGATCTAACATTGAGCATATTGTTATGCGGCGCATTCGTCTGCTTCGCATACTCGGACTTATTATTTCCACAGGAATGCTCGTCGCACTGACTTTCATAGCCGCGCTCTGGGGCGTGGGGAAGGAAGTATGGGTCGCGCGCGTGTTTGAGAACATGCCGCACGCAAACAATCTTTTTGCGTTCGCACGTTTCTGGTTTGACGCTTTTGTTCATACTCGGCTTATCGTCCAAGTATTGACGCTTCTTACCCTAACATCGTTCGTCTATCTCATTCGTGAAATCGTGCGAACAATTTCTCTCTTCTTTTCTCCTACGCGTGCTTAATTCTCCGACAGTTTAATTTTTATCTGCTTCAGAAGTTCTTTTGAGACGTCCTTATTATCACTTAGGAATGTGCGGGAAGCATCATATCCGCGGCCAAGCGGTGTACTGCCGAATTTGTAGGAAGCTCCTGATTTTTCTATCAATCCGTATTTCTCCCCAAGCGCGATAAGTTCTCCCTCTCTGCTTATTCCCTCGTTGTAAAGAAGATCAAATTCAGTTGTTTTAAACGGCGCGGCTACTTTATTCTTCACCACTTTTACACGTACGCGTCCGCCCACGACTTCCTCACCTTTCTTTATTGACGCAATGCGGCGAATATCAAGGCGTACGGAAGTATAGAACTTAAGAGCTTTGCCTCCGGGCGTCGTCTCAGGATTGCCGAACATAACGCCTATTTGCATGCGTATCTGATTGATAAATATGACAATAGTTTTGCTTCTGGCCGCAATCGCAGTAAGTTTGCGAAGCGCCTGAGACATCAGTCGCGCCTGCTTGCCGACGTGCTGTTGGCCCATTTCTCCCTCTATCTCATCCTTAGGAGTTAGCGCGGCTACCGAATCAACAACGATTATGTCCACATTGCCGCTTCTCACAAGCGATTCAACAATATCGAGCGCCTGTTCACCCGTGTCCGGCTGAGAAATAAGAAGTTCCGCCAACTTCACACCAATGCGCCGTGCATATTCCGGATCTAGAGCATGTTCAGCATCAACGAACGCGGCGATACCGCCGGCTTTTTGCGCTTCAGCAATGACATGAAGTGCGAGTGTCGTTTTTCCGGATGATTCCGGTCCGAATATCTCAATGATGCGCCCGCGTGGAAGTCCGCCCACCCCGAGAGCAGAATCAAGTCCTATTGAACCTGTTGATATGACAGGTATCTTTTGCGGAGCGCCGGAGCCGAATGTGGTAATTGCCTCGTCCCCGAATTTTGTGCGTATTTCTTTAAGCGCCTGATCAATTGATTTTTGTCTTTCGCTTTTATCAGCGCTTGATGCCGTGACGGTTTTTAAGATTTTTTCTTTTTTTGGTTTTCCGAAGGCCATACAATATTTAATAATTATGGAACGAAAATAGTTCGCGTTGTAGCGCTTTGTCTTCCGAAGCGGTCAGTAGCTACAAAGGTAAGTATAGAGCTTCCGCGCGGGAAAGTAAGCGTTGACGAAAAGTTGCCATTTTCCTCATGAAGTACGGGCGCGCCGTTTAGTGTTAACTGAGCCGCGCGCACGGCCTTTCCTCTTACTGTAACAATTCCCTCGGGGAACGTGGCGTTGTTTAACGGCGAATCTACTGAAAGAGACGGCCCTGCAATAAGGGGCCATGCTTCCGTACAACCATAACCAACAAGAATGATAAGTACTGCGAAGATTAAATATCTGGTCAGCATACTTACCGGCTAAAAGCTCTGTTCATCATCCGCGCTTGTTCCGTGCGGATTCCCATGCCTTCCGGCAGGCATGACTGTAAGAACTTCGCGCGGTTTTGATCCGTCAGCCGGACCTATAATGCCGCGCTCCTCAAGAACGTCCATAAGTCGTGCGGCGCGCGAATAACCTATCTTCAATTTACGCTGCAAATAAGAAGTTGATGCGCGCCCCGCTTCCTCCACAGTGATACGAGCATCTTCATAAAGATTATCGTCAATCTCATCTTCATCATCGAAACCGCCGTTCGCAATTCCAATCGTATCGCCGGCATCTCCTCCGGTAATCGCTATACCGCCGCCTCCGAAATCAATGTTTGAAAGATCTCCGGCATTATGGCTCTTGATGTAGCTGACAACTTTCCTAACCTCGCTCTCACTGATAAATGCCGTTTGTATGCGAACTGGTTTCTGCATATCGCTGGACAAATAAAGCATGTCGCCTGCGCCAAGCAAAGTTTCCGCACCTGCACCGTCCAAAATTGTACGGGAGTCTATTTGAGAGGCTACCTGCAGCGCCATGCGCGTCGGTATGTTCGCTTTGATGAGACCTGTAATAACGTTCACGGAAGGACGTTGTGTTGAGATTACCAAGTGAATACCAACCGCACGTGACATTTGCGCGAGGCGAACGATTGAGGCCTCGAGTTCGCGCGGATAGCTGTGCATGATATCCGCCAATTCATCAATAACTATGACTATGAACGGAAGCGCTTCCGGCATATCCGCCGCATGTTTTGCTTTTGCAGGTTCATAAATTGAAGAATGGTAGGAATCAATATCCCGCACATGTTCAGCTTCAAGAATGTTGTAGCGCCGTTCCATTTCTTTTGCCGCCCACTTAAGCGAGAAAATAGTTTTTTTCGGATCCGTAATAACCGGAGTGAGAAGATGCGGTATGCCGTTGTACGCGGTTAACTCAACGCGCTTCGGGTCAATCATAATAAAACGAAGTTGGTTCGGTCCGTTTCGGTAAAGCAGGGAAGTAATCAGAGCATGGATCGCAACAGATTTGCCTGACCCAGTCGCTCCTGCAACGAGCGCGTGCGGCATTTTCGCTATGTTCGCGTAATGAGGTGTGCCGGTAATGTCGCGGCCGAGTGCTGCCAACAGAGGCTTTGTGCTCTCGGACCATTCAGGCGCGGAGAGAAGACCTCCGAGCCCCACCATTGCTTTAACAGTGTTCGGGACTTCAATCCCAACGAGTGATTTGCCTGGAATAGGAGCTTCAATGCGGACAGGATGTGCCGCAAGAGCGAGTTCCAGATTGTTCGCGAGAGAAACTATTTTTGATAGGCGCACGCCCTCCGCCGGCTTTACTGCATAACGGGTCACAGTCGGACCGACGGAAACTTCATCCATTTCAAGATTAATTCCGAAATTTTGGAATGTGCGCTTTATGATATTCGCATTCGCTTTAATATCACCGACTCCGGGTTTCCCGCGATCCGCACCTAAGATTGAGAGGGGAGGGGCTTCATATTCTGCATCAAAATTCGCTATGCCAGTTCCCTGAACGCCCATTGTGCGATTAAAAACCTTTACCACTGGTTCGTGTTCAGACGGTGCAACAAGTCCATCTTCATAAATTTCTTCTTCCGGTATACCGACAACATCCAATTCATCATCGTCAAATTCCTCACTTTTTTCTCCACGCGAACGGAATCGTTCCCAAAGCGAGATTATGTTCTCGCCAAGAAGTAATCCTAGTGACTCAAGGTCAACCAATATCGCGGCGCCTATTGCAACAGCTCCAACAAGAAGGACGATGGCACCCCAGAATCCAAAGAATCCCGCAAGTAATCCTCCAAGCCATGTCCCTGTCTTTCCTCCGAATTGCGCTCCCGGGAAAAGCCCCGCAAATGCGAGAATTGAGGCAAGAGTGAGCAGAAGGCCGGAAGCGGTTAGAGGAGCAAGAGCAGGCTTACCGAATCCAGCATAGAACCCCGTCGCCAGTAGGGCTACAGGAAGAAGGAATGCCCCGATACCGACTATTGCATAACTGGCGGCAAAAACGGCCTTGCCTACAGGCCCTGCCGCGCCAAAGATAGCAAGAGCAAGCAAGACTCCTGCAGCCAGGAGAACAACAGCAGAAGCATAGCGGATCAGGGTGCCGTATTCACGAACATCTTTTTCACGACGAGAGCCATTGCCATTTTTACGACTCATAAATATATATTATGAGTACAGTGTAGCACCGCTGTGCGCCTTTCGCATAAAAAAGGGCAAAAGATACTTGCGTACTGTCCTTACGGACGTATACTGTCCTATACGATATGAGACACGAGCAATCTGATATGGGACACAATACAGAAATCAAACAAATACAAACAAGATCTAAAGATGCTCATTTAGAGGATTTTGTCCTAGAAAAAACGATATTCAATAACATATTTGAAAAGGACATACGCAGAGTCTTTATATATAAGAAAGCCGAAAGGCTCGCAAAAGCTATTCACCTTATCGCGCCTGCTTTTTCAGAATCAGTGTCTTTAAAGAATCGCATAGGAGCGATTGCTGTCAGTCTTGTGGACTCCGCGATATTACCTTCAAGCTCGGCGCGCACGGAACTTTCGCGCGAACTTCTCTCTCTTTCAAGCATACTTTCAATAGCGCGTACCAGCGGCCTGCTTTCCCAAATGAATACGGAAATCATAACCCGCGAAGCTCACCTTCTTCTTCAGGAGATAGCCGGATACGAAGAACCGCGACTTTTTTTGGAAGACGTTCCTACACTTTCCAATATTGCCAAAACAGCGCTTTCACGAGAACCGAACAAAAAAGAAAGTTCAGTTCAAACAAAACACCAGCACGCCGGAACTATAAAGGACATATCGGACAGCAGAACACACATAAAGGACAGACGAGAAACAATAATGTCCGTTATAAAGAATAAACAGAAAGCAAGCATAAAAGACATATCAACCCTTATCCGAGGCGTATCTGAAAAGACAATTCAACGCGAGCTCTCAGCTCTTATTGATGCCGGAATGGTGCTAAAGGAAGGAGAGCGCCGTTGGAGTACTTACTCTCTTGCCTCGTAGTCGGAAAATGCTTTGACTTGGCTGGGCGTATTTGTTAATATGTGGTTTGTGGTAGCTATCTGGGAATAGGTGCAATGAAAGGCCGGAAACGGTCTCTTTTGCGTGCTTATTTCTTGTTGTTATCCACACGTCAGAATCCTGTGATGATTGTTTCCGCTATATACTGTTCAACAGTCCTTGCGGGGACATTTCGTTCTCGGGAGGGCGTACTTTGATAACAGAATAGTCCGTCGGGAGACGGACATCAACTCTTGCTAACTAACCCATGGCGCGCTGGTCGATACCGTGCGCTGTGGGGTAGTGTAAAAGTGCTTTGTGCGAAAAAACTTGATTACTCATGTGCTCTTAAAATCATTAATAATTGTTATGCAAATGGTAACTACAAAAGCGTTCGCGAAGGTCGCGGCAGTAGCGACCGGACTCGCAATGGCGACGTCAATGCTTTCACTTGCGCCTATAGCGCATGCGGCATCGTTGACAAGCGCGCAGGTCCAGTCAATCCTTTCGCTTCTTTCTTCGTTCGGCGCTAACAGCGCTACGATTGCAAACGTCAACGCGGCCCTTACGGGTACGACCTCGACGACATCCGGTTCGACAACTACCTCAACATCTTCTTCGTGTTCATTCACAAAAGATCTTACGTTGAAGTCAACCGGCAGTGATGTGACCTGCCTTCAGCAGGCGCTCATCGCAGGAGGTTACAGCATTCCGGCAGGTGCGACTGGATACTTCGGTGCCCAGACACAAGCGGCGGTAAGCGCATGGCAGAAGGCAGTTGGCGTTTCGCCGACAGCCGGCTACTTCGGCGCAATCTCCCGTGCACACTGGAATCTCGGAGGCGGTTCGTCTTCTAGCACGACCACAACGACCACAACGACCACTACTCAGACAGCAGGTACGGGCAACGGTCTTAAGGCCGCGCTCGCAACTGATTCTCCGAACGGTGTCGCTCTGGTACAAGGTCAGGCGATCGCCGAACTCGCAAAATTCACTTTCGCGAATCCAACTGGCGCTGACATCAAGGTCACGAACCTTGGTCTTAAGCGTATTGGAGCATCAACCGACTCGGTTCTCTCGAATATCTACCTATTCAGCGGGGCGGTTCGCCTCACTGACGCGGCGAGCGTAAGTTCAGGTGCGTTCAACTTCAACGATTCAACTGGTCTCTTCACGGTACCGGCAGGTCAGACCTACACGGTCTCGATCCGTTCCGATATCTTGAGCACAGCAAACGGCCAGCAGGTCGGAACCCAGCTTACATCTATCACTTCGACAGGTACGCTTGATTCCTCGGTTGCGTTCCCGATTACGGGAGGCATCCAGACCATTTCAGCCGCATCTATAGGCACTGTTGTAATGACTTACAATGGACCTACAGGCGCAACTGAAAATCCTGGCACTGATGTTCGCGTTTTCGAGGGTTCAACTGTTGTTTCAACCCATGCGGCTGAACTTCATTCGATTACCTTTGAGAACCGCGGTACTTCAAGCGATGGTGACCTTACGAACTTCCGCCTCTATGTAGACGGAACGCAGGTTGGTTCCACGATAAGTCAGGCAAAAGACGACAAAGTAACCTTTGACCTTACTGCAAGCCCGCTTCGCCTTGCGACTGGCACGCGTATCATCAAGGTTGTTGCCGACATTATCGGAGGTTCGAGTTACACCTATGACATCCAAATTCGTCGCGCTGTAGATGCGCGCTTCGTGGATGAAGAACTTGATCAGCCGATTCTTATGACTGGTACACGTGCAGCCGCAACCGCGAACACAATCGCGTCCGGTACGCTCTCTGTCACAAAGGCGTCAAATTCTCCTACCGAGAATGTCGCGCTTTCCTCAACCAACGTTAAATGGGCAACCTTTGAAATCCGCGCCGCAGGCGAGGATATCAAGATTGAAGCCATGAAGCTTTGGCTTGACTCGACAGCAGCAGCAGGTATGGACAACGCCAAGATATTCTTGAACGGCGTCCAGATCGGTTCTACGAAAGACCTTGTTGACGATGAAGCTACTGACGTAACGGGTACGGAATTCACACTCGGTTCGTCCTTTGTCGCTCGTCATGGTTTGACAGAAATCGTGGAAATCTACGGCGATGCTAAGACAGCAGCCGCCACGGATTTCGCAAATACAAATACAGCTGATATCGGTATCTCGATTGCAGCCGCAGACACTGAAGGTATGAGCTCGGGCAACACGGTAACGGCAGTTACAGAAGTAGAAGGTAACTCCCGCACTATCTCGTCCTCGACTCTTACCGCATCTAAGTATTCCGGCTATGGTGACCAGACGGTTATTGCAGGAACGAACAACGTCAAACTTGGCTCGTTCACTCTTTCCGCCGGTTCTACCGAGGGCGTTAATGTCAACACTATTGCTATTAATCTTTCCGCAGTAGAAGCGGCAAGCATTACTAACCTTATGTTGAAGGACAACGCAACCGGAGCACAGATAGGTTCAACGAAAGTTACTCCGGCAGGTAGCGCAAGCACCGCCGGTGATAACTCGTACTCGGTTAACATCGCGATACCGGTAAACGGTACAAAGACGATTGACCTGTACGGCAACATTATCTCCAGCGCAGGTATTGGTGCATGGACAGCTCAGATCGATGCAACGACAGGAGGTACAGGCGCAGTGACCGCACAATCGGTCGTTGTTGCTGAAGTTACACTTCAGACGATTACCATCGGTTCAGCTACGCTTTCTGCAGCAGTCGGCACAACGCCTGACACTGCGAACGTAGTCGCCGGTTCTTCGTTGGTGAAAGTCGGCTCGTTCAACTTCACTTCGAAGTACTCTGCATTCACTGTAGACAAAATTGCTGTTAAGATTCCAAGCGGTGTCTCGACATCGGTTTCGTCGGTTACCTTGAGGTACCCGAATGCGAGTGGTGTCTCCACTGACTCGGTAGCAGTTCTTGCTCTTCCGACAACGGAGCCTTACGCAACAGCGACCTTCACGGGCATGACGTTCTACATTCCTGCAGACACCTCGAAGAAGCTTGATGTGTATGTCTCAATTCCGACTATCGCTTCCGGAGCGACTTCCGGTTCAGGTATCTCGGTTGTGCTTGCTGATGACGGAGGTTATCGCAACACGGACTCCGCAGGTACGGTTAGCACGAACCTTGCGTCTGCAGACCTCAACTCAGCTGTAACGACTGGGAAAGGCACAATGTATGTCAGAAAGTCGGTTCCGACTCTCTCGGCAGTTGCGCTTGACTCAACCGTACTCTCTGAAGGGTCTGATCAGATTCTTGGACGTGTGAAAGTTACGGCTGATGCTGCAGGTGACATTGACTGGGGTTCAATAGCCTTCACGATCAACAAGACCGCAGCCATTAGCCTTGGAGCTACAACGACTGTTAAGTTGTACAGCGGTTCAAACGCAATTGGCGGCACATTCGCAACGCAAGTTGCTGGAGACACAGTAGGAGTCGACACGATGGACACCTGTGACAACAACTCAACTTGTACGCTCTACTTCCGTCCTTCGGCCGTAGAGACCGTCAGCGCTGGTGACTCAAAGACTTATGAGCTCCGCGGTACGGTCGGTGGCACAGCTTCAGGAAGCAACAACGTCAGCGTATCTATCGCTAACGTTCAGACCACTGCGTCTTCAACAGCTGCCTTCTCGTCAGCTGCTGGTACGCAAGGCGTAAGTTCAGCCGCATCCTTCGTTTGGTCTGACTGGTCTGACCTTAATGACCACGCTACCAACGCGACTCAGGCCGCGACAGTTGACTGGATGGGTGACTATCTCGTCAAGACACTTCCTCTCACGATTGGAAACAAATCATATTCCATCTAATAAAGAGAGTGCCTCTAGCCCTTCGACGGATTACCGTCTCAGGACTTTCAGCTAGGAAATTGGCCTAGCAAACAACAAAAACCACTCCGCCAGCTGGCGGAGTGGTTTTTGTTTGCCTGCCAGAGAAACTTTTTGTTGTTGAACGAGGTTATCCACAGCTCTTTAGGAAATAACTCAATATTATTTGAGCAATAAGGTTATAGTTCCATACAAGAGGCGCTCGCGCCCCATTTATTAGTTTGAGTTACTAATTCATCATTATGAATCGCATAAAAATTTATTTGAGTGGTTTTGGCAGGGGAGCTCGTGTTGCAGTTCTTGCCCTCGCGGTTATTTTCGTAAGCGCAGGTATCGCTCAGGCGACATCAACTACAATTGACACAAATGTGAGTACTACCAACCTTACAGCATCAGGAACGCTTGGTGTTACAGGACTTTCTTCGCTTGGTCAGGCAAGCACAACGATCTTCTCGGCGACCGGTAAATCGTACTTTGGCGGTACTGCAACTTCAAGCTTTAGCTCTGCTGGAGCATTGACACTTGTAGCAGCTCTGGTCGGCACTTCAGGCTCATTCTCTACCACGCTCGC
>Ga0247841_10001945_pt1 | contig 43366 bp, 37 predicted proteins | sample LaCruzMarch2015__2_FD_192410 | JGI IMG/M metagenome (GOLD analysis project Ga0247841, IMG submission 192410) | Freshwater microbial communities from meromictic Lake La Cruz, Castile-La Mancha, Spain - LaCruzMarch2015_18m | ecosystem: Environmental > Aquatic > Freshwater > Lake | place: Spain...
GCGATGTCAAGTCTTATTGCGCGCTTTTCGTAACAATAATGTGTTACAACACAATTAGTTCCATAAAACAACGCGAATTCAACATATTACGCGATACAGACAAGCGTCTTGGGAAAACTCCGGACTATGTTACAGGCTATAGAGCCTCTTGCAAAAGTATAATTTATGGCTTCAGCATAGCATATAAGAGAGCTTCACGGGCTAGCCCGTGGTATAGTGTTTTTAGGAAAAAGACACCTTGTCACAGGAGGCGCCAGTGAAGCTTAGAAAGAGAATATCATGGTTGATGGGAACACTGCTGTCCATAGAATGTGAAAAATAACACTATCATCGACAAGAACTCGCGTGGTAAGGACATTATCCCCATGGCTCCTCATGAAGCGGCCAGATATAACGAACGGACGGTGGCGGAGCGGTTCAATAGTCGGAAGAGTTCGGGGCACGCAACATCATGGTTCGTGGCGCACAGAAGGTGAAAATGCATTTGATGTTCGGGGTGCTCGCCATCTTTGCTGATCAGTTGCTCAAGTTGGCAACTTGATCAACACCTAAAAGAAATTGCAGATTGTGAACAAACACTATAGGGGTGCCCAAAAAATGAAAGAATTCACCTGAAATCCGTGACTATGGACTGATGATCGGTCCAATCCCTTAAATCGAGGTTACAGGGCATGTACCATTGGTGTTACCCGTCAGTTCTTAAAGAGTTTTGCAAGAGGCTCTTTTGTTAGACCGAATTTGACAGGGATAATTCCTCCAGATGAAGGTCGATCATTCTGGCCTCAAAGTATTTGAGAATCTCCGTTTCATAGGGGTGGGTTCCATAGATGGGGGCAGACCGGACCAACTCCGCTCTCGTCAGACCTTGTTCGACAAGATTCAGAATCACCTTTCTTCTCCGATCGAAAACGCTCTCATAAATCTTCAGAACTTCGTCTTCACTGTGGCGTTTCACACGCACGCACAGTTTTGCGCCTCGCAAGGACGTCTTGGAAGATTTTCATTGTCGCGTTAATGCATCTCTCAAAGAATCGAAAACCGGGATCATGGATGAGAATCCAGAGACGTCAAACACTCTTTTGACCAATGCTTGCATGTTGCAGCAACAGAGCTTTCCACCGGCGGCTCCTGCTTTCTTGGCCACTATCAAGACGGAACGGAGGCCTGAGCTACTAAGGTATTCGAGATTCTCAAGATCCAACACGATTGTAGTCTCATTTTGATTGAGCACTTCTTCAATTCTTTGCTGAAAAGCGAGGGAAGAGACGGTGTCAATCCTCCCGTGAACCGACGCTATCACAGTGGTGCCTTCTCTTTTGAAACCTATTTCCAAATCGTCCTCCTGGAAATTTATTCTGTGATCAACTCCTGTCTGTAGGACAGAACTTCTTGGGGTCTTAAACAAGGAGGATCCAACGACAATTCATGAACGTTTTTGGTCGCATCCTATTGATTCCGAGACAGAGTTTTTCTGGTCCTCAGCCAGTCATTCCTCACCATATCACCTATCTTCTTGGCTTGATCAGAATAGAGTTGAATGGCGTCAAATGCTGGGTCACAAAGAACTTTTTTTGGGTATGACTCTCCATACACCGCTCGGAACAGGCTTACGATTCCCTGAGCATCCTCAGGCCTGAATAAGCCTACCTCGAAAGGCTCCCCCGTTGAATCTCTTGAAATGACTTCATTCTCCATGGCTATTCATCCTGCTTCCCGGCCATTGAATTCGGCATATCCCAGACGCAAGCTTGCTTAGGCGCCACCTAGTTTCACACTTTATTGTCTTTTCCTATCCTACCAAGAAATAAGGCGGAAAACATTCCCAATGCCGTCAAGACAGCGCATCCCAAGTATAGAGCCGTATAGCCCCACTGCAACAGAATGGCTCCACCCACTAAAGGCCCCAGAAAAAAACCGCCTTGAAACATCTCCATACCCAGGTTGGTGTTCAAGGCCCGCAATTGGGGTTGTGAGAGGTCGAACAATGCGGCGCTCAAAACCGGCATGGCCACGCCCCATCCGATACCTAACCAAAGGCCCATAGCGTAAAACGCCGTGGGCCACGAAGCATATATCAGGCCCCAATAACCTACGGCGAGCCACATCAGTGAAAAGACCAATAGCTTTGATTTATCAAGTTTGTCGAAGATGTGTCCAACCGAAAGTCTAACCATAATCTCTGTGAAAGTGGATAGAGTCAGAAACCAACCCGGGTTCGATATGCCGATCTTTGATCCATAGCCTTGCAGGAAGAAAAAGACCGGCGTAAACGCGGTCCACACCACCAGAGAGAGAAAGAGCATCAGTAACACGCGATAGTCTTTGAAATTTTCCACAAGATCTCTCCGGGTGCGCCGTTCTCCTGCCCCGTGAGAGATCGACACCGGCGAGTCATCGAGCAAGGTGAGCATGGGAAAGATAGGGACCATAGCCAGAGCAGAAAGATCCAGGACTCGGTCGAACCCACCGGTCCATTTGGTCAGGGCACCCAGCAAAGGGGGAATTACGGCGTATGGCAGGAGCGTTACAACTGATAATAATCCGAAAGCCTGTCCGCTCTTTTCCTGCGGTATGCAGTCTACAATTCGGCTCAATACGGCGGTGGCCAAGACCACGTACGCTGCACCGTGAAGGACACGGATTGCAGCCATGCTCCAAAACGTTTCTGCTAAGTCGTACAATATCAAAGATACGATAACCAAGCACGAGCTGATGGTTATCCACCTCTTGGCGTCCGAAGGATTCAGAAATAGGCTGATCACAGGACGGATAACCAGGACCGACAAGGAGAAGAGAGCGATCAGCAGGCCGAAGCTCTCTGGAGCTATTGGAAGCGTAGAAAGATACTCGTGAAACTGAAAAAAAGCCGCAATATTACAGTAAGTCAGGAACATCACAGCGGAGAGAACAATAAATTCCTTATTGAGAAGGCTTTTTTCCTTAAGCATTATCCTAGCCCCTGAACGAGCGCGGGCAACAGCAGCCGAGTTGGGGTTTGTCGCTCAAGCATTACACCTTTCTAGAAAAGGTGGGGAATAATCCAATAGGCGAAGCAGGAGTGCTCCCGAGACTGCCCTGCGATATTCAGCACTGGCCCGAATGTCGTCAATGGGGGATACTGATGCCTCGACCAGCATTGCCGCACGCTCAAGGGTTTCAAGGGTAAGCGGTTGACCTATGAGATTCCTCTCCGCCTCAGCAGAGGTTGCCACAGTCGGACCCACGCTGCCCCATGCCAGCCGGGCGCTTTCTATGATCCCCGAATCCGATATCTTCAGCAGACCAGCCATGCTTGCTATGGCACACGCCTGCGCCTTGCGTCTCCCAACCTTCTCGTAATGATGAATATTCCACCGAGGCTGTTTTCTCAACCACACACCCATTAAGACTTCTCCCTCGTTGAGCACCACCATGTTGGGGCCTAATATGAAATCTTTCAGCGGCAGGCGTCTCATTTGGGTTCTAGACCGGATCTCCACCTCAGCTTCTAAGACATAGAGAGGCGGCAAAGAGTCTCCTGCTGGGGAAGCAGTGACAATGTTACCTCCGATCGTTCCCATGTGACGTATAGGCGGCGAGCCAAGTAACCCCAAACCCTTGGCCAATATGGGAAACTCTTTACGAATCAAGGGATTCTCGAGAAGGCCGCTGTGGGTGGTTGCCGCTCCTATGAGGACATCGTCACCTTCGTCTCGAACTCCGTGCAATGCTTCCACTCGTTCCAGGCAAACAAGGTGAGAAGGATTTGTATGACCGGCCCTCATTTGCACCAGGAGGTCGGTCCCACCTGCATACAGAACAGCATCCGGAAAATTGTCCATGATGTCCCAGAGTTCTTCGACAGTGCGAGGCAGAAAAACCTCTCTCATAAGCTTTCCTTATTCCTAACCTCTTCGGCGGCACTTTCAACAGAATCGACTATGTGCTGATAGCCGGTGCACCGGCAGAGATTCCCCGCTAATCCTTCCCGTATTTGTCTTCTCGTGGGGTTGGGATTCTTTTGCAGGAGATCAACTGCCGCGAGAACCATGCCAGGAGTGCAAAAACCGCATTGTACTCCTCCATTTTCCACAAATGCCCTTTGTAATCTATGCAGACTTTTCTCAGGAGTGAGTCCTTCTATGGTAGTTATTCTGCGACCCTGAAGCTGAGCCGCCAGCATGAGGCACGCAAGACGGCTCTCGCCGTCCACAAGAATTGTGCAGGCCCCGCAATCGCCGGCCCCACATGACTCCTTTGTGCCTGTGAGTCCAATATCCTCCCTGAGCACGTCCACCACACGTCTGTCAGGCGCCACATCGACATCAGTCTCCAGTCCGTTGAGAATGAAAGTTATTCTCAATTTAATCCTCACTCCTGTCGCTGCTTTGGCAAGGCCCCATGAATCTTTTCTGCCGTGAACGGAGACTGACCCAGCCGGATTGTGCACGCATCGGCCAGGGCGTTGGCAATGGCAGGAAGCGGCCCGTTAATGGCTATTTCTCCCACTCCCTTAAGACCGAAAGGGCCTGTTGGCTCGTAAAGATCTACTGCGATTGATTCAATCTCAGGCGTATCGACAGCCGTCGGAATCAGGTAGGTTGCATAGTTCGGTGTACGAATTACACCGCTGTCCACTTCCAGATCTTCGTACAAAGCATATCCTAGGCCTTGGGCGATGCCGCCATGTATCTGTTGCCGATAAATCTGTGGGTTAATCACCTTGCCACAGTCAGTTATTGAAACGTACTTCTCGACAGCCACCGCTCCGGTGAGTTCGTCAACTTCAACCAAGGCCAGGTGCACCCCATAAGAGAAAAGGGTATGGGGCAGACCATGAAGTCTCAGGTCCTGATCTGAGGTTATATCATCAGTGGCGACCGGGGCTCTGAAGTGATGAATGGCTACTCGCTCCGATTCATTGAGAAACCCGGCTATCTGGGAAAGTGATATTTCTTGCCCTGTCTTCAGGTTTCTGACACCTGCCGGGACCAGCACAACTTGATCCTTATATGGCGCCATGAGCAGATCCGCAGCTCTCTGCAGGATACGATCTTTCAGAGTTTCCGTAGCCCCAATAAGTGCGTTGCCGAACGTGAACGTACAACGACTTGCGGAGGCCGATCCGCTGGGCAGCGTAAGATCTGTGTCAGGTTGCACGAGTTCGATCCGATCGGACTCCTGACCAAGTATTGCTCCCGCAATTTGAAGATTTGTCGCGGCATTTCCTTGACCCATGTCCACGACTCCGCAATAAACTCGGAAATTGCCCTCACGAGTCAGCTCGACTTTGGCGTTAGCGTAGTCAGGAACTACTGGACCGTACCCGGATGCTTGCATGAGTGAGGCTATTCCCGCTCCGCGTCGCTTGAACTGCCCAGCAGAAGCTTTCCATGACTCCCGTTGCTTCCACAGTTTGTGCTTGGACAGGGCTTCAAGACAGTCTACCAAGCCGGTTGAACCGACCAATGTCTTGCCGGCACAGTTCTTGTCGCCTCTCCTCACTGCATTCTTGTGTCTCAACTCCAAGGGATCCATACTCAGTCGATCGGCCAACTGGTCCACCATTTGTTCCATGGCCGCTGTTACCTGAGTCACACCAAAGCCTCGGAAAGCACCACCTATGGGATTGTTGGTATAAACGCACCATCCCCTCAGAACGGCATGTGGAATGCGGTAAGGTCCTCCGGCATGCTCGAGCGCCAGGGTCAACACTACACCTCCGAGATGGTCATAAGGTCCGGTATCTAGGTACAATCTCACGTCCAGAAAATGCAGCTCACCATTCTCCTTCGCTCCCAGGCGATAGTACATGTGGGCTGGGTGACGTTTGGTGCCTGCCAGAAAAGATTCCTCTCTATCCCACCACATCTTTACTGGTCTGCCTTCCGAATTGAGAGCTGCCAGTCCGAGCAGAGTTTGGACGGTCACGCCATCTTTGCCTCCAAAGGCGCCTCCCGCGTAAGGCGCTACTATACGGACCCTTTCAAGATCAATCCCGAGAGCCTCGGCTACCTCCATTCGATCCCGAAAGGGGGTCTGGGTTGAACAAACGATCTTAAGCTTTCCATCAGAGTCTATTCTGGCCCAACCTGTCTCGGTTTCCAGGTAGGCGTGCTCCTGGCGCTGAGTCTTGAAGGAGGCTTCCAAAATAAGGTCGCATTGCTCTTCTGCCACCTGACCTTGACCGATTGTCAATTCACCCTTGAGGAGTACATTGCCGGTGGGATTTTCCTCGTGGACTAAAGGGGAACCTTCTTTCAGGGCATTTTCCGCATTGAGAACAGGTGGCAAAAGATCAATGTCAAATGTTACGAGTGCAATTGCTTTATCGAGAACTTCTTTGGTCTCGGCCAGAACCAAGGCAACAGCATCACCACAGTGCCGGACCTTGTCATCAACGAGTACAGGCTGATCGCGTCTGACCACACCTTGTCTGTTGGTACCCCCGACATCTTTGTGTGTGAGGACTCCAACCACGCCCGGCAATTTGACCGCACGTGAGGCGTCAACACTATTGAGACGAGCGTGGGCGATGCCGGCCCTCTTTACCCCGGCCCAAATCAGGTTTTCGCCGTAATAATCGGCAGCGAACTTCGTCTTACCGGTCACTTTGTCGTACGCGTCCGCTCGAGGTACACGGGCGCCGATGCTCAAAGTTGTTGGAAGAGCGCAGTCTGAATGGTCGCTACTTATTGCATCAGCGTTCGGACTCTGTTCTTTCATCTTGACAATCCCGTAAACAAAATGGCTGGAACCGATGCCGTCGTCTCAAGAGATGATCGTTTCCAGCGCCTCGACGAAGGCTTCCATGGCGTCTAACTTTGAAACGGTCACCCTTATGTGGTTTGGAAATCGGAAGCCTGTCATTGTCCGTACCATTATCCCTTGCTTCATAAGCCGTCGATAGGCAATCGTGTCATTCATGGGAAGTCTTACCATGACGAAATTCCCCTCCCCCATTATGAATGGAAGTCTTAAGCGGGTAAGTTCGCCCCTCAAAAAATCCTTGCCCTCTCTGACCATCCGACGTGTGCGCAAGATATGGCCTTCGTCAGTCAGAGCACTCAGAGCGGCTTCCTGGGCCATCACGTTTACAGAGTATACTATGCAGGTCCGCCGAATCGGTTCAACGAGAGTCAATTGGCCGACCAAGTAACCGATTCGGAGGCCGGAGAGGCCGTACATTTTCGAGAATGTTCGGAATACCACCAGGTTTGGATATTCGTCGATGAGGCCCATTCCGTCCGGGTAATCTTCCGCTTCCACAAATTCACTATATGCCTCGTCCAAAACTACTACACTTCGGCCTGCTACAGCCTCCATAAAGTCTCGTAGTTTATCGCGACTCCAGTATGAACCCGTGGGGTTGTTGGGATTGCAGAGGAAAACTACTTTGGTGTGATCATCTATTTCGTTCAACATGCCCTGATCGTCGAATGAAAGGTCTTTTAGAGGCACCAGTCTTGCCTCGAGACCGGAGAATTCCGCTACCCATTCGTAGACAGCGAAGGTCTTGTCTGCCGTAATGATGTTATCACCCTTCTCGCAAAACGCTTTTGTTACGAAAGCTATGACTTCGTTAACGCCGTTGCCGACCAGGAACTGGTCTGGGTGCAAGCCAAATTTTTCTGCAAGTTTTTGACGGAGATAGTACGAGTCACCACTGGGATAGAGAGCGGCTCTGGGAGGTTGAAAGTTTCTTATGATCTCCTGGGCAACCGGTGGAGGCCCCAAGGCATTTTCGTTGTTGTTAAGACGATACAGGCGGGAGCAGCCGTAGAGAGCCATGAGTTCAGCGTCAGGCTTGCTCGGGACATACGCCTGGAAATGCTTTATGTATTCAGGCAAAAGCCTTTCCGGATTCCACCGATTCATCAGTCGACTGTACCTGCTTTGTACTGAAAAATTGCATGATCTCCCTTACCCGCGTAAGGGATGACAAGCCTCGGCTGAAAACCTAATTGAATGAGAACTGGAGTGAAATAGCACTGCCAGGATTCGCCCAAGTCCATTTCAAAAAAAATGTTCAGGATCTTTTCTTTCTCAAAGGCTTGCAGATGAGCAGCCAAGATCTGTTCCGCGTCCGGCCCCCACCAGACAGGACACAAAGAGACCCAGCTAACTCCCCGTTCGATGTGTGCCGACAGCACCGTAGAGTCGCCGACAGACTCGCCCTCGTGTCTGATCCATCTAATGTCACGCGCAAAGAAAAGTCGTTCATATTCAGCCACAAGAAACGCCTCGATCAGGGGATGGGCCCAGACCGCCAGCCCCATATCCTCCTCCAGATGACGATAATAGGATTGAGTTTCGACTTGCTGTCCGCCTTCTCTGAGCACGGTCAGGGAGCCGAGACATTCGAAATACTCCTTCGGGAGATCCGGTGTTGTAAAACGACTGATCAATCCTAATGCGCCGCTTCTGGCAACGCTTCTGAGACAAGAATCGATGAGGGCATGGGCCATGCCTGCCTTGGGTGGTTGGATGAACAGATACGGGCCGTAGAACTCTACCAGTCTAGGGCTCTGGAAGTGCCAAATAATTCCACCCCCTATTTGCCCTGTCCGCTCAAAGGCCACAGCAGCGTCGTACTCTCCGCCGGCAACCATATCGACCACCTTACCGGGAAAAGCGAAGCTGGGATGAATGACATAAGACCGGCTATGAGCATTTACCATGCGAATAAAAAGCTTCAATTCGTCGGCATTTGGCGTCCTTATTGTGTATTCTTCCAAAGATCTGATTTCGGGAACAGACAAATCAGTTATCGTAGGATAAGTCTTCTCTTTAGTCAGGATAAGACGAAACCCCTCGTCATCTCGAAAGAACTGAAATCCCTCTACCATTCGTGATGCAATCAGCAGCCCCGTTTCGTCCACTTGGCTTGTGTCGTCAAAGGTTACGGACGAAGTAAGATTGAATGACTTGATGTCGAATACTTGTGCCTGGAACACGAGTTCCAACTCCACGAAATAAATGCCCCGCCTACAGCGCATCTGAACTTCCTGTTCCGTGACCGCGGCTTGACACAGATATGCAAATATCTCTTCAGAAGCCAAAGTAAGAGAAAGAGCGTCGGCTTCTGCAAGCCCAAACGCTAGTGCGGCCTTTTCGACGAACGACGTGGCCAACGACAGCAAAGTCAAGTCAGCTTTTAGCCCAAGGGTGACTTCATCTTTACGGACTTTTTTCACAGCCGACTCCAGATTAGGATTGTTAAGGCGTACTGCCTGATTGTTGGAGAGAACTCGCAGGTCGATTGACTGATTTGGGACAGATCGGGGGGACACCTGCCATATTTCGGCCGCACAAATATCTCATATTGCGTATCTACTTGCCTTGAGCACGTTGTGCGCCGAATCGGATGCCGAGACATCTTTGACTCCATCTTACGTCGATCCAGGAGAACAAACAGTGTAATCCTCCGGGGCTAATTCCGAACCCCTTTGCATTCGATTGGCATGATATTCCTGAAGAGACTTGACCCTGAAGCAGTCGCCACGATGGATTGATCTGAGTCCAAGAGAGAGTGCGTTTGCCCCTGCGACTGTCGTGAAATAAGGAACATTGTGATTCAAGGCTGCCATTCGGATGTGGAAAGAATCCTTCAAAGACTGTTTGCCGGCTGAAGTGTTAATGACCAAGACCACTTCGTTTCCCCGCATCAAAGCAATAACATCTGACTCTCCCGCCTCGTGAACTTTCCCTACCCGTGTTGATTCTATACCTACCTGTAGCAGAGCGTCAGCAGTTCCTTCCGTGCAAACGAACGAAAAGCCACACTCTCTCAGCCGGCGAGCCACGATGACGGCAACAGCCTTGTCGCGGTCTGCTACGCTTAAGAACACTTTGCCCGAGGAAGGTATGGGAAAATCCGTACTGTATTGAGATTTCAGGAACGCAGGGCCAAACTCTCGATCGATCCCCATCACTTCGCCGGTGGACTTCATCTCAGGGCCCAGCAGGACATCCACTCCAGGAAATTTTATGAAAGGAAACACTGCTTCCTTGACGCTAACATGGTCGGGAATAACCTCCGAAGTAAAACCAATTTCCTTGAGTTTCCTGCCGGCCATTACGCGCGCACCCAGCTTTGCCAGAGGAATTCCTATGGCTTTGGAAACGAAGGGGATAGTCCTGGAGGCTCTTGGATTTACCTCCAGCACAAATATTTCACCGTCCTTAAGTGCGAGCTGCAAGTTCATGAGACCTTTGACCTTCAACTCTGTTGCCAGGAGCCTTGTCACTCTGCGTATCTCGTCGAGATGATAGCGACCGAGACTATAAGGGGGCAATGAGCAAGAAGAGTCGCCGGAGTGAACACCTGCCTCCTCTATGTGCTCCATTATACCTCCGATAACAACTTCTTCGCCGTCAGCCACTGCGTCCACGTCAATTTCCACCGCGCCGGTGAGATAACCATCCACCAGTATAGGATGCTCTGGAGACGCTTGAACAACGTATTTGAGATAGTCCTCCAACTCGTCATCACTATGAACTATTTCCATGGCCCTACCCCCGAGGACATAAGAAGGCCTCACAACTAGCGGATAGCCTATCCGTCCAGCTACCTCCATGACCTCTCCATAGGAATGAGCAATGTCATTAGGGGGCTGTTTGAGCCCAAGTCCCGTGATCATCTGTTTAAATCGCTCTCTGTCTTCAGCGCGGTCAATAGCGTCAGGAGATGTCCCAATTATAGGCACACCTGCTTCCCAAAGCGGCAAGGCCAGCTTGAGAGGCGTTTGTCCGCCGAACTGGACTATTACGCCGTAAGGTTTCTCGCGCTCGACAATGGCCAGAACGTCCTCTAACGTCAGCGGTTCAAAATAAAGACGATCCGAGGTGTCGTAGTCTGTACTGACTGTCTCTGGATTGCAGTTGACCATGATGGTCTCAAATCCGTCTTCCTTTAGTGCAAAAGCCCCGTGAACACAGCAGTAATCGAATTCTATCCCCTGGCCGATCCTGTTGGGACCTCCGCCGAGTATCATGATTTTCTTTCTGTCCGTGGTTCCGGATTCATCTTCATCTTCGTATGACGAATAGAGGTAAGGCGTGTGAGCTTCAAACTCAGCGGCGCAGGTATCGACCCGCTTGAAAACCGGGTTGACACCGAAATCATTGCGAATCTTTCTGATGTGGCCTTCAGATGTCCCCGTTAGTTGACCCAGCCTGATGTCGGAAAATCCGTAGGCTTTGGCACGCCTGAGATTTGCCGTTCCATGCTCCCCGTCGAAGTGGCCGGGCTCAGAAATATGTTGTTCCATTTCCACTATTTGCTGGATTTGTCCTAAGAACCAACAATCTATGGCGCATGCCTGATAAATCTCATCAATTCCCACACCGGCCCTGATTGCATCAGCGATGTGCAAAATCCTTTCCGGAGAAGGTCTCCCAACGTTGTGCAATATGTCTTCTCGAGACAAGTCCTTGCTCAAACGCGGGTCCAAACCGTATACATCGATTTCAAGTGACCTGAGGGCCTTTTGGAGGGACTCTTTGAAAGTCCTCCCTATTGCCATCGCCTCTCCCACCGACTTCATCTGCGTGGTGAGAGTAGTGTCCGCGCCGGGGAATTTTTCAAAAGTGAATCTCGGGATCTTGGTAACCACGTAGTCTATCGTGGGCTCAAAGGATGCCGGAGTTTTCAAGGTTATGTCATTGGCGATCTCGTCTAAAGAATATCCGACGGCAAGCTTGGCAGCTATTTTGGCTATGGGGAAACCGGTGGCTTTGGACGCTAGGGCGCTTGACCTACTCACGCGAGGGTTCATTTCAATTACGACCACTTGGCCCGTTTCTGGATGCACTGCAAACTGGATGTTGGATCCCCCTGTGTCCACTCCGATTTCTCTGATTATTGCTACTGACTGATCGCGCAGTATTTGGTACTCTTTATCGGTAAGGGTTTGGGCTGGAGCCACGGTAATCGAATCCCCGGTATGCACTCCCATGGGATCGAAATTTTCAATTGAACATATTATGACCACATTGTCTTTCCCATCGCGCATAACTTCCAACTCGAACTCTTTCCATCCCATTACCGACTCTTCGACCAAAATACGACCGACAGGGGATACTGCCAGCCCCCAACCGGCAAGAGCTTCGAACTGATCTTCGGAGAAGGCCACACTTCCACCGGTTCCTCCCAAAGTGAACGAAGGTCTTATCACGTTTGGGAAGCCAAGCTCTCTTGCGATCTCCCAAGCCTCCTGAACGGATCGAGCATACCCGCTACGCGGTAGATCCAGGCCTATATTCTTCATGGCAATCTTGAAGAGATCTCTGTCTTCTGCCTTGTTTATTGCTTCTATCCCAGCGCCTATGAGTTCCACACCAAACTTTTCGAGAACCCCGGCATCGTGAAGTTCCACTGCGAGGTTCAGTGCTGTTTGCCCTCCAAGTGTGGGAAGGAGCGCGTCCGGACGCTCTTTTTCGATTATGGTCGTCAGTATGTCTAATTTGAGTGGTTCAATGTACGTGGCATCGGCAAACTCAGGATCAGTCATTATTGTAGCAGGATTTGAATTCACAAGGATCACCCTGTAACCCTCTTCTTTCAAAGCCTTTAGGGCCTGGGTCCCGGAGTAGTCGAACTCACAGGCCTGTCCGATAATAATGGGGCCGGATCCTATAAGCATTATGGATTTCAGATCTTTTCTTTTTGGCATTTCCGCATTCTTTTTTTGAAAAGGATTTGTGCGCCCAACCAGTTGCAGTGAGATACTTGCCGATGATTAGCGTCACGGGAGACTATAGGTTCGGTCCACCAAAATTTCAAGGGAAACTCCCCTGCCCCACCCGGGTAGGTCTTGATCTTTATCCCAGCAAAACTAATCGAAACCGGAGTTGAACGGTGCTATGATCCGGGAACCAATGTGATGATCATTCTTTGTGAAGAGTCTCTACATGGCCAAAGGAAACTGATGGAATTTAGGTTGAAAAACCTGGAACTCAGCAATTATCTCCGAGAATCCTGGGCCCTTGGTTGGCCCATGATCCTGATCATGTTCTTTCAGTTCTCCATAGGCCTGGCAGACGTCTATGTGGCAGGTTTACTAGGAACTGAAATCCTGGCCGCAGTGGGTTACGTAGGACAATTGTACTGGACTCTCATGATCCTTGCTAATGGGATCAGCGTGGGCACTGTGTCAATGGTTTCCCAGGCGTACGGAGCCAAGTCCTGCGATGGAATTGGGAACATATCAGCTAACTCACTGGTGATTGGAGCGGCTGTTGCTGGGTTACTTACGGTATTTGCTCAACTATTCCCAAATGCAATAGTGCGGCTGGCCGGAATGCCACGGGACATTCAGGATATTGCAGAGAATTTTATTCGGATCTTTTCCATTGTCCTCGTGCCTACTTACGTGATGATCATCACCGGGGGAGTTCTCAGATCGTCAGGCAGGGTTCGAATAGCCATGATAAACAGTTTTGCGGCCTCGCTGATCAACGTTATAGGCGATCTGGTGCTGAGTTTCGGTTGGGGGCCGGTCCCCGCCTTTGGATACATCGGTATTGCATGGGCTACGGCTGTCGGGACAACCTTTGGCATGGTGCTAAACCTTGTTCATGTATTTCGGGGTTACGGACGCATTACTGCACACTCGCTGCTGAATCCCATATCGCCATGCATAATGAACCTCTTGAAGCTCGGTATTCCCACGGTCCTTCAGCAGACAGCGTGGAACGTAGGCACCCTGGTGGTCTATTTTCTGATCGGGCAGCTCCAGGGAGGTGAAATCACCGCGCTTGCAGCAATGACTGCAGGCGTCAGAATTGAGGCAATAATTTTCCTTCCTATTTTCGCTTTTAACATGGCCTCGGCTGTGCTAACTGGAAATCGAATCGGAGCGGGAGACGTTGCTGGGGCCAGATCTGGGGCCAAAGCCACAGCGACACTTTGTTTGCTCATCATTCTGGTGCCTTCTGTGATTATTGGCACCTTCGCCCCGGAGTTGTCAGCGGGGTTGACCCAAGATCGCGCTGTTTTGGAGGAAATGACTAGGTACCTGAGGATAAACATGGTCAGCATGCCGTTCCTGGCCATCGGGATCTCGTTGGCCGGAGCTATACAGGGCGCTGGGGATACGTACGCAAGCATGAGAATGATTTTTGCCGGAATGTGGCTACTAAGAATACCCTTGATACTATCGGCAATATACTTCATTGGCGCTGGTGCAATTGGAATATGGTGGGCAATGACTATCTCCATCATTATAATGTGCGGTCTGTTCGTGAAGAGGTTTATGGGCGATAAGTGGATAGTAGCGTCAGTAGATAAAACGACTAAGACTCTTCTGTGGGAAGCCTGCGTTGCAGGCGCTTCAGGCATTGCAGGAACTAACATCGTTCAGAATGAAAGACTCGAGGCTAAGTGAAACATGAACATTCTGGTGATCGCCAACCCAGTCGCCGGTATAGGCAAGACCGTCAAACGTGTCCAACAGTTATCCACAATATTGGAATCCAGAGGCCACAAGGTTGAAGTATTCCTCACTGGAGGGGCCGGGGAGGCATTGGAAAGAGCGAGTAAGATTGACGCGGTGGACAGGTTGGTAGTCGCCGGCGGAGACGGCACTGTAAACGAAGTCCTTAACGGACTACCTGAGCCGTCATGCGTCCCGATCCTGCACATGGCTACCGGTACCGCCAACCAGCTTGCCCAGCACTTGGGCTTGCCTAAACGTCCTGGACCTCTAGCCGGAATTCTGGAAAAGGGTTATGTCAAAAAAATCGACATGGGGCTGATCGGTAATCATCGATTCTTGCTTCAAGCTAGCGCCGGCTTTGACGCCTTGGTCACCCAGGTTGTTGACGAGAGCCCCAGGAGGTGTTCAGGCTACATGGCTTATGCAGTTCCCATCGTTAAGGCTGTGTTGCGCCGACGTCCGGCAAAACTCGACATATCGGTCAATGGTGGCGAGAGAATTGCCGGAGAGACGGTAATGGTAATGAAGGTCAGTCGCTACGGTGGCATACTTGTATTTGCCCACGAGGCCAGACTGGACTCCGGTCAATTTGATATCTGCATTTTTCAAAAGAATACAATCCCTTCCCTTCTCATGTATGCCTTTGCAGGCATCACACGCCTTGCTTCGATCATCCCTGGAATGACTCATCTGACAGGGAGCCGCGTGCGAATACAATCAAAGGTCCCTGTTCCGGTGCAAATTGACGGGACATATTCAGGGACTACGCCGGTGGACATCGAGCTAATACCCGGAATGGTTCGAGTGATGGTCCCTGCGAACACAGGGTGAGCGATCAGGCCAAACCGCTGACGCGTGCCCTCCTCAATCATCGCCAATAGTGCAAACCAAAGAGATTGTTGTCAGAACAGACCTTGAATCCCGATAAGGGTCGGGAGTTCGTGTTCCGACAATGGATTCTCTATTGATCAGAGAAATGAGCCTCCATACGTCTTCGTAGGGCAGCATGAATATCCTTTCCCGAAACATCTTTTTCGGCTGATAGCGTGGTGCTCTGTCCCGTTTCCAAGTTTTTCAGTTCGCTCTCTATCTCGAACCGGTCTCCCTTGCTTGTCACGGTGAAGATTAGAGCCTTTGACGCCCTGAATTTCTTGGCTACATCGTCCAATAGTTCTTTGAGGTTGCCTGTCCTGATCTCTTGTTTGTCTACGGCTTCTTTGATCTTGTCAGGACTCAGGATATCGAACTCCCTTTCCATGGAAGCCGTCGGTCGGATGGCACGGTAAGACGAATCTATAATTTCTTGGGCTAAAGGCTTTTGAAAATCCTTGAAGCTTAACAACAAAGCCATTCTGGGCTTCTCGGCCTCTTGAGTCGGCACTGGCTTTGTCGCCAAGGATTTCGGCGACATCAAGGTAAGTTGCGGCTTCTCCCATTTCTCTCCGCTTAACCCGACAATAGGCTCAGGAACGCCTTGCGGAAGCATTACTACCACTAGCAGCACGGCTGCCGCTGCGGTGGCCAGAGCAGTTACAGGGACTCGAAAAAGAGGAGCGAGCCACTCCTCAAAAACTGAAAACGAATTTGTGACAGTTTCCCAAACTGAAGAAGTCCTTGCTGGTCGAACAACACTCGCCTGCAGGGAGGATCTTGGGACGACAAGATTCAATGCCTCTGCCGCCGAGTCTTTCATGCCGCATTCTCTTAGCTGTTCCAGGCTTGTCGTCGCCCTGTCAATTCGTGATACCACATCGGCCCGCCCGGCAAACCTGTTTCTATAGAATTTAAATCCTGCTATGAGCTGAGTGAGTTGCAGTTTGTTCGCCTTGTATGCGTGAGCATCCGACAGATCCATGTAATGTTCCATAAGTCTGGGATCGTCGCACTCCTCGGAGGATGGCATCCTAAAAGTCCCTGTACCGAAGTGGGCGCTTATGTCTGAGTCCAGTGGAAGTTTTTCGACTGCTCGGAGCGGACAGAACCCTCGGCCCATCTTGTCTTCCATTCGCCGGTACTGCTCCATCAGTTCTTTTTCCATGTTTCCAAAGAGGCGCTTAATTTTGCCGAGTTCCAATTTCTCAGAGGCAATTTTTGAAAGAAGCGCCGAGGCCTGATCCAGATATTGCTGGAGGTTGTTCTGACCAACAGGGACGAAACCCAGCATATCCCTGGCATGTGAGAAAGGCACCGGCATGACATCTTCAGACGGAGGTCCATCGATGGATTTTTTCATGGGTAGTTCAGGAATATCGCTCTGCACAAGTTCAAGCTTTGGCATTTTTTCAGGGTGCAGCAAACCTTTTCCCGGTGACAATACATCGTGTTTGACTAGATCTTGGTAACTCTTGACGATGACGTTAACCGTTCCGGCTACGGCCATGTTGTAGAGGTACTGAGAGTCCTCTCTCACGGTCGCCCCTAACAGATAGTTTCGCCAAAACTTGTCCCCTGCACTCCACAACTGCCTCCAGGATTGCCCTGTAGACGCCTGTAGTCTATCGGCTGTTCTTGCCGCCAACCTGCAGATAAACTGTTCAGCGTCGAACCGACCCGTCAAAGGGCCTTCCGGGATGACCGGTGAAGGATCGAAGGGTTCCTCCGACAAAAACCGGCTTACCATCGATGCACTCGCGTTGATCTGCCTGTTGTACACTTTTGCCTTCAGGTAATTCTCCCATATAGTGTGTCCGAACCCCAAAGTAGAGCGGACGTGCTGGACAGAGCAGGCGTCGGCCGCTGCGTGAACCAAAGGACCGAGAAGTTGCAAGCCGACTATGTCCTTGTTGGGGCCGCGCACTTCCAGGGGTTCGTAGTGGTTGCACAAAAGATAAGAATGGTAGAATCGTGCGAGCACGTTCCATGGGGCGAACTTGGTCTGGCTTAAACCCTGGCTAAAATTCTTGCTCCACGCATCTGCATCCTCTTTCCAGCATGACTCAATCCGCTGGATAGCCAGGGAATTCTCCACATCAACCAGACCGCGTAGGTGCTCCGAAATGCCTTTTACCACCAGGGAGTCAAACCCCTTCATTGAGGATGTTGTGTAGGAATAGCCGCTTGCGCCAGGCCAGGAAACGTCGGTGTCGGGATATGGATTGATAAAATGATTAAAAGCCGTGAACATGTGAAATCCCAGACCGGTAATGTTGGATTTACCTCCTCCTGGAAGGGACTGAAAGGTGAGAGACAAGTCACCGAATTTGTCAGTGTGCAGTGATTCGAAACCCACCAGACGTTCCACGGCACTTTGTTGTGCGGGAATATCTTGCACCGACTTGTTCTGCCCGTAAGCAATCTCAAGAGTTTGTAACGCCGTCTTTTGATCCTCGTTCCCATATTTCTTGATATAGGATACTGCATCACAAACTACCCAGAAGTGCGATTTGCTCATCATCCTGGTTTCCTCCTACGGAACAGGTTCCACAGTCGGATTTTGCCTGGGACAACCCGCGTACAAGAATCAAATGATTCTCATCGTGTTCAATTGTCCAAGTCTACCTCGAACAGTACAGAAATCGTCAGTAAAAACATAAGCCAAACGCGCCAAGAATTCAACGATGTTGTTATACGCGGCGCATCGCTCTACCCCGACTGAATCCTGGAGAGCGCTAGTGGTTGGTGCCTCGTGGCTTGTTACTTTACTAGCCACTGGCCACTGATCACTAATCAACGTAGTGCTCGCTGTGTTGTCTGTTAAAAACGAATCATTCTCTGTGCGCTTAACCGGAACCCCCATCATTTCATGGGGACTCAAATTAAGCCGTTGTCTGTAAGATTCGCGGATACGAGCAATTTGTGACAAAAAAATTCAGCTATCCCAACAGACTCCGATTCCGAGCAACCTCATTGATTGAGGCGGTTTCATGCATCAATGGCGCTCAGCCGTGTAAGCCATTTCGATTGCGGCAGGGGAGGTACGAAACTGAAGGGTTCTCAGGAGGTCCGCCATCGAAACATCGTTTCCGTATGTTGAAGCGGACTTCAGAGAATGTCGTAATTGATACAGATCTCCTTTCAAACGAGAAACCTGCCGGTATGTATCGTCCGCTACGGATATCAACCTATGAACTTGACTTCGGACACACGCGTGCAGGCGCAAAAGTCTCGACTAATTCCCCGTTTGAAAAAATAACAAGTCATACCCGTCAAGGTGCTTCCGGCACGCCGGTTTGGTTTACCTTGGCAAAGGGAACCTGATATGGCATGGGTGGCGGTGGAGGCATTGGAGGCATCCACATCGGCATCGGGGCTACAACTATAGGTACTACCAGTGGAGGCGGTGGTGGAAAGAGGGGCGACGGCACACAGCATGGCCAGAGAGGGACCACGGCAGGCCTGCATACCGGTAATTGCGGGCCGCAGTATGATCCGGGGACGCCAAATGCGTGAGAAAAGGTGCTGATAGCTGCTGCGAAAAGAATCACTAATCCTAAACCGCATACCAAAGGTCGTCGCATCATACGTCGACTCCTTTATAAATTATAGCAATAATATATCATCTTTTCGTTAACTATTTTATAATATTATGTAATCAATGTCAATATATTACACGTTAATTTATTACAAAAAAGAAAGTAGTGACGGTCAATATTCGTCTGTGGCCATCAATCTCTTGCAGGTCGGAACGTTTCTCGAGACCGGTCAAGGCACTGCAAAATCACGTGGCTTTTTCCAGCTCAAAAGCATCGTGAAGAGCGCGTACTGCCAGTTCGGCGTATTTCTGCCGTATCACGCAGGAAATCTTGATTTCGGACGTGGAGATCATTTCGATGTTGATGCCCTCTTTTGCAAGAGTAGAAAACATCTTCGCAGCAACTCCTGAATAGGATCGCATACCTAGTCCGATTATCGAAACTTTGGCAATGTCTTCGGAACCGCTGATATCGTACGCACCCAAATATTCCTTAATGCCACGGCATATTTCCAAGCTTTTGCCCAAGTCAACTTCCGGTATGGTGAAGGTAATATCCGTCTTGCCTTCCTCACTGCTATTTTGAATAATCATGTCGACCACTACATGGGCGTCTGCCAAAGCCGAGAAGATTCCGGAGGCCACGCCAGGTTTGTCTTCGACACCCGATATGGTTATCTTTGCTTCCTTCGTGTTGCATGTAACTGCTCTAACTGACTCTTTTTCCATATCTGAACTCTCCTCAGTGACCAACGTGCCTTCGTGATCGTTGAAACTGGAGCGTACCACAAGGGGCACACGATAGCGCATAGCGAATTCAACAGCCCTGATAAACAGTACTTTTGCTCCCAGCGATGCCATTTCCAACATTTCTTCGTATGCTATCTTGTCTAACTTCCTGGCTTTAGTGGTGATGTGCGGATCGGTCGTATACACTCCGTCCACATCGGTAAATATCTCACACAGGTCGGCTCTTAGGGCGGCGGCGACTGCCACAGCCGAGGTGTCGGACCCTCCGCGTCCTAGGGTCGTGATGTTTCCCTCTTCGTCCACACCTTGAAATCCAGCTACAATGACGATGCGCCCGGCATCCAGGTCCGATGCTATGATGTCTCTCTTCACATAGCTGATCCGCGCAGTGCCGTGAGCGTTGTCCGTAACAACGGGGAGTTGCCAGCCGCAATATGAAGCTGCCTTGTAGCCCATAGCCTCCAGCGTAATTGCCAAAAGGGCAATAGTGACTTGCTCTCCGGTGGATACAAGTACGTCCAGTTCTCTCTCGTTGGGCGTAGAAGTGATCTTCTTGGCCAGGCCGATGAGCCTGTCAGTCTCTCCAGCCATGGCAGAAACGATAACCACCATGTCGTTTCCTTGATCCTTACGTGCGGCCACCCTTCGGGCCACGTTGTAAATCCGGTCAAGGTCTCCGACCGAGGTTCCCCCGAATTTTTGAACTATTAACGGCATGCGACAACTCCACCAGAGTCTTGGACATAGAACGGGGTTGGAAAGTGTGTCAAGCCAATCCATTCTGTGACCATATCTATTCAGTATGCTCGGGAATCTGAGACGCTGAGTTTAGAATCACTTATGAATTGTCCCGTCAGCCTGCACGTATTGTAATGATTACTTAAGGCCCTCGAGTATTGCCTCGGGCACCGACTCTTGCTGCGCAGTAAGCGCGTATGTTTCAATCCCAGTCCATGCACTGAGAGCTTCGGTAAACCTGTTTGCCCATGGTCCATCGTCACTCCATTGAAAGACTATTTTTCTGAAACATTCTTTTTCGGCATATTGGATAACAGCCTCCAATACGGGATCTCCCGTAGGCGGCATTTTTTCGGCCCATTCGACTACCAGGGCACTACCAGAACTTAAGGGCTCTTCCAGCCCAATATCCTCAACCTGATCAGCATCTATCCTGTACAGGTCCGCGTGATAGACGGGAAAATCTCCTTCGAACCTGTTTATTAGAGTAAATGACGGGCTTACCACTTCGTCCGCAGACACGCATGTGGCGGCCGAGATGATCCCCTTAGCCAGCCGCGTCTTACCCGAACCCAAATCACCTTCAAGATAAATGACGTCCCCAGGCTCCAGAATCTTACCTATTGCCTCGCCCAGCATTATGGTTTGTTCTTCAGAGCATGTTTCGATTATCAGTGTCTTGAGCATATCGTATCCGATACTGGAAAAGAATCTGAAATCGCTCGTTGTTCGTGACGCGTGCGGTGAAATTCTCAGGCCGAATCTGTGATAAGATAAACTCTTTAAGTACTAACAAACCTCCCTTCGCGCAAGAAAATAGACCGTCGGAATTTTGGGCGATCCCCATAGCCTCATGCAGCGTGCCTTGGAACGAATTGCGCCCTGTTGTAGCTTGCGCGGATGCCCAGGCGAGATGTATCATATTATAGTTGGGCTGACGCGAAGCATTTCGCGGCTCATTGAAAAATCATCATTCCTGAAAGATATGGGTATGACTAGAAAATCAGTAGTCGCAGTTATTCGAACAAAACCAGGTTCTGTTCTTCAGGATGTCGTGACGGTTATGGACAAAGCTTGTTTTTCAGATTACCTAGATCCGGCAGCGCCGGTAATACTCAAAGACAACATTTCCTGGCATTTTCCGTTCCTGGGTGCCAATACCACTCCCTGGCAATTGGAAGGAGTGATCTTGGCTCTCAAGGATGCGGGTTTCAGAGACATCGTGGCAGTCCAGAATGAAACTGTCGTCACGAACGCCTTCAAAGGGGAACGGCTCAACAAGTATGTGCCTATCTTTAAGAAATACGGGGTCCGGGTCTTATACAACTTCAGAAAGTCCGATATGCGCTGGATCAAATTCAAACCTAAAGCGAAGATGCGCGTTCTGGATGACATCTTTCCCGAGGGAATAAGCATTCCAGAGTATTTTGTCGGAAAAAATATTGTTCATTTGCCCACGGTAAAATGCCACATTTATACAGGCACGACGGGTTCAATGAAAAACGCCTTCGGAGGCCTGCTCAACACAAGGCGCCATTACACCCATTCTGTCATCCACGAAACCCTTAACGACCTGTTAGACATCCAGAAGGAGATTCATTGTGGACTGTTCTCCGTCATGGACGGCACGGTTTGTGGAAATGGACCGGGCCCCAGGACTATGATTCCCGTGGAGAAAGACCTGATACTGGCTTCCGGGGATAGTACTGCCATAGACGCAGTATCGGCATCCATGATGGGATTCGACCCAATGGGACTCAAGTTCATTCGCATTGCTCATGAATCAGGCTTGGGAACTGGACGCCTCGAGGAAATCGAGGTTGTAGGCGAAGACGTGTCCAAAGAAAGCTGGGGGTTTACAGTAGGTGACAATACCGCGTCATTAGTGGGAAAATTCATTTGGTTTGGTCCGCTCAAGTCGGTTCAAAGGTTCTTTTTTAGGACTCCCCTCGTCTACCTATTTGTTTTTGGGTCTTTTTTTTATCACGATTTCGTTTACTGGCCCTTAAAAGCAAAACCCCAAATGGAGGCCTTCAAGAAGACCAGCAAATGGGGAAAGCTCTTTGACGAATACCCCGAGTATTAGGCCCTTGCTAGGGCCCGATAGTTCCGGACTATGCCTCGCGAAAGAATTCACTATTAAGATGGTCGTTCAGTTCTTTCCGGACCTGTGTGCGTACAGTTTGGACATCGAACTGCCACCTTTCTACTTTCTGCAAGGCTTCGGTCTCCCAGGGGAGACGGTCTGCCGGCAGCTTCATACGAATGTCGCGCTCAAGTTCCCTGGGGACAGGCGATTGTAGGAGCGCCTGATAACGGCTCTTGATTCTCCTGACAATGTGCAGCAGATTGATCAGATCATCTCGAGAGAGTTGGCGGGGCTTAATGCGGAGACGGGTTTTTGGGATTAGGCACAGTTCTTCAAGAGGAGTGCCTTCTTTAAGCGCCTTGTTAATAAGTTGTTTCAAGTAACGGTAGTTGCTTTTGAAGTCACCGGGAGGTTCGGAGACTCCAGCGGCCGGATCGGGAAAAGACCGTAACATAACCATACCTCCTACGCTGAAAGTAAAACCTGAGAGCGGTCCGACTTCCCGACTCCCAGAAAACAATGCGCAGATAACATGCCCGCGGAGCTGAGTCAACAAGTAGTTTATGATTTCTTGTTATTATGTTGATAGAAAAATGGAAAATTATGTTTCAGGCTTCCCGGGTGTGGCCGATCGGCGTGTAAAATCACTCACTCTTTCGCCCGGAAAAGCTTTCATAGCTTCCTGTTCTGCGAAGTGACCTTGTTCTTTACGCGTCGGTGGGAGAGCTTAACAGAATTCAAGAAACAGGTGTTTGTCGTGCGATCGAGAGAAATAGTCATACGTGGAGCGCGTGAGCACAATCTCAAGAACGTGGATCTTAACATTCCGCGGGACAAGTTAGTTGTTATAACAGGCCTTTCCGGTTCCGGTAAATCCACACTAGCCTTTGACACAATTTATGCTGAGGGTCAGAGGAGATACGTGGAGTCCCTGTCAGCCTACGCTCGGCAATTTCTTGAAATCATGGACAAACCGGACGTAGACCTGATCGAGGGTTTATCACCGGCGATCAGCATAGAGCAGAAGACATCGTCAAAGAACCCCAGGTCTACCGTTGGCACTGTGACTGAAATTTATGATTATCTTCGTCTCCTTTATGCGCGCTTGGGGGTTCCCCATTGTTGGGAATGCGGCAGGCCTATCAGTTCAATGACAATTCAACAGATGGTCGACACTGTGATGGCCCTTCCCAATGGCAGTCGCATTCATCTGTTGGCCCCTATTGTTAGCGGTCGTAAGGGCGAATACAGGGCGGAACTTCAACGACTGATGCGGGATGGCTATGTGCGCGTAAGAGTTGATGGTGAATTGCGTGATCTTTCAGAAGACATCCGCATCGACAAGAAGCGAAAACACTCCATTGAGGTGGTAATAGATCGCCTCGAGGTCAAGAGCGGCATTGAGAAACGATTGACCGACTCGATGGAGACCGCAGTCCGTTTGGGGCAAGGCACCGCGATGGCGGAGGACTCGAGGGGACAAGTCTTACTATTCAGTGAAAAGTTCGCGTGTATCGAGCACGGAGTGTCCCTGGGAGAGATTTCGCCCAGATTGTTTTCCTTCAACAATCCTTTTGGCGCTTGTGAGACTTGTGGGGGGCTTGGAGTGAAGATCCGATTTGATCCGGATCTTGTTGTTCCTAACTCAGATCTCTCGCTCAGAGATGGAGCCGTTGCCCCATGGGCGAATCGGCATTCCGTTTTTTTTCTGCAAATGATCGATGCGTTGGCAACACATTATGGATTCGACACGCGAACGCCTTTCCATCGGCTTCCGGAAACTATACAGAACATGCTGCTTTACGGTAGTGGAAGCGATGAAATTGATTTTTATTACGAAAGAGACGGGAGAAAGCATTTCTTTAGGAAGACCTACGAGGGTGTGATTCCCAACCTGGAGCGGAGGCATCGCGAGAACGAAGGGAACGATTCCGGCGATGAATTCGATCGTTTTATGAGTGCTGTGCCTTGCGCGGCTTGTGGCGGAGCACGGTTGAAAAGGGAGGCCCGTCATGTTTTGATAGGGGACATGCCCATCCATAAGCTGACAGCTCTCTCCGTCACGGGAACTTCCAGTTTCATGACAAATCTGAACCTCGATGAGCGCCGTATGGAGATAGGCCGCCGCATAATCAAGGAAATAAGGGATCGCCTTGGCTTTCTGGAAAAAGTCGGGTTGGGTTATCTCACACTAGACAGGTCCGCGGCTACACTCTCAGGGGGAGAGTCACAAAGAATCCGACTTGCCACACAGGTAGGCTCCTCGCTGGTAGGGGTTTTGTACATACTCGATGAACCCAGCATCGGCCTGCACCAGAGAGATAATCAGAGGCTGCTTTCAACATTGGTGGACCTGCGCGATCAGGGCAACTCCGTTCTCGTGGTAGAACACGACCCTGAAACCATTCTGAGCGCGGACCACATAATCGATATGGGCCCAGGCGCCGGTCGACTCGGAGGGGAAATAGTGTTTTCAGGGCCTCCGGAGGAGATCCTCTCGTCTGAAACATCTCTTACCGGCAAGTATCTGTCGGGCAGAGAGAGCATTTCCATTCCCGGTAGGCGGAGAAAACCGGGAAAGGCTCGGCTGATTGTGCGAGGAGCACGGGTCCACAACCTTAAGGATATTGACGTGACCATCCCCTTGGGTTTGTTTACGTGCGTGACCGGGGTGTCCGGTTCGGGGAAAAGCTCGTTGGTGATGGATTGTCTTTTCCGTTCTTTGTCGCAGAGCCTCTATGGGACCCGCATCAAGCCGGGTGAACTGGACAGGCTTGAGGGTGCGTCGTTCGTGGACAAAGTAATAGACATAGATCAAAGCGCCATTGGAAGGACCCCACGATCCAATCCTGCAACCTACACAGGCGTCTTCACCTTTATCCGCGAACTCTTTGCAGGTCTCCCTGAATCCCGGATGCGAGGTTACAAACCTGGCCGCTACAGTTTTAACGTCAAGGGCGGCCGATGCGAAGCGTGTCGCGGGGACGGTATCATCAAAATCGGAATGCATTTCCTTCCAGACGTCTACGTCAAGTGCGATGTTTGCAAGGGCCAGCGATACAACCGGGAGACTCTGGACATAAGATACAAGGGCAAGAACATATCGGAAGTGCTCGACATGACTGTGAATCAGGCGGCTGAATTCATGGAAAACATCCCTTCCGTCTACAACAAACTCAGAACCATACAGGACGTGGGCCTGGGATACATCAAGTTGGGGCAACCAGCCACGACGCTTTCCGGAGGTGAAGCCCAGAGGATCAAGCTGTCCAAAGAACTGTCCAGACGCAGCACAGGCAAAACCCTCTATATTTTGGACGAACCTACAACCGGTTTACATTTTGCGGATGTCCGCAAGCTTCTGGATGTGCTTGAAAGTCTTGTAGACGCAGGAAATACTGTTGTGGTGATCGAGCACAATATGGATGTAATTAAGGTAGCCGACTATGTGATCGATCTGGGACCCGAGGGAGGAGACCAAGGAGGCAGAGTGATCGCCCAAGGCTCTCCTGAAAAGGTTGCGGCAACTTCAGGGTCTTACACCGGACTATATCTCGCCGAAGTACTCAAAAATGAGAGCGGTTACCGACCCTTCAGCGTGGGTCGGTAGCGTACGAGCCAATTACCAAGACCTGAGCCTGCCGCCTCAGCTTTTCACAGGAAAAGCGGATCCCCCACGCGCAACAACTCTTTGGAATTCGTCAACGCGTTCCTTTAGAACAAACCGCATCGGCAAAGGCTCAGCACGGGCTAACCGGTCTTTTCCTTCATCCCCATTTCTTGATCAATGCGTTTTAGTTCCTTGCGCAATATTTTTCCAACTGCGCTTTTTGGCAATTCTGTTACAAACTCCACGTACTTGGGAACCTTGTACTTCGCCAGATTCTGCTTGCAATAGTCTATAATTTCCTCGGCAGTGGCTGTTTGTCTCTCCTTAAGCACTATATATGCCTTAATCCGCTCTCCGGAATAGGCGTCCGGGACTCCAATGGCGCAACCTTCAAGAACCTTGGGATGAGCGAATAGAACCTCGTCCACGTCACGCGGATAGATATTGAATCCGCCGGAAATTATCATGTCCTTCTTTCGATCAACTATGCTGAAGTACCCCTGTTCGTCAAATATGGCGATATCGCCGGTGAGAAGCCACCCATCGCGAAGGGCTATTTCATTCTCTTCTGGACGGTTAATGTACCCCTTCATGATCTGCGGGCCTTTCATGCAAAGCTCGCCGGCCTCTCCAGGAACTGTGATTTCCCGGTTGTAGTCATCTACGTCGACAAGCTTAGCATCTGTGTTGGGTATGGGTAGCCCGATGGTTCCAAGTTTGGTTGTGCCGCCGTAAGGGTTGATCGTAACAACGGGGGACGTCTCGGTGAGGCCGTATCCCTCGCAAATTTGAGAGCCGGTCAAAGCTTCGAAACTCCTAATAGTGTCCATGGGAAGCGGGGCTCCGCCCGAAAAGCAACCTTTGAGCGAACCAATGTCGTATTTCTTCAACTCAGGGAAATTTATCATACCGTTGTAAAGAGTGGGGACCGCGGGTAAGTAAGTGGCCTTGTATCTACTTATTGCCTCCAATATGCTCTTTGGTTCAGGTTTTGGGATCAAGACATCCCCGTAACCGTAAAAAATTCCCATATTCATGGCTGTGGTCATGCCAAAGGAATGAAAAAAAGGCAGGCATCCTACAACGGTTTCTTTGCCATCCTCGAATTCCCGGAACCAGGAACGACATTGTTGCACGTTGCTGGACAGATTCCCATGAGTCAACTGGACTCCCTTGGACACACCGGTTGTTCCACCAGTGTAGAGAAGAAATGCCGTGTCATCCCAGGCCGCCTCATGGGGACTAGCTGTAGGAGGATAGGTTCTTATCAAATCCATGAACTCGTAGACATCAGGCGAGGCCGGTGTCTTCAGGTGCATACCTTTTTTCACGAATGGAAAGAGTTGTTTGAGAGGGAATGGGAGAAAATCACGGATATGGCAAGAAATGATTTTCTTTATGCCCGTTTTTCCTCTCAAATTAATCATTCTCGGGACCAGAACATCCAGGCTGACCAGGAATGTGGACCCGGAGTCGTTGTACTGGTGTTCCAGTTCTCGATCGGTATACAGGGGATTGTTCAAAACCACTATTGCGCCGGCCCTTAGAGATCCGTAAATCACGACCACGGTCTGGACCAGATTGGGCAGAAGCAAGGCCACCTTGTCACCGGGTTTTACGCCGAGAGCCGTAAGCCCTGCTGCGAACCTTGAAACCATGTCGTCCAGTTTCTTGAAACTCACTGTAGTGCCCTGAAAGAGCAAGGCCGGATTATCCGGAAACCTCTTGGCCGTGCGAGTCAAGGCGTCCGGAAGAGTGATCTTATCGAACTCTATTTCTGCCGGGACTGATTTGGAATATGATTTGAGCCAGATTTTTTCCATGAGACACTCCTTGTGATTGTGACGACTAGGAAATCAGCGCTCTGAAATTTTGAAACAACACTTTAGCACCCGGACTTCTTTTCACCAAAAGAAAAAAGGTTGATTCAGTCGGCGTTGATTTTTTGAGTCAAATAATCCGAGAGCTTGCTGTATAATAAAATTTATGTTGCGAATTATTCTGCGTGAAGTAGTCCTACTGGTGGTGTGTCTCTCGGTCGTGCCTGTCGCCGTGATCATTCTGCTTAGCCAGGGCAACTCCCTGCACGCCGCAGCCAATTTCCTGACCAGGCATATACTTTCCGGTGGGACCATGCTGGGCGAAACCTCCGTTGGCCTGTGGCTGAAGTTTTTTTCTCCGTATCTTTTCGTTCAGTCAATCCGGGCATATTTATGGTCTCAAAGAAGTTTGAGTGGGCGAAGATGGTCCAACCTTTACTTTTTCTTGCTGCTGGCAGTAACTGGAGGTTGGTCTGCTCGGAATGCGTGGGACTTGTTCTATCTTATGTTTGCTCTCGGTGACATCCCCGCCGAACTGATGCAGTTCTTTGAACTCGAGGGAACCGACATTCTGATCGCAGTGGCATCAGTTCTGCTCGCCATAAATTGCTTGCGCATTTTTATCAATCCGGCGCGGAATAGATATGCTGGATCCAAAAAGGGAACAACCATTTCATAGAATTTTCAATTTCTGATCTATGACTTTTAACATTGCTATATTTTCGGTGTGGCCAGTAAGTTTTGCCACTATTCTGCCCACAAATGGACGCCCCAGAAGATAAAAATCCCCAATAATATCTAGAATCTTATGGCGTACGAACTCATCGGGAAATCTCAGCGGCGGATTTATAACCTTTTCTTCATCAAGTAAGACGACATTGGAGAGCCTGCCACCTCCTGCCAGACCCATCTCATCCATCATACGCATGTCTTTGAGAAAACCGAAGGTTCTGGCTGGGGCTATCTGCTCTTTGAACACTTCCGGACTCTCGCATCGAAAGACCATGTGCATAGTTCCCACAGGCTGCGGATAATCCAAGTGATATTCTATTTCTAGACAATCCGAGGGCTCGATTCTGATCCTCTTTGGGCTATCGGGATCTGTCTCCAATTCAATGGTCTCATGCATTCGTATTGGTTCGATGGGTTCGTCCTGGGTGATGATCTCGGCACTCTCCACCAGGTTACAGAAATCGAGTGCTGATCCATCCATGATGGGGACTTCCCCAGATATTTTCACTAGGACGTTGGTCAGCCCATACACGTGAAACACGGCCATCAAATGCTCAATCGTCCTTGCCAGTGATCCATTTCGTTTGAGGCTGGTGCTGAATCCGGTTGATTCCACATTATACAGTAACGCCGGTACAGTTCCTCCCGAAGTAATATGGCCAAAAACTATACCGCTTGATGGCGGCATAGGAGAGAGTGTCAGACCAGTTTTGACCCCTGAATGGAGCCCTTGTCCGTACACTACGACCCGTCCCCTCAGTGTTTTCTGCATGAGCACAGCCCTATCTTGTACAGGGCCTGTAACAGACGGGTTCGTTTGGCACTGATCTTCCACCGTGGCGAGAATTGGCCTATAAGAGCTTTCCGCTATCACATTCATTGTAAATTCATCGGAAATGCCCGAGGGTTCCCCTTCGTATTCTTCGCCCTTTTCACCTGGGATCAACAGGTCGTTCAGTGTTATCATAGGCCCAGGAGCAGTCATTACCACATGCTCGATGAGGATCTTCAATTCCTTGACATTCCCCGGCCAAGAATACTCACACAAGCGAACCAGGGCGTCTTCATCAGCGCCGACGAGGTTGCGGTCGAATTCCGCCCCTGCCTCCTTGAGAAAGTGGTTTATCAGCAGGGGGATATCTTCAGATCTCTGGCGTAGGTTTGGCAACCTTATCACTCTGTGGCCAAGGAAAGCCGCTAGAGTTTCTGGAAATTCATCATCCGCTACGAGTGTGTCAGGATCCTTCTGAGACGTGGAAACTATTCTAACGCCAGATTTTCCGTTGAACCCGGCCGCGGCATAGTCTTTGGACAGGGCGACAATCAAGTCGTTTAGACGACCTCTCAAAGATTGTTCGAGACGGTCAATTCGAACGAGCAGAAGCGTCCCGACCAAAGGTTCAGATACATTTTTCTCGCGTCTTTGCAGCAGACTATTCTTAGCAAGGAGAATGTCTTCAATATTGTCAACTGTTAAGTCCTTACAACGTATCTTCTTGAGGCTGGTACGGTCTTTCCCCTCCATGTGGTGCAGAACTCTGGCAATGAATTCCTTGCCCGTACCTTTCTCCCCTGACAGCCATATTGTCCCGGAATCATCCATTGCTCTTGCAAGCGATTTTCTGAGCCTGACCGCCCTATCGGATTTGCCGATAAACACCCCTGGAGACGCGTAGTCAGCTTCGTGGGCTTTCTTTGACGAGGAACGGTAAGAGACAGCTTTATCAACCAGATGAAGTACATCCTCAAGATTGAGTGGCTTCTCGAGGTAGTCGGCAGCACCGAGCTTTATGGCTTTTACGGCGGTCTCGATGTTTCCGTGACCGCTCATCATGACCACGGAGCATCGAGGATCGACTCGTTTAATGGCCTTGAGCGTCTGCATCCCGTCAATACCGGGGATCCAGATGTCCAGAAAAACCACGTCGGGAGAATCACTCTGAACAACATGAAGGGCTTCCTGCCCATCACGCGCGCAGATCACCTCGTGACCTTCGTCCATTAGGACGGCCCCGAGAGAATCCAGGATTTCCTCCTGGTCGTCAACTATAAGTACACGTCCTCTTTTCATGGCGACTCGCTGTAAGCTATTGCGAATTCTTGTTGTACGGGCTTCCGGGGAGAAAAGTCATGCCTGAAGCCGACTATTCTCTGTCAGGTCTTGGGTTACCCACATGAGAGTGGAGCCCACGAAAAGGAAATGATCCTCCGGCGCCCCATCGCGAGCATCGATCTTATCCGCACGGCTTCGACTGAGCAACACAAAAAAACCGTTAGAAACTAATCATGAGGGGAGAAACCTTTTCCCAGCGAGCACGGGAGTAGTTCCAGGCAAACGACTATTTTGTGAGTTTCAAATCCCTTTGCTCAGGATGATTTGCTCGTATAAGATCTTCCAAGGCCGAAACAAAATGTTCGCCCCTCAAGTTTGGTGGAATTTTTTTTCGCTCGAAGAAGATTTCCGGAGTGGAGTCCAGGCCTAGTTTAGTCCCTAGGTCCACGTCTTCCCTCACCTTTTTCTCCGCCGGAGAACCTGGTTCCATAAGTGCTGTGAATCTTGCTGTTTCCAGCCCCATTTGTTCTGCCAGAATATTCCAGGGCCTACTTTTCAATTGCCTCTGCTGAGCGTAAACAAGATCCGCGTAATCCCAGAATGACCGCACTCCCCCAATGATAAATGCCGCGTGAGCTGCTTGGGCAGCCTCACAGGCCACAGGATGGAGGTTGTTCACTATCCTGGCATTACATTGAGATGACAGAGGATAATTCTTGAAAACCAGTTTCAAATAACTTGGGTTTAGATCGACTACCGCACGGAGAAAAATCTCCTTTCGCAAGCATACAGGGCACTGAAAATCACTAAAAAAAATTATCGGGTAGGGGGCCGAGGACTCACCGTACACTGGGTCAGTTTCTTGGACCGTGATTTCGTAATCTGGGGATACTTTTAGCAGCGATGCCACCACTATGGGATTGTCTGAAAGATCATCGTATTTTTTCTTTACATCGTTGTAGCTCAACGAATTCTCCAGGAATCCGGTTACAAAAAAAACTAACAGCGCTGCCATAGCTCCGCCCAAGAACACACAGACTCTCTCCCCTACCGGGGCAGTTGCGGGAAGTTCGAACCGTCTGCGCTTCTTAACTGCTATAGTCAAAACAACGGCCAGAGCAACAAGGTTCACGAGATGGACCACCACGCACCATGGGCAAATGAAATCCAAATCGAACAGCATGATGTATGCGTAATACCAACTGAAGACTATGGCGACGAACAAATAGATGAGAAGGCCCGCCCAAGCCTCCCTTCTAATTCGAGGATTGAGCAATCCGCTTAAGGAGAGCCACAATAGGAAGGTAAACCCTACCAAACCCAGCACAGACGAGGGTATAAAATCAAAGATAACAGCATACGGACTTAGAAGAACGGCATCGCAATTGATATTGTTCACAGAGCGACAAAGAAACGATTCATCCACTGCTCCGGCTTGGCTTGCCAGCAGCACATGTCTATAGGTAAGGAAACCCGCTGCGAAAGTTCCAATAAATCCTAGAAGAAGAATGGCTAGAAACGGAGGCGCTCCCGAAAAGAATTGACCATCATTCGTGTCTGTAAGGACCAGGCGGTCAGGATTGGCGTCCTGTTTTTTTTCAATAGGGTTGCTCACCATTTGACCCCTTAGCTAACAAATGGCTTCTAACCTCTAAGCCTTCTACTTTTCCCACTCCTCGAGATCAGCTCGGCTCGGATCAATTAGCGTTACCTTGGAGTTCTTGAGTGCAAGCCACTTTCCGCACTTATTGCAATGGATTCTAACTCCGGTCTTTTTAACGGTTTTCCCAACGGGAATTCTGCAATCATCGCAAATTATCTCGGCCGTCTCCAGAGAGTCCAGTGCATAAGCTTCCCATATCTGCCCGCTGGCCGGTTCCATTTCTATGAGTTGCTTTACAGCTTGCACCATGTATGCCGCGTCGGAAGCTAAGAACCTGTCCATGGCGCAGGTGTTCTCAACGATTTCCACTAGGGCGTTAAAGTTTTTCTCAGACTTGGCTGAACGTTCAGGTTTCCCACTTTTCTGCCTACGCTGAGGTTTTCTTGAGGCTGGACGTTTCGATGCAAGAACACTCCTGAACTTCTCCGGGTATGTTCGGACATACCACACGACAAATATGATTACCCAGATGGTTATTCCTACAACAGTCTCCATGTACAATGCTCTCGTGACGGATAGACCTTTTACAGGTGTTCTTGATCGCTAAGAATATCTATCTCTTCTCTGAATTCAGGGATTGGGGAGCAGCTTTTTTCTTGAGATCAGCCATTTGGCTTAGTCTTCTCATTATATTCTCTACTTGCAGGCGGGTATAGTCGAGCGAACCGGTGTTGTCTACAATCATGTCAGCTCTTTTTCTCTTGTCCTCTATGGCCATTTGGGAATCAACCCTCGAACGAATCTCATGTGCCGACATGTTGTCCCTCTCGGCTAGCCTCTTTTCCTGAATTTCCCTCGGGACATAGACCACTATTACCACATCAAAGTTTTTCTCCCACGCGGCTTCGTAAAGAAGTGGGACATCGACTACTACAAAAGGAAGCCCCTGCTGCTCGAATTGCGCTATTCTTCTATTTTTTTCTTCCGACACCCTGGGATGGATAATTGACTCAAGCATCCTGCGCTTAGAGGTGTCTTTGAAAATCAGCCTCGCCATAACGACTCTATCCAGAACTCCATCTGCGTCCAGTATTTCATCCCCGAACACTCTTCGGATATCTTCCAGCGCTGGGCTGCGCGGCTTCACAACTTCGTGAGCCAGTTCATCCGCACAGATCACAGGCACTCCTGCTTGACGGAACATAGCGCTAACAGTGCTCTTGCCTGAGGATATTCCCCCAGTCAGCCCAACAACAAGCATAATATTATTTCTGTGAATACTTGACCATTTAGGAGTTTTGGAGAAGACTTACACCAGAACGTTGCCTTGCGCAAGGGCTTGACATCGGCCATCGTATAAAATAAGACGCATACCTGTTACACGGCTGATCATTCCGTTTAGTTTGTAACGAAGTTTGCGCCACAACTCGTTGTCAGCCGTTCGTGATTCTCAATGTAACTTCATCTCGAAACACGTTGGAGAAAGTCAGCTATGGTTGAATTCAGGCCCTTTTCCCGTCTTGATCAGATCAGCCCGCTCAATGAAGATAGTATACCGTGGGCTGAAATCGTGGAATCCCGTCCTGCCGGCAATTCCGTCTATATTGAGAAACTGAAGTGGCTTTTCTTAGGCTGCGGATACCCTCCTGTTCCGGTAATGCTGTCGGTCATTATGCTTGTCGCTATTATGCTTTATTTTCTTGCACAACAGCTTTATTGACATATTGGCAGCTTCCTGCTAAAAATTTTTAAAAATCCTTACAACAGAATATTAACCTTGATCTGTCACAAGACATTTGCGGAAAAATGGGGGCAGAGAGGATGGAAGTCGGGAAGCCCCAAGGCGTATTTTTTCAACCTGATTGTGGAGTCTCACAGGTCTATTGTGCGCAACTTTTTACCAGAGTGTTTCAAGACTGACTGAGAAAGGAGAAGTTACTCGTGAAAGTCCTCGTGTCGGACAATCTATCTGAATTGGGCGTTCAGATCTTTCGCGATGCGGAAGGTATCGATGTGGATGTAAAAGTAGGCCTAACTCCGGACCAACTAAAAGAGGTTATCCCCGACTATCACGGGCTAGCGGTACGCGGCGCGACCAAGGTAACAGAAGATGTCATCGCTGTCGCTCGCAACCTTAAGGTCGTTGGTAGGGCGGGAACCGGACTCGACAACGTCAATGTCCCTGCGGCCTCCAAGAAGGGAATAGTGGTCATGAACACCCCTGGTGGAAATACCGTGACCACTGCTGAGCACGCACTGTCAATGCTCATGTCCCTGGCCCGAAATATTCCGCAAGCAGACTATTCCATGAAGCAAGGGAAATGGGAAAAGAAAAGATTTTCCGGCACGGAAATCTTTGACAAGACCTTAGGGGTAGTCGGATTGGGGAAAATCGGATCCGTTGTTGCGGATAGGGCCATGGGGCTTGGAATGCATGTCATCGCCTACGATCCGTTCCTCTCCGAAGAGCAGGCCAAACAGATGGGCATACGTTTAGAAACACTTGATCAAGTTTTCAAAGAATCAGATTTTATAACACTGCATGTTCCGCTCACCGATGAGACACGAGGTCTCATAGGCGCTAAGAATATAGCGAAAATGCGGGACGGGGTGCGAATAATCAATTGCTCGCGCGGACCGGTGGTCAACGAGGACGAACTGGCTGACGCGATTGAATCCGGTAAAGTTGGCGGGGCCGCTATCGATGTCTATTTGACTGAGCCACCGGGAAAAACAAGACTGATTTGCCTGGATCGGGTCATTTGTACACCACACTTGGGAGCTTCGACACAGGAAGCCCAAGACAATGTGGCAATTGCGGTAGCCAATCAAATCAGGGATTACCTCCTTTATGGAACCATTCGTAACGCCGTAAACGCCCCCGCCGTCTCAGGGGAAGCTCTCGAAACCCTGAAACCTTATCTGGATTTGTCCCAGCGTCTCGGTTACTTTATGGGTCAAACCATTCAAGGTGGTATCAGGAGCCTGGAAGCTCAATATTCAGGCGCTGTCGTGGATATGGAACTGAAACCTATCACGACTTCGTTCCTCACCGGTTTTCTTACCCCTATTATGAAGGAGGACGTGAACCAGGTTAACGCACCCATGGTCGCTCAGGAAAGAGGCATCGTGGTGTCCGAAACCAAGGTCAGTAAGAGTGAAGACTTTCTGTCGCTGCTCCGATACAAGGTGGCAACTGAGAAAAGTGACTTTGTCGTTGAGGGAACCTTATTTGGGCGGTCTGAACCTAGAATGGTCCGGTACGGACCATTTAGAGGCGAATTTGACCTATCCGGCGAACTCCTCCTTATTCACTGCGTGGACAAGCCTGGACTCATTGGAAAAGTTGGAACAACGCTCGGACAAAGAGGAATCAATATTTCTCACTTGCAGTTCGCTCGGCAGACTGTGGGAGGCGACGCACTTCTTTTCCTGAACACAGATGTGAGGGCGAATGAATTAGCCCTTCAGGAACTTCAATCACTTGACCACGTGGTTTCAGTTCGTAGATTAACGATTTAAGCGGGTCTCAGGCATGCTCAATATCAAAGATCTTTCCCGTCCGGAACTTCCCAAGCAGGATAACTACGAGCAGGCTCTCAAAATCGGCCTGGAGATTTTTCATCGGAAAGATCCCGGCAGGGTGGCCATCAAAGCAGGGGTCGCCATCATTGGGCGCTCTCTCATCATTCCTCACCTGGACAGGAACATCGTCTTTGAATTGGATCGCCACGGATTCTCGGTCAAAGAAAGTGGCGAAGATGCTCCAATTTGGCTTTCAATTCTTGTTCTTCATTATTTGAATAACTCCGATGGAAGACTCCCCAGTGGCCGATTGAAGCATTTTCGCGAATTCAAAGAGGGGCACTTTTACGAGCCCGCGTTTAATCGGAGGACCAAAGACATTCTTATCAGTACGTTCGGTAATGATCCGGCCCTGATGGTAAAAGCCGGCGAAAGACTACACGGCAAGATAATCCAAACGGGCGACTCGGCGGTGGAGCTATCTTATTTCCCTTACCTGCCAATCACTTGCATCCTGTGGAAGGGAGATGAAGAATTCCCTGCGGAAGCGAGTGTGCTTTTTGACGAAACCGCAGAACTCTTTTTCAGTGCAGAAGACATGGCAGTGGCAGGTCAGATGGCTGTATTGGAATTGCTGAAAGCCGCACGAGGGTGAACTTCCTTCCATGCCTGCAAGTGCATAGAATCCTATAGTGATTGGAACTAATATTTTGAGTGTGGAAGGTGATTAAGATGAAGATAGCCGTATCAGGAAAAGGTGGAGTAGGAAAGACGACTTTGAGCAGCCTCCTTGCCCGTTACTGGGCTAGAAGAGGTTACAGGGTTTTGGCGGTGGATGCCGACCCGGACGCCAATCTTGGCTCTGCCCTCGGAATAGATACCACTGGGATTACTCCGGTCGCAAAAATGGAGGAATTGATACACGAACGTACGGGGACCAAACCAGGCACGGTGGGGGGATTCTTTAAGATGAATCCCCGCGTGGATGATCTGCCCGAGTCTTTAGGACGCGATAAAGACGGGGTTCGGCTTCTGATAATGGGCACAGTCAAGAAGGGGGGCGGAGGGTGCATCTGCCCCGAAAGCGTCCTCCTGAAGGCGCTCATCAGCCACTTGGTCCTGTACCAAAAAGATTTAGTAATTATGGACATGGAGGCCGGTATTGAGCATCTTGGCCGCGGTACTGCTCAGGGAGTGGATCGGCTGGTGATTGTGGTTGAGCCTGGCCGCAGGAGCATCGAAACAGCAATAAAGGTACAGGAACTCACCAGGGACATCGGTCTGAACAGGGTGGTAGCCGTTGGCAGCAAGGTCAGGAATGCCACTGAAGAGGAGTTTATCCAGAGCAACCTGGACGGAATACCGTTGATAGGAATACTGCCGTTCTCAGAGGAGATAGCTGCTGCCGACCTTCAGGGTAGACCGCCTTCGCTGGACGATCCTCCAATATATGCAGCAATAGAAAAGATCGCTGCGGCATTGGAAGAAAACCAAGCCTGACGAGTCGATCGTGATTAAGGTCTGTCCGGCCAGTTTTTCCGGGACCATGCGTCCCGGCGAAAGTTTACAAATGGCGTTTGAATCTTTTTGAAAAAGGAGGATTGTATGTCGGCTAAAATCATAAGCGGAAATGAAATTTCACAGCAACTCAAAGACGAGATGAAAGAAGAGGTGGTCAAACTTAAGGCCCAGGGATTGCAACCGTGCCTCGCGGTAATATTGGTGGGAGAGGATCCGGCATCAAGGGTTTACGTGAGCAACAAGAAAAAGTCCTGTGAATACATTGGGATCACCTCCCTTGAATCCAGGCTGCCGGCGGAAACCACGACCGAAGAACTACTGCAAGTGATTGACGGGTACAACAAAGACAAGTCCGTTCACGGAATACTGTGTCAGCTTCCACTACCCAAGCATATTCCCGAAACCAAGATTCTTCGCTCGATTTACCCGGAAAAGGACGTGGACTGCTTTCATCCATTTAATGTGGGTCTCATAAGCATAGGCGAAGTGCGTTTCCTCCCCTGCACTCCTGCTGGAGTAATAGAACTCATCAAGAGAGGCGGATTCGAGACTTCAGGCAAGGATGTAGTCATTTTGGGACGAAGTAATATCGTGGGACGCCCTCTTTCAAACATGCTCGATCAGCGTGACATGAACGCTACTGTTACCGTGTGCCACACAAAAACAAAAAATCTTAAAGAACGCTGCGCTTCTGCGGACATCATTATAGCGGCTATGGGATTCCCCGAGTTTCTTAAAGCCGATATGGTTAAGGAAGGCGCGGTTGTCATCGACGTGGGAATCAACCGAGTTGAAGCACCCGGTACGGAAAAAGGCTTCAAGCTTGTCGGAGACGTGGCATTCGATGAAGTCAAAGAAAAAGCGGCCGCCATTACACCCGTTCCGGGAGGCGTAGGCCCAATGACCATCGCTATGCTCATGAAGAATACCATTACGGCTGCAAAGGAAACCATGAAATAATACCATTCCCTCGTCGTAAAATAGGTAACTTCGCCGGGCGCCGGTGAGCCTCCGGACCGAAGTCGGGTCTTGCCGTCCGTTGCGAAGAACGTATGACTGCTGTCTTACCGGGATAATTGGCCAAATGGTACAAGGTGGTTAACAGTTTTCTTTAGTCTGACGGTGTCCAGGCATACATGAGAACAAGACCGACATAAAATCCCCGGGTTATGACTCGGGGATTTGTGTTGAAGGAGGCCATAAATGGCTTACATCATTCTCGTAACTGGTGGCAGTAGAAGCGGGAAGAGCCAGTACGCATCGCAGCTTGCAGAATCGCTAAGTGGGTCAAGGGCTTTTGTGGCGACTTGTCCTGTCATTGACCAAGAAATGCGAGCCAGGGTTAATAGACACATTCAGGAGCGGGCACGAGCCAACTGGTACACCATTGAAGAATTGACCGAACTGACTGAGGCCTTACGCCGAGCCCAAGCATTCAGTATCGTAGTACTGGATTGTCTCACATTGTGGGTAAACAACCTCATGTATTACTCAGAAAAATCGGCAAGCCAAATTTCTGAAGAAGACATAACCAGAAAGTGCTTGGAATTGCTCAAGGTGAGCAATGAACATAAGGGAACGATTATTTTTGTCACCAATGAAGTCGGCATGGGAATAGTTCCTGAGAATCCCGCAGCCAGGCTTTTCAGGGATCTGGTGGGCCGATGCAACCAGACCATGGCAGAGGGAGCTAACGAGGTTACCTTGCTGGCGTGCGGACTACCGATACAATTGAAGAAGGGTAAGACTTTGCAAAACTCTTTAAGAACTGACGGGTAACACCAATGGTACATGCCCTGCAACGTCGATTTGAGGGATTGGACCGATCATCGGTTCATAGTCACGGATTTCAGGTAAATTTTCCCATTTTTTGGGCGCGCCTATCGTGTTTGTTCACAATCTGCAACGAGAAAATTATTTGTATCCGATTAACAGAAGGAGGATTCAATGAACCGGCTTCAAAACAGCAAACCCTTAAGCGGCATCCTGGTCATCGATTTCACCCATGTTCTTAGTGGACCTTTTTGTACGATGATGCTGGCCGACCAAGGCGCGCGGGTGATTAAAATCGAACAACCGGGAACTGGAGACGACAGCAGGGCGTTTGGCCCATTTTACGAAGATCACTCTTCTGTCTATTTTGAATTCGTGAATAGAGGCAAGGAGAGCATAACCCTCAACCTCAAGGATGCTGACGATCTAAATCTCGCCAAAAGGATGATTTCCAGAGCCGACGTAGTTGTGGAAAATTTTCGGCCTGGAACCATGGAACGGCTTGGGTTAGCCCCGGATGATCTTCTTAAACAATATCCACGTCTCATTGTTTGTTCTATATCTGGATTTGGACAAACAGGGCCCATGAAACTTGAACCCGCATACGATACCGTAGTTCAGGCATTGAGCGGTTTAATGAGCGTGACAGGGTTTCCTGATAGTAACCCGACAAGGGTAGGAACATCGATTTCTGACCTCACGGCTGGACTCTTTGCGTATTCAGCCATTACTACGGCCCTAGTGGGACGCCAAAGAACAGGAAAAGGCACTACCATAGATATAGCCATGCTGGATGGGACTTTTGCTCTCCTGGAACACGGACTAATGGACGCTTTGGCGGAAAATATAGATCCAAAAAGAATCGGGAATGCTCACCCATCTATTGCTCCTTTCGACGCCTATCAATGCGCGGACCGTATGCTCGCTATTTGTTGCGGGAATGACCACCTGTTCGGAAAACTGTGTGACACCTTGGGACTGGCAGAAGCCAAGACCGATCCTAGGTATGTTACTAACGATAAACGAATGCAGAACCTAGCATCACTAAAAGAGTCTATGGAAACTGTTCTTATGACTCAACCCGCAACAGTTTGGTCGGAAAAATTGCAGGAATCCGGCATACCGGCGGGACTGGTGCAGACTGTGACGGAAGCGGAACAAATGCAGCAAATCAGAGAGCGTGAAATGATCGTCACCGTTGGTAACCGACAGTATCCAGGTAATCCAATCAAGTTCGGGGGTTTTGATTCTTCTTGCGCCGACACCCCGCCGCCCGCGTTGGGTTCTGATAATGACAAGATAAGAGATTATTTCAACCAATGATCAGAAAAGGAGACCGAAATATGGATGACGTGGCTGCAAAGGACCCTGCCTGCATGGTGGAAACCGAACTCAGGGGCAGCAACATAGGCATTGTTACCATGAACAATCCCCATCAGGCGAATTGCCTGAGTTCCGAGTTGGTATCGGGTATTCTCAACGCATTGGATGAGTTCGAGAAAACAGCGGTTCGCGTGGTGATCCTGAGAGCCTACCCCAAAGCCAAAGTATGGTCTGCGGGACACAATATGAAGGAAATCCCTCTTGACGGGCAGGATCCGCTCACCTGGAACATCCCGTTTGAGCGACTCCTGCATCGTGTCCGGGGATTTTCAGCGCCGGTAATAGGGATGATCGAGGGCAGCGTTTGGGGCGGAGCATGCGATCTTGCAATGACCTGTGACCTGTTGGTTGGGGCCAGTTCGGTTTCATTTGCAATTACCCCAGCGAAGATCGGCTTGCCGTATAATGCCGCGGGTCTCACTCACTTTCTCGGAGTGCTGCCTCTCCATATTGTCAAGGGGATGCTTTTCACGGCCGAACCACTCTCAGCCGAAGAAGCTTTTCGATTCGGTCTGCTTAACCGGCTCGTAGAACCTGAAGACTTGGAAAACTCCACGTTTCAGATCGCTGAAACCATCGCCTCCCGAGCACCTAAGGTTATTCGTCTCCTTAAGGTTGAGTTGAGGAAGCTGACTGACGGACCAGCGCTCAACCCCGACGACTTTGAGGAGATACAACAATTGCGTCGAGAGGCTTATCGCAGTAAAGATTTCTCCGAGGGAGTCAGCGCTTTTTTTGAGAGGCGTACCCCAGTGTTTCAGGATACGTAGATCGACTGCACGACGGGTAAGAGGTCTACGCATCTCATTCAATTCCTCTATGAGCTTATCCTGGGTCTTGTCATGGTCTCGCATGGGATGCTTCTCCTGACGGGAAGCCATACTATTGAGAACTCGAGCACCAGCTTCGAACGCAGACTAAGACCTCTGGATTCGAACCCTATTCAGGAGTCTGAAATCTGACGACTGCACGTTGTGGCTCCCTTGCTTCAACACTGAACTGAGTGAGCCGACATTTCTTGGGATTAGCGAGTATTTCTAATACTGTATCAATTGGGGCGAAGAAGTGCTTGAAATTCTGTTACCTGTTTAATCCCCATCCAGTACCTCTCGGACCATCCCAAGGAGTTGACTCATACCATACGGCTTACGGCACTCTTTGCACCAAGTTTGGCCACAGGGGCTTCTCTTTGCCTTTGATCGGTTTTTCGCCAAGCGCCTCGAATCGAAAGAACCCCTCTGTCAGTAGGAACGTGTCTTCGGTAATATATGTCGTACCCGGTTCTGCCATTTGCTCCATTCGGGCAGCCATATTGATGGTATCCCCTACTGCTGTGAACTGAACTCGCAGATCGTTTCCGAGAGTACCCACCACCACGGGACCGGTATTGATACCAATCCTCAGCACTACGGGAGGCATTCTCTTCTGAGCTTTGATCGTTTCACTGAACTTGGTCATCTCACGGTGCATTGCCAGAGCTGACCGGATAGCCCGTTGGGGAGCATCTTCCAATGCGATGGGCGCTCCAAACAGGGCCAGAACCCCATCTCCCCGGAGTTCGTTCACCGTGCCTTCATGCTCGTGAACCTTATGAATCAAGATCTCGAAGACCTGATCCATGAGAGAAAAAGTCTCTTCAGGACCAAGGGACTCAGTCAGAGGAGTGAATCCCTTCATGTCAACAAACATGATGGTGACGTGCCTTCGTTCTCCCTCTATCCGGTCTCTTTGCGAAAGAATCTTCTATGTGAGGCCGCTGGGGAGATACTTCTGAATCTTGGCCGGCTTCTCGTCAAAGGAGAGATCCCTTTGCGCAAGAGGCTGTTGGGACGGGCGCTGGTTTCGGGCCGCCGCGGACGATTCTACAAGGCACAGGATCTCCTGGACGAACTGTACGCTTCCCTTGCGGACAGAAGCACTCCCAAACTCTTTAAGAGGCTCGCCAAGTACGATCTCCTCCTCATCGACGAACTCGGATACCTCACTCTCAATTCCGAACAGGTCAATGCCTTCTTCTAGCTGATGGATGAGAGGTACAGCAGAAAGTCGACCATCATCACCACCAACCTTGATTACCCTCAATGGTACGAGCTGTTCAAACGCAAACCCCTCGTGGATGCTCTTCTGGATCGCCTCAAGCACCATTGTATCACTATCCGCATATCTGGACCCTCGCTCAGGGCCCCAGATGAAACAGAGCCCACGGACTGAACTCTTCCTTCCTCTAAGCCCTTGGGTTTCCCAAGGTATGACAGGCTCTATCGTCAGATTGATAAAACCGCACACGAAAAAGTCCAACCACATTCACGATCAGGTCCCCGTCACAACATCTTCCATACCGTCATCAACTCTACCAAAAGTCACCCACACATCACCGTGCAGCCGATGGGTCTTTTTTTAAGAGCACAAAAGGGTCAATTCCCAAGAGCGCCGAGGTATGGGTGATAGATTATTGATTGATAAGGGCGGTATTAGCACATTGCAGAGGGAATATTGGTTCCTGGCGAATAGGACCGCGTTTGGTATCCGGGATGATGGCAACCTTGTGTTTGTCATGGGGCATCATGTCAGCACCAAAGACCTTGCCAGGGCCCTGGCCCTTGCAGGGTGCAAACGGGTTATTCACGGTGACGCAAATATTCATAACGTTGTATGCAATTTTTATTTCTGGGATGAAAACGAAAAAATTGTAAAACGAGACAGACTCTCTCCAGAGCAACTTCAGTACACTTTGAAACGATATGATGAGGGATAACACTAAAGATTTCTTTGCATTTTACGAAAAATAGGATTTTGCCGCTCAAGTAGGAGTGATAGCTGGTCTGAAAAAATTGGACAATTCCATGAGCGCAAGAACCACCACAAAACCTCGAGGATAGGCAAACAGCACATACCGAGTGACACCGCCCCAGGATGTACACGACCCATTTGGGATTAA
>Ga0247841_10001946_pt1 | contig 43357 bp, 33 predicted proteins | sample LaCruzMarch2015__2_FD_192410 | JGI IMG/M metagenome (GOLD analysis project Ga0247841, IMG submission 192410) | Freshwater microbial communities from meromictic Lake La Cruz, Castile-La Mancha, Spain - LaCruzMarch2015_18m | ecosystem: Environmental > Aquatic > Freshwater > Lake | place: Spain...
AATCAAGTCCTTTCCCCCTTTAGCTAAAGGGGGATAAAGGGGAATTTGATTAAGGTTTTCGGGTCAATAGATACTCATAAATATTAATGGTGTTATTGATGAGAAACCAAAATACCTTTGAATAGATCCATTCAGATATACAGTTTGTTTAATCAAATTTCCCCTTCCCCCTTTTAGCTAAAAGTGGGTTATAAATCCTTTATCTACAAGGGTTTATAGACTTGTGGGTAAAGATTAGTTTTTTAATGGGGAATCTTATGGAATATTCCCTTTTTTAAGGGGGAATAAATCGAGTCGTGTCAACATTCCCCCTTAAAAAAGGGGGATTCAGGGGGTTGTGAAGAACGTTTAAAACTATGTCAAAATGGCATTTTTTTACGATTACAATCTTCAATCCCTGGAGGTGTATTTAGTTGAAAATTAAGCTGTTTATTATTGCATTTATATCTATTGCGATAATAATACCTTTAGCAAATGCTTTTGAGATTCAGTTCCCGAGCGAATTGGGTTTTTACATCGGTAAACCCATGCTCTACATCATTGCAGGCACTACTGGAGATCCAAAGACTATAGGTCAAGAAGGGGTATATAATTTCGGACCAGATAAAATAACACTTGATGGCGCTGAATATTATGATTGTTCTTTTAAGACTGGTGATCTTGATGGAGCTCATTTTTATTTTGGTATTGATTCAAAAAATAATACATTGACTCAGAAAGGCATTAAGTTTGGCACAACTGACATTAATATCAAACCTGCTATTGTAGCTATAAAATATCCGCTTTTCGCTGGTGAGAAATGGGATAACAAGAATGATAAAACCGAATTGAACGCAAAAAATATCAAGATTGGTGATATTGAATTGCCAGAGCTTAATGTAAAAGAGGTTACTGCCGAAACAAAGGTCTCATCCAATGTTATAAGTGTTCCCGCTGGAAATGTCGAGTGCCTTTTGATTGAAACGATATATAAAGGTACTGTGCTTGGAGCAATATCAGTGAAATTAACCCAGCGTACATGGATGAGCATCGATAATGTTCCGATAAAAAGAAATTTTGAGCTAGTTAGCGAGCTACTTATGAAAACTCCTACAATTCTTTATGATATGGAGCTTTCTGAACCCAATCCCGATATTTATGATCTAAACTGGGATGGCGTTGTAAACATACTAGACCTTATGATAATAACAAAATATTATGGACAGAATATGCAAAGTGTCCGTGTACCGAATCCTGATATTGATGGCAATAGAATTGTGGACCTGAATGACATGAAATTTTTGATTGCCCATTTCGGCGAAATATATATAAAATAAAAGGTCGCAATGCAGAAAATCTGGAGAATAAAGAAGCCTGATATAGCTTTAAGCCAGAGTTTGGCTTTACAACTCAAAATCCCCACTCTTATAGCTCAAATTCTAGTTAATCGTGGTATAACTGACGGAACGGCAGCAGATAATTTCCTGCACCCGAACATTTCACAACTCCATCCGCCCGATAAAATGCTCGGTATTGCTGAATCAGTTCAGCGCATCCGTCAAGCAATAAAAAATCATGAAAAGATAGTGATCTACGGAGACTATGACGTAGATGGGATTACGTCCACTTGCCTGATGTACCTATGTCTCAAGAAGCTTGACGCTGACGTAAGCTACTACATACCAAGACGATTTGAAGAGGGCTACGGACTCAATAATGAGAGTCTGGCAGAATTAAAACGTCAGGGATGCGATCTCCTGATCACCGTAGATTGTGGTATAAGCTCTGTCAAAGAAGTGACATACGCAAACGAATCAGGAATTCAAGTTATCATTACAGATCATCACGAACCATCACATACTATTCCTCCCGCTTATGCAATAATTAATCCAAAGCTAAAAAATTCTGAGTATCCTTTTGATGCACTGGCTGGCGTTGGCGTTGCCTTTAAGTTAGCACAGGCGCTAATGGATGATTTTGGTGTTGAAAGTGAGTCGTACCTATTAAATCATCTTGATCTTGTTGCTCTGGGAACATTAGCGGACATTGCGCCACTCACAGGTGAGAACAGGATCATTGCTTTTCTTGGTCTAAACGCATTAAACAAGTCAGAACGAGCTGGAATTAAGGCATTATGCGCAGTTTCAGGTGTGGCGCAAGGCTCTATCGACAGTTACGCAGTTGGGTTCAAATTGGCGCCAAGACTCAACGCCGCTGGAAGGATGAATACTCCGCTTAAAGCAGTTGAGCTACTGTTAGCAGACTCCTACGAAAAAGCTTATGAGATTGCACAAAAACTGGATAATGCCAACAAAGAACGTCAAAGCATTGAACGGTTAATTGTTGATAATGCAAAAAAGCAAGTAGAACAACTAGATTTAGAGAAAGTTAAAGCCCTCGTTATTGCAGACAAAGGATGGCATTCAGGGATAATTGGCATTGCGGCATCTAAGATTCAAGAACAATTTTACAGACCAACTGTGCTTATAGCTATTGAAGATGATATGGGACGAGGATCAGCCCGAAGCATCCCTGAATTTGACATACACGAAGCTATCGAAAAGTGTTCATACTTGCTCGAAAGATTTGGTGGACACAAAGCGGCGGCTGGTTTCACAATACGCAAAGAAAATATCGAGAAGTTTCGCAGTGATTTCCTAAAGATAGCATCTGACACACTAACGAAAGAAGACCTTCAGTCAAAGCTGGAAATTGATGCAAGTGTTTCTCTGTCTGATCTGTCCTTGGACGTTGTTGAGATACTTTCAAGTATGGAACCTTATGGACCTGGTAATCCACAACCATTGATAACGGTGAATGGATTGTCAATTAGTGGTTTGCCCAGAGTGGTTGGCAAGGGTAACGAGCATCTTCAAGCAAACGTTACAGACGAGAAGATTGTAATGAAATTTATAGCATTCAACATGGCAAAGCTGGAAAGGGAACTGAGTGCTAAAGACGTAAAAGTTGATCTTGCATGTCATCCTTCTATTAACTTGTGGAATGACAGGAAGTCCGTAGATTTGAAAATTGAGGACATTATCATTCACCAACATAATGGAGCAGAAGAAGTAACGATAGCTTCTGATGAGATAGTTGATCTGACTCAGATCAAAATTATTGATAGAAGAGGTATTCCCGATAAGAAAGAATATCTACAAAAACTCATATCAAAAGATGAAAGAATGCTTTTATATGTTCGTGATGATCCTGCAATTGAGCAACTCAACAAGATGGTATCGGCATGTATCCCAAAAGACAAGCTGGGACTTTGTTATAGTGCGACTCCAGAAGATGATGCAGACACGATGAAATCAATGCTGATTGATGATAAACTGCGAGCAATAGTCTCATCTATACCATTTGAAGAACCATTGGAAGGATTAAAGCATCTTGTCTTTTGCCATCCAGTACCGACAAAAGAGATTTTCATGGCTTCTTGCGCACCTGCACTTGAAGTTTCTGACGATGTAAATATCCATCTGATATTTAATAATAGTGATATTGATTTTCTTACAACATCATTAAATCGTCAGTACCCAGACAGGAAACTGCTGACAAACGTATACAGAAAGATGAAAGACTTAGTCAATGAGAATAATGGCAATCCGATATTATTTGATGAAATACTGACAGGATTAGAGCTAGATGAGCCAAAAGAAATTTTGGTATCAAACTGTATAGATATATTTGAGGAACTCAGCTTTGTAAAACGTCAACAGACTGATGGCAAAGTAATAATTTCAATACTATCGGATTCGCAAAAAAAGCGTGATCTTAACGAATCTCAGATTTACTCACAGGGTGGTAAGATAAAGAAAGAATGGGCAGAGTTTTCGCAATTCATTCTCAATAAAACCGCCGAAGAATTCCGCAAGATGATACTGGAATATTTCTAAATGGCTATAGTGGTTAAGGCATGGTTCACAATCAAGGTAACACTTTTTAATCAGAAAATTAACCACAGATGAACACAGATATACACAGATTTGAGAAGATATAGGATGCTGGATATTAATTACTGATCACTGATTACTATCTTGTATCATGAATCCTGCTTCTTTTCTTCTATCTGTGTTTATCTGTGGTTTCATAATGAATTGTTATCTAAATCCGTTTAGAAAGGGAACAATTCCGTGGTCAACCAAGTGAATTTTTAATGATTACAGATTATAAGTCCAAAACATTCAAAAATATGCTTGATAAATAATGGGGGTTTGCAATGTCAAAAAAACAATATCGTGCTGTTGTAATAGCGTGTGGAGGGATTTCAGGCGCCCATGCACACGGTTATGTGTCAAATAACATTCCAATCGTAGCATGTGCTGATATTAACAAAGATAAGGTCAATGCCTTCGGGGAAAGGCTTGGTATTCCATCGGAGAAGCGTTATCTTGACTACAATGAGATGCTTGATAAGGAACGTCCAGAAATTGTAAGTGTTTGCTCTCATCATCATCTTCATGCTCCCATGACCATAGACTCTGCAAAATATAAGCCTTTAGCCATCTTCTGCGAAAAACCCATAGCTCTAAGCCTTGGTGAAGCGGATGCCATGATTGACGCCTGCAAAGCAGTCGGTGCTGTGCTTGTTATCGGTCATCAGCGCCGCTTATCTCCACAATATGTCTCCGCATATCAGGCTTTGAAGAACGGCAGGATAGGCGAACTGCAATCTATGGAAGCACATGGTCATCCGGGAACAAGCTTGTTGGTTGACGGAACTCATACGGTTGACCTGCTTAGATGGTATGCGGATGATGATCCCATTGAATGGGTATTGGGTCAAATTGATGCAACAACGCATCGTTCCGCATGGGGTAGTCTGGTAGAGGATGCTACGATAAGTATATTCTCATTCAAAAACGGAATAAGAACGATATTGACACTCGGTGGCGCGCATCTTAAAGATGGAGAGAAGCGATTTGATCCGTTATGGAAAAACGTCGAGGGCGGAAATTATCATCATATTATACTGCGTGGAACAGAAGGTCAGATAGAGATAGATGGCGATGCTCCTACATCGGGTCGTCCATGGGTAAGGTTGATAAAAAATGGCTCAGTTGAAGAACTAACTTTGCCAGTGCTTCCTTCTCCACATTCAGAGATAGTGCGAATGATGATTGAAAGTATTGAAACAGGATCAAGACATCCGCTAGACTCATCAAGTGCAAGAGCGACTCTTGAGGTTTTAATGGCTATCTTTGAGTCATCCCGAAAACGTTCTGTTATTCAGTTACCATTGAATGTTAAAGAGAATCCCATGTTTGATATGATAGAGCATGGAGATATATAAAATGAAATGGGAGAAGAATTATGCGTATTTTTGGTGATAAAGAGATCGAAAACGTGAAGGAAGTTTTGAATTCTGGTAATTTGGGCTGGAACAGAGATGGGATGACCGGCAAGTTCGAGGACGCATTTGCAAAGTTTGTCGGGTCAAAACACGCCATCACACGCAGTTCCGCTATGACTGGATTAGCTCAGGCTGTCAGTTGCTCTCAGGCAGGATGGGATACTGAGGTTATTTGTGATCCAGTGGTTCATTTTGGTGGCATCTCTGCATTGAATGAGAACGCTACACCTGTATTTGCAGATATTGAGGCTGATACCTTACTCATGGATCCTGAGTCTGTTAAGCAAAAAATTACAGAAAAAACTAAAGCGCTGATCGTAACAAATATGTGGGGATTATGCGCCCGTCTGGATGAGATCAAGAAAATCTGCGATGAAAACAAAATCTTCATGATTGAGGACTGCGCTCACAATATGTGTAGTTACTGGAAGGGCAAACACGCAGGAACGTGGGGACATATCAGCGTATTCAGTTTCCAACAAGGAAAGCATCTTCCCACAGGTGACGGCGGGATGATGGTTACAGATGATGATGAACTCGATTATAAGCTATATAACGAATGGGCTTTTGGTGGTGAATCGCCAGCATTTTTTACTCTCAATTTCCGTATGAACGAAGTTACCGCCGCTATTGGTCTTGCACAGCTTGAAAGAGTTCCTGGATACATTGAGGTTTATAATGCGTGCTTAAAACATCTTAATTCTGCAATCGAAGGCTGTGAATGGCTACTTCCTCGTCGTGTTGATAAGGATGCAGTGCAATCAGGATATATCTGGTGCTGTTTCTGGCAGGGCGATAAATACGGTTTAAGCCATGACCGATTCAAAGAAATAGCAAGAGAAGTTGGCGCACCACTTGGATTCGGATTCACTCAAAAACCAGCTTATAACTTCCCTGTATTCACGTCAGCAGTTGATCATACTAGCCCCGACAGAAAGACGTATAAGAGACATGCGCCATATCCGGGGAAGATATACTCAAAAGATGATTGCCCTGTAGCCGAAGACTCAATCTGGCGTATTGTAAATAGTGGGGCAATGTATTCAACAGAGGATGATGGCAAACAATCTGCTGAAAAAATTCGTAAAGCAATCGAAATTATGAATAAAGGTTAAAATGGGAAGAATATTGTTACTTGGTACGAAAGGAGAAAAGCTTGAACAACTAAAGAAAAATATTGGGAACGCCGGACATAACGTCATAACAACGGAATTCGACAATTCTGCGGAATTACTCTATACAAAAAAACCCGATCTGGCTGTTCTTGATCTTACAACCCGAAAAGATATTGTAGAAACTTGGTACCAAGTGAAACAAGATACGACAGAAAGCCATACACCCGCTTTAGTTATTATCCCGGAGGATCGCATCAGAGACGTCGAATTAATGACAGGGATACATGACTTCATTATGTACCCCTGTAATCCCAGAGAGCTTGAGATGAGGATAAAGCTGATTTTAGAAACTCACAAAGACCCTGATACTGACGAGGTTATCAAAATAGGCAACCTTGCCATCTATACTACAAGGTACGAAGTCACTGTTGACGATTGGTCTGTGGTTCTTACACTAAAAGAATACGAACTGCTTAAATATCTTGTTACCCATAAAGGACGTGTATTTACAAGAGAAATCTTGCTGGATGCGATCTGGGGATATGATTATTATGGTGGAACAAGAACGGTTGATGTGCATGTTGGTCGTCTGCGCACCAAAATAGAGACAAACCAATACTCTTACATAAAAACAGTCAGAGGAGTGGGATATATGTTCTCTGACGAATATGCTGATGCTCCTGAATAATAAAAACAAAGTTATATACCAACAAAATTGTGAATAGAGGTGAATATATGGAATCGAAATATGAAGATATTATTTCTTTTGCTATGCAATGGGAAGAAGATTCTGCTAATTTATGATCCTCGAATCGTAAAACCAACGAGCTTCAGTCCCAGCTTTCGCTTGGGACTGGATATAAGATTCATGCGGTGTTCTAACCGCATATATAATTACTGTTGATTATAAACTATCTTTATGATACAATAATTGTTGTAGACGATAACCAAGTCTACACTAGGGCTGGGATAGCCCGAAGTTACGCTCGTGGAGAGGGGAGTTCACAGACGTCGTCTGTTAGCCCTTCGTTGAAGCAAGAAGCCTACGAGTTTACTCGTAGGTAATTCACACAAAGAGATGATCAAACTGACGAAAAATCCAAATGTCAAAGCTATGTTTGAAGAATTTGAAGCGGAAGAAGAAGGACACAAAGCAATAATTGATAAATTGTCAAAAAACAAAGTAACTGATCTTCAACTTCAGAATGTGACCGATTTGAAGATAAGCGATTACTTGATAGACATGACTTTCAGACCAGACATGGATTATCAGGATATACTCATAATTGCCATGAAACGAGAAGAAAAGGCAGTGAAGATGTATACCGATATGCTGGCAAGGATAAAGGATTCAGATGCACAGAAGTTGATTCAGTTCTTGATTCAGGAGGAATCAAAACACAAATTGGGACTCGAAACCGAATACGACGAGAACGTATTAGCAGAAAATTAGATGGTTGTATAATTGGTATGGGGCGTTTTATTAAAACGCCCCATACATGCTTATTGGTGATCAGGATGATCGTGTTCGTCCATAGGTGTATGGGCGTGATATACTCCGCTATTATGCAAACGATTGTGTATTGCCCTGTGTGCTGATGTAAGCGTCATTTTGATCGCTTTGTAAGCCTTTGCTTCTGCGCTTGTTGATACGGCGTCTATAAACGCCACAGCACCCTCGATTTGCTCAAGGATAGTTATCGCATCAGCAGAGGCAAAAAATTCTGTTCCTGCAACCCTGATCATGACCGGGCTACTATGTGCTAATATCGCCTCTCGCTTGTCAGGATAACTTCCTCGCACTCTCAGAGCGATCCAACTACTTTTATCAACTTTGACAGAGAAAGAGCCGACTGCCTCTCGCTGATTTGATGGAATATTAACCACGTTTCTTGTTTCACCGTTCACGACTAACTCTACTTTTGTAAAAGGCACGGTGACAGTAGCGACATGCCATTCCACATCAAGAGTTCCACCATTAGCAGAAAGCTCCATTCGACTACCCATTGGCTTGCCTTCTATCCCAAACTCAATCAAAGGACCATAAGTGACAAAAGTTCGTCCTTTTCTTACTGCATCCTTCCATGCGTCAAAAGTGAATTCACCTTCATCAATCTGTGCGTAAGTTCGGACAGTTCCAACGGCTGTCGTTGCGCTCATCTTGTCAGTTCCACCGACTGCAGAGACAAAGTAACCGCAGTTAAGGTAGCGATACCAGTCCGATAACGAATATGGATTGATGCCTGAGTATAGATCACCCCAAGAGGTCATCTCAACTGCATCTATCCTTTCAAGGACGATTGATGCGGCATGTTCAGCACGGGGATTTGGGAAATGTGGAATGACAACGATCCCGCCCTGTTCCTTGCATTGCTTTGCCCATTGGGATAGCGTTACTTCCACAGCATCTCCAAGAGCAGATTCATCGGGTCCGCCTGTTGTTAGTGGAGTGATGATCCTGTCGTTGTAGCCAATAAGAGATATGTGTCCCAGAACATGCTGACGGTTTTCTGTTCCGACACGTACAAGGTATTCGCCATCGCCACCGGCTTCTTTGCTTCCAAAAGTGGTTTTGCCATCAAAATCACCGATATTAGTAAAAAGTTCTCCCCATTGGCTTGCAAGAAGGTTGACTATGTTGACACCCTCACCAGCGCCTTCCAGAAGGGCTGTTGGCGGAGAAAGGAAATGGACGTGAGTATCTGCGGATACCCAACCCTTGTCACGCCAAGGCAGGATGTGTTCTATCTCAATTACTATCTCATCCGTTTCAGGTGTGATATTGCAGACTTTTCGTATGGGCTTAATCTCAAAACCTTTTGAGATTTCAACATAGACATTACCCAATGGGAGCTTAATTCTGGTCTCACCATCTATGTATGAGCAGAAATGTATGCCACCTGCAAGAAAGTCAGGGCTATTATCTTCAAACCAGTAAGGATTTGGTATTCGATGACGATCCATTGGCGGGAGATATTCCCCTAATTCACCATGTATATGAAGCTTAACCGCAACCTTTTTCTTGCTACCAGTTTCAACAACCTTTATTGTAACGTCCTGCTCTGCCGAATTGATGGGTTCAAGCATAAACGTACCAGTAGTATTATCAGCGTTCTGACAATCTTTTACAGGGAATGATAATTCAACCTTCTCGCTGGTTGTGAACCTAGCAGATGGATGAGCAGTGTATTCAACGATGAATTGCTTCTCCAATCTTGTAGGGAATTTGTTATTATATCCTTCACTCCAATTGGTGTTATTGTAGTCTAGTTTTGGTGAGACAGATATAATCTGTCCAAGATCAATGCTCAGACCGGGATAGCGTCCTGATGAGTCTTGATTACCCATGCTAAAACCTTCTGGAACAGTAATAACTGCCTTTTGTCTCCTTCCCCAACGGAGAGGATTTTCCTCAATGGACGTAACCGAAAGACCATTTATCAATAATGCGTTATCGTTTGGGATGAACTTTATCGCTTTTATCGCTTTATCAGGACTCTTGTTTTCCATAGCATAAAGCCAGTATCTAATAGGCGCATTAGCTACTGGATCACTTCCAACTCGTGTTTGAGTATGACCCCAATTCCCGGCAGGCGTCATTCCCTTATCTATGCTCTCTGATGTAGTAGGTACAGCGATTGGTTTCGACATAGGTACGGCTTCAAAGCACTCGTCCCCCCAATCCCTGTGAATATCACCTATGGCAAATCGCCTGAGTATCGGAACTGATTGAACCGTGTCATCCTCATAAATAATTTGATACTCAGCAACCTTGTCGCCAAGTATTACGCTTCCTCGTGCTGGACGGGTTATACCATCCGCATCAGGCACAGTCCTTTTTGTAACTGCCGCATGCATGAATACAAGATAACGGCATCTGGTAGAGTTTTCTAGGTTCAGCATTACCTCTGCGTCTTTAAGGTATAGAATGTTGTTATCTTTTGGGTTTCCAAGACTGAATGGTATACCTCTGGATACGTTCTGCCCTGTTAGTGCAACATCTTTTCCTGTGAACCATGGGTCTGCTAATTCCTCACCAGAGAAACTGTATCCTTTACGGTTGTAGATGCTGACAAGGTTTATTGGAGTGAATTCGGGTGATGGTTTGCTATCAATTATTGCTGGCATAATGTGTTTCTCCTTTTGATTAGACCTTTATCAATTTGGTTGACTATTAACACCAATTGCAAATTCAAATATGACATTTAATTGTAGGGGCAATCCCTTGTGGTTGCCCTTTCAATGTTAGATTTCAATTGGAAAATGGCATAAGCATTATTCAGACAACGGTTCCTTCATTTTCAAATCAGACAGTTTGTAGATTTTTGCATCTTCGGGAATCGAAAGCTCAAAAATGTCATCTGCTAATTTTACGTTCACATCTGGGTCAATTGACTCTATTGTTATCTTTGTAAGGTCATCTGTGCGATATACGACTGCCTTTAAGGGTCTTAATATTCCGCTAATATCTCTGTATTTAGAGAAGGTTATTTCTTGTATCAACTTGCCACTAGCGTTTTTGATGCGCCACTTATTGATAGTCGTATCCTTAGCTGAAATAAGAATTTCTTCACTGTAATCGTTCTGTCCTGATGGTCTGGTTATCATATATTGATTACCATAGCTTTCAATCTTGAGATTGTCAGTATTACCATCCAGAAAAGGATTTGCGAAAATAGCACTGCGAATATCTGAAACCCGCAGGTCAACGTTGAATAAAGTTTTCATTACAATATCTGTGAGTTTGTCCTCAATCAACTCATTCTCTGCAACGAAGTACATGCGCAGAGATTCACCGACTACTGTTGTAATTACTCTTGGTTCGTTGAATGGTCCCATTACAAATATGCTCAATTTATCAGGTTTAGCATAATTCAGGTATCCTCTTACCTCATTAGTTTTCCCCTGATTCTCCAGTTTGAAATTTACAAGCGTCCTCATTGTTTCTGCAAGATCGTAACGGGTTTTTAAAGTTAGTAGCACAGATTGAGTATCTGGCGTTGGGATATTCTCTATGTTAGGTTTTGTTGTAGCGCATCCTGATATTATTATAAGAAAAACTATACTAGACAATATTGTTTTCATTATTTTCTCTCTATTTGTAATCGTTAAAAATAGTATTTCAACATTTTTCACAACCCCCTGCCCCCCTTTGCTAACCTTTTCTTTACCCACAAGTCTATAAACCCTTGTGGATAAAGGATTTGTAACCCCCTTTTAGCTAAACTTTTCTTTACCCACAAGTCTATAAACCCTTGTAGATAGAGGATTTATAACCCCCTTTTAGCTAAAAGGGGGAAGGGGGAATTTGATTAATTAAACAAACTATAAATATTAATAAATCTATTCAAAGGTATTTCGGCATATTACCAATAACTCTATTGATATTTTTGAGTATCTATTGAACCAAATGACCCAAAACTTTAATCAAATCTCCCTTTATCCCTCTTTAGCTAAAGAGGGAAAAGACTTTGTTCCTACAATATCTATCATTTGTGGGTAAAGATTAGCTTTGCTAACGGGGAATGTTAGCACGACTCGATTTATTCCCCCTTAAAAAAGGGGGTTAGGGGGTTGTTTTTAGAGCATTTAGGTATTTTTTAACGATTACTATTTAATCGTTTTCTAAATTTTTGGAAGTCTGAAGCCAAGTACTGAATTATAGATTTCTCTGGATTTCAGTCTTGCGCTGCAATCCAGTTTGATTCTATTACTCGAATTATTTCATGATTATATCACAAGGAGGAACTTTACACAAATATTTTTACTATCTGACATCCTGACTGAGATGTGGATGTTGGGTTAGGGGGATTTGAGGCGATTTATTTTATTACCCGATTATTTTCTTAACCTTCATTCAAAGGGGGCAGGGGGGATTTGAGAAACTATACTTACCAGATTAATTATTTAATGCTCATTAGTCGTGGGTAATTCACCATAGTACATAACGACATATTCTGAGTGCTTATGCCAGCTTCTTCAACAGCGGCGAGTGGATTCAATCCGGCGAGAACAACCAGTCCAGCGTAACCATTTGCGACAGGTATCTGAAGTGTTGGCTGATTGGGTTCTCCGATGACTACTGTTCCCGAAAGTCCGATCTCCTCAAGCCTTTTGAATATACTCTCTGCTTCTTTCAGACATGCTATTGGTATCTCTCTGAATCCAGCCAGAACTTTGCCGTAACCTGTTCTTGCAACGTTTAACACGCTTGTCATTTTACCCTTGATGAATATCTCCGCAGGATCAAGTGAGGAAGCACTGTATTCAATTATCTCAGTGAAACGCAATGGCTGATAGTTTTGCATCTGTAAAATCCCCCCAAATCTGGACTTTACTGGTATACGATGGTGGAGCAATATACCATTGATTGTAACAGCGCAGACCGTTCCAAGTGCTTTCATGCCTTTCGGAACGGTCAACAGTCCCAATCTTTGCCCTTCGTCAGCAGTCAGCACCAGATGTCCAACACACATATTGGACTCAAAGGCTTCTTTGGCGATACACATAGCTTCTGCAAAATCATCTTTTCTGAGCATGGATACATTGAGAATTATCTTTCCCTGTCTTGTATCAAGATCAAAATCTGTCAGATACGAAAGCTCATCCATACGGCTTGATATCATACCGACCTTGTCTGAAACGAGGGCATTGCCTAGTTCTTCACGCCCCTTCTCAGTGATCTCTCTTCCAGCCCTGTTTTGGCGTCCTACTGCTCTTGTGAGATTCCTTTCGTCCATAAGTTGCAGATGAAAACGTACAGCCCTTTCTGTCAGGTGGATACCCTCTTCCTCAAGAAATCTAGAGATCACCCTTGCCCCTAAAGGCTTACTGGAATCTGCAACTATCTTTAATATGGTAACAAGCTTTCTTTCGATGTCCCTATCCATAAACTACCAAATAAAACATTAGCCACCGATAATTGGTCTATATGAAGGTTAAATAATTAATTGGGTAATAAAGTTGTCGGAGTTTTCTGGATTCCTAAGCAAGTTTAATAAATGATGTTAAATTTTTAGGAATAGAACGCCGATGATGCGGATTAAACGGATTTTCGCGGATTTTTATTTATTTATTTCGATCCGCGCAAATCCGCCTGATCCGCGTTTATCCGCGTTTATCCGCGTTCTATTTCCTAAAGTTTAAAAAGGTTTCTTAAAGTCGTTTAGCTATTACCCGATTAATTATTTAATCTTCATTAGACCTATTATCGGTGGCTAATATAGTTTTCATTAATATTATTGCTCTAACGGATTATTCTCACAAAAACAGCCGAATGTTCCTGTTGGGCAGCAGAAAGGCATGTCATCAGATCTCTGGCACTTTCCGCACAATACACCCGGAATACTTATACCCTGACACGGTATCATCTTGCCAGGACAGATGGAATCGCATCCACCGCAGTTAAGGCATAGCTCTGAGCGAATTGCAAATGGCGCCGATATTCTTTTGTCGGGACCCCTGCCTGCGAATCCAAGTGCCTTGCCGCCCATGTGTTCATCGCATATTCTTACGCAAAGCCCACACAGAATGCAACGATTGTCTTCCATTTTGAAGCGAATTTCGTTGATCCCAAACCTAGCCGCAATATCCTGAGCAAGCTTAACGTTGGGAGCAGAAGCAACCATCAACTCTGCCAGCATTTTTCTTATTCTTCTTATCCTCGGTGTATCTGTTTTTACGATTACAGGTCTGTGAATCTCATAGCTACATGATGCGGCGACTTTGAATGATTTGCCTTCATCTGTTGAGACTTCGACACTACATATCCTGCATCCGCCATAAGGGGTAAGACCTTCCATGTAGCAAGCTGTTGGTATATGTATACCATAGCCATGCGCCGCATCAAGGATGGTCATTCCTTCGTCTACTTCCATCTGATACCCATCAATCTCAACTGGATAGGTTTCTGTTTCAATTATAATGCGCATTGTTATTACCTCTTTTATTAATTTAAGCACTGTAAAATATATAAACACGGAGAACACAGAGAATACAATAGTTTTTTATTCCAGCTCTCTCAACTCTCCGTGCCTCTGTGTCTCCGTGTTTATTTTCATTTTATTTTTTACAATGCCTTAATTTACCTCGACGGCACCGAATTTGCAGACTTCCATGCAGGCTCCGCACTTTTTGCACAAATCATCAATAATTCGGTGCGGCTCCTTTCGCACACCCTCGATTGCATCATGAGGGCAATTTTTCTTACAGGCACCGCAACCTGTACATGTTTCTGCATTGATGGTATACGTAATGAGTGCTGTGCATACTCCCGCTGGACATTTTTTGTCTCTTACGTGAGATATGTACTCATCACGGAAATACTCCAGCGTAGAAACTATTGAATTTGGCGCAGTTTTTCCAAGCCCGCATAGCGAAGCATCCTTCATTACAAAAGCAAGTTCTTCAAGTAGATCAATGCTTCCATTGGTCCCATTGCCTTCGATAATGTCGGTTAGTATCTCATCCATTCTTTTAAGACCTTCTCTGCATGGCATACATTTTCCACAGGATTCGTCTTTAAGGAATTTAATGAAGTACCTTGCAAAGTCAACCATACAGGTATGTTTGTCTAAGACGATCATACCGCCTGAACCCATCATCGAGCCTGCTTTGGTTAGTTCGTCAAAATCAATGGGAATATCAAGCAATCTGTTTGGTATGCAACCGCCTGAGGGACCACCTGTCTGAACAGCTTTAATCTCTGTCCCATCAGGTGTGCCTCCGCCTATGTCGTAAACAATCTCTCTAAGGGAAATACCCATAGGAACTTCAACCAAGCCTGTATTCTTCACCTTACCAACGAGTGAGAATATCTTTGTGCCTTTGCTCTTGGCTGTTCCTATCTGTGAGTACCATCCAGAACCGTTATTAATTATGAAAGGCACATTTGCCCATGTTTCAACGTTATTAAGGTTGGTTGGTTTTTCCCAAAGCCCGCTATCTACGGTATGCAGATGTTGTTTATCACGAGGTTCGCCTGCTTTACCTTCGAGTGATGCGACTAGGGCAGTAGATTCTCCGCAGACGAAAGCGCCTCCGCCTCTTGCTATGTCTATATCAAAGCTAAATCCAGAACCCAGTATATTTTCGCCTAACAATCCTAGTGCTTTTGCCTGTTCAATTGCAATGCCGGCATTTTCCCAAGCACGAGGATATTCATGACGAACGTATATAAATCCCTCTTGAGAGCCGATTGCATAAGCACCGATAAGCATTCCTTCCAGAACTAAATGCGGATTACCCTCAAGAAGAGACCTATCCATATATGCGCCGGGGTCGCCTTCGTCGCAGTTGCAGACAATATACTTTATATTTCCACTGGCATTTCGACAGCTTTCCCATTTTACACCCGTTGGAAAACCTGCTCCTCCTCTACCTCTTAGCCCAGAATTCTTTATCTCGGTGATAACTTCTTCGGGTTTCATTCCTGTTAGAACCTTACAAAAAGCTTCGTATCCCCCGTTACCTATGTAGTCATCAATAATTGTGGGATTAACAAGCTCTTGCTGTTCCATAAGGAGCCGTTTTTGTGATTTATAAAATGGAACATCTTTTTCATAAACAATCTTATTTCCATTTTCATCTTCGTATAAGAGAGAATCTATAATTTTGTCATCAACCAGTGTTTCCGTAATGATGGGTTCTATATCTTCCACTTTTAACTTGCAGTAAAGAATACCTGATGGTCTTATAACTGCAAGGGGACCTTGTTCACAAAAGCCATGACAACCGCTAAAGATCAATCTGATTTTGTCACTAAGACCTCTCTCATTTAGTTCACGCTCAAAGCTGGTTCTAAGGTCTTCTGACCCAATAGCATGACAACCCGGTCCACCGCAGATAGTGATCGTTTTTTGGTAACATTTGTTTTTTTCTATTATAGATTCCCTTAATTTATCAAGGTCGCCTATACTCTCCAGTCTTTTCATGCTTTTCTCCTGCACTTAACGAGCAGATTCTTTACTTTAGACGCATTCATTTTGCCATTGTATTTGCCATCAACGACCACTATTGGTCCGATGGCACATGCTCCAAGGCAATTGACCACGCTTAGAGTAAATTCTCCGTCCTCAGTCGTACCACCGGGCTCGACGTTAAGGAAATTCATTATCTCCTTTAGTATCCTGTCAGAACCCCTGACGTGACACGCTGTACCAGAGCAGATGGTTATATTATGCTTCCCTTGAGGGGTCAGGTTCAGCGTCTTATAGAAGGTTGCCATCCCATAAAGCCTTGTCAGAGGAATTTCCATCCTTTCAGAAACCCTTCTGAGGACTTCCTGAGACAGATAACCATCATATTTCTGAATATCCTGAAGGATAGAGATCAAAGCCCATGATTTTCTTTTATGTACGTCTACTATTTCGTCAACCACACTAAGTTCCATATTACGCTCCCAAGATTTTATCTATGTCATCCTTATCAGCGTCCATAATGTAGCTGATACCGGAGATGTCAGAAGCTTCACGAGTCAGAGCAAATATATCATCTCGTGTTATATAATCCAGACCGAACTTTCTGGCACCTGCCATAAATTGCTTTAGACCTGTACCAAGACGATCGTAGTAAGTAAACATACCGACAGCGCCTGCTGGCAGTTTGTCGAATTCGTCTTTGCCTATCTTTTCTTTTAGATCAATGCTACCGACGAATATCTGCTCTATTGTTTCACCATATTTGCTGACGTCAATGGGTAGTGACTTTCCTGATTTTGCAATCTTTCCGATAGTGTTACCCACCATAGCGGCGGTCATTGTTGACCTTCCAAGGCATATAGCTTTTATATATGGCGCAGCAAGGGCAATACCTTTGAAAATGTGATCTTCGAGTGAAAATCCGCCAGCCATAGCACACGCTGGTACAAATCTACCTTGTGCTTCGAGAGTCTTTAGGCATCTATACAAAATGCTTTCAAGCTCAATTGTTGGTACGCCCCATTCATTCATCATTCTCCACGGACTCATACCAGTTCCACCACCTGCGCCGTCAACTGTAAGAAGATCAAGCTTTGCATTTGACGCAACCTTAACAGCTAATGCAAGGTCTCGTGGGCGATAAGCGCCAGTCTTGAGGGTGACGTATTTTGCACCTAATTTTCTCAATCGTTCGGCTTCCTCGTAGAAGCCATCTTCTGTGACCATGCCAAGCCTTGAATGACGTTCAAATTCCTTGAATCCGCCGTTATTGAAATCTTCTTCAACGAATGGATCATTTGGATCGGGATGGACGATGTAGCCTCTGCCCTTTAGTTGCTTGGCTCTTTCGAGAGAAGGCAGTTTCACCTCGCCGCCAATGTCCTTTGCTCCCTGACCCCACTTGAGTTCCATCACTTCGACGCCGAGTTTATCTATTACGTACTCAGCGACTCCAAGACGGGTATCCTCAACGTTCATCTGGACTATGATGTTTCCTTTACCGTTCTTGTGCCATTTTTTGTAAATCTCGATCCTTCGTCTCATCTCAGGAGATTCAAATAACCTGCCGTTCTTAATCTCGCTTTGCGGGTCCATTCCGCAGACGTTCTCACCGATGACGACGAGAGTTCCACTGATCGCCGCTCCAATAGCTAATGATTCCCAGTGTATTCTGGCAATGTCTGTCGAGCCGACTGCACCTGTAAAGAATGGAATTTCCATCTCGATCTCGTTTTGTGCGCCGACTCTTGTAGAAATATCAACGGACTGGAATACTGCTTTGTCTGAATCAGCCTCACTACCAATTGCCCCAATGCAGGAACCATTGATATTGAAATGTGAGAAATCCACCGGATAGTCCTTTTCCGACCCGGCAGTTATCTTTCCAAAGGGCTGAGGATAAAGAATTTCTCTACCTCTCAGTGCTGATCTTCCCACTTCGCAGGGACCCAAACATCCATCAATACAGGTTACACAAATACCCGAACCGGGCGCACGACCTACTCTGTTTCTTGTTAAAGTAGCCGAACTTGCGTTTGGTAGACTTAAAGACATATCTCGCTCTCCTTATGCTCCTCGAATCGTAAAACCAACGAGCTTTAGTCGTTGGATATAAGATTTCTCAGCTTCGCCGAGATTGAGGAAATCGCATATATTCATTGACTTTATAACACTTTTGTGCTATATATTATATATGCCGCTATTTATAGACGACATTCGCTCTTTCGACAATTGGTATAAGGTTTCAGTACGTCATTGGGTGCTGTGTAAAATCAATTCCAAAAATAGTCAGGATGTATTTTGGTAGACGTTTTGTAACGATATACAAATTCGTTACTGTTGGAAACCTGACCTAAAGAGACTAAAATGTCACGAAATGAAAGCAATTGATCAAATTCAGTTTGAAACTGATCAAATACGCTTTCGATGTAGGGCTGGGATAGCCCGAATTAGCCCGAATTGAAGCTTGTGGAGAGGGGAGTTCATTTCAGATGTCGTCTGAGATTAGCCCCTCGTTGAAGCAAGAAGCCCACAGCTTTAGTCGTGGGTAATTCACGAACTCTTAGACTCAACCTCTTATTATAAAAAAATAATTAAAGGTAGAATCATTCACTCCTATGCTTCAGATAGGAAGTAGGAAACTGATTACCTTATAACGCTCTATAATTATAATTTATATGTTTAATAAAGTCAAACTTATTTTTTATATTATAATATTAATCTATAATTAAACAGGTTGACAAAAAATTATTGTTAATGCAATTTATTTGATTTAATTGAATTATTAATAAATAAGATAAAGATTCTGGATACTGGATGGTAGATAAAAGGATTTACACATCGTAAGGACGTATTAATGAAGTTTGACTAAATTATCGGGGTTTTCTGGATTTCCGTTTTCACGGGAATGACAAACATACGCAAAATGTCATTCCCGTGAAAACGGGAATCCATTCCTAGTTATTACCCGATTAATTATTTAATGCTCATTACTCGTAGGTAATTCACGATCCTTGTATGAGAACCTTTATTCCAAACCGAGAAGTTTCAAGGCGTTCTCTCTAGCAACCTTCTGGAAAACTGTCTCACTGATCTTCTTCGTGTCACGCCAATCGAGAAGAAGGTCCACAAGGGGAAAGGGCATGTCGAAAAAGCAGATGTCCGTGCCGAAAAAGAGGCGGTCCTGGAATTCCTCCAGAAACTTGGGTCCATAATCGTGGTCACGTGACAGGGCATTACAGGCGGTAAAGTCAGACAGGTCACCATACAGGTTGGGATACCTGCGGAAAAGCTTGGGAACAACGCCCTCCTCCTTGATCTGACCGCTCGGAAGGCGCCCAACTTGACCACCATCAGGGCGGAACACGAAACCCCTTTCGGCAGGCGTCTCCAACCGACCGATCTCTGACCAGAACACCGGACCATGCCCTAACATGATCAACTTCGGGAACTTCTGTAGGGTGTGTTCTAGTTGAGGCAGTCCGGGATCGTCATATAACCCAAAATCCCCACCGACCTGATCAGACCCATCGAAAGTCACCGGCAATCCCACATCCTGCGCGTGCTTGAATAGGTTCTGAACCATGGGGTGCATGACTGGTACATTCAGCATCACCTCGCCAAGACCCTTACAACCCTGGTCACGATAGTAGCGAAGCAGGCGGTCCAGTGGAGCGTCTGCCGAGTTCGTCAGGGCGCGCGGGTCTATGTTGCAGAATGGGATAAATCGGTCAGGATACTGTTCCACCATCTCGAGGATTTCCTCATTGGCTTGAGGCAGATATATCTCCGGACTGACGATTGGGAGTAATACTCCTTTCTCGATCCCGGCGGCATCGTAGCGATTGATCAGTTGCTCTGCAGTACAAAACTGAACTAATATGGGCGGGTGCTTGCGATATGCATGTGCGTGAATATCAATGAACATATCTTTTATCCTTTTCCTTCAAATCTGGATACCTTCTTTACGGACGTTTAGCAAGAATGGAGTCACTTTTGAAAGATAATCTTCTTCTTTCGCAGGTATTACACTGATCATCACAAAATCATCATAATTTTTTTCAACATTTAATGTGAGATCAAATACAGTGTTAAAGTCTTTATCGAAATCAATAATGCTTTTTAATACTACAAGCACATCTACATCCGATACATCCGATTCTTCGGTGAAATCACTTCTTGCAGATGAGCCAAATAGAACCACAGAACGAAGCCTGTCTCCATAAATATCCTTTAGGCGTTTTTTTAATTCCTGCAAAATAGGTCTAATATCTTCACGCAATATTACCACCACCAAATACTACCATGTCAGACGGTACTTCCTGCCACCGCCAAGATCAATGACACGCAATTTCTCATCTTTGCCTGACTCAGGCTTTTCCTCTTTTACAGAGGAATTTTTATTCTCTCCAGCAATATATTCCTTAATCTGTCTGACTCCATCCTTTAAGAAGAATGAATACAAGAAAATATCAACGCTATATGCAAGGCATCTTATACCCTTGTCAATCATCATATATGCTTCCTGAACAGTGATTGGGATATAACCGGGAGCAACGCCATATTTTTCACATGCGTTTATTATTTTGTCGAAAGCTTTAAGGAACTTGGGATGATCGTATTGACCCGGTATACCAAGAGATACGGTCAAATCTGCCTGTCCGATCCATGCTACGTCAACACCTTCAACGGATAGTATCTCATCAACGTTATCTGCGGATTTAGCCGTTTCGGTCTGGACTATTATGAGTGTTTCCTCATTAGCCTTTCTTGTACCAACAGCCATATCGCCACCTTTGTAATCGTCATGGGCAATTCCAAAAGCTGAACCCCGTATGCCGACTGGTGGATATTTAACAGACTCGATGATTTTTAACACCTGATCCCTTGATTCAACTCGTGGAACCATTATTCCCTCAGCGCCTGCGTCTAATGGGCGTGACATCAAGAAATACTCCGTATCTGGCGCCCTTACAATAGGCGTGATACCAGCCGCTTTGGATGACAATATTGCTTGACGTATCGATTCCTGTGTAAAGCTTGAGTGTTCCATGTCTATGATCACGTAGTCACAACCTGCGTTTGCTAACATTTGCCCGATACCGGGGGTCGCAAATTCCAGAACAAAATGTCCTATTGCAATTTCCCCACGCTTCAATTTAGCCTTTGTTTTATTTTCCATGAATTTACATCCTTTTAAACTTTAGGAAATAGAACGCTGATAATCGCGGATTGGGCGGATTTGCGCAGATCAGAGAAAATGAAAGAAAAATCCGCGAAAATCCGTTTAATCCGCGTTCCATTCTTATTAGAAAAGTGAAAATCTTATATTAAATTTGTTTATAACTTAAAAACAGTTTTTGCGGTTTCACAAAGAACCTGATTTTTGTCATTATCATTAAGTTCAAGAAGGTCTATCTTTAATTTCTCCACAGGATAATTTGAAATCCAGTCTGATCCCATCATAACCCGGTTTGGACCAAACTTACTTATCATACGACCAATTGACTGACCACTGCACCACGATGGCTCAAAATAAAGGTTAGAGCAAATTTCAGCCGCAATCATAGCATCAGGTGTATATATATTAAAACCAGCGTGTGCCATGATGATAGGCAGGTGCGGAAACTCTCTGGCACGTAGAATCAGCTTTGTCGGGCTTGCAAATGGAACCCCCATCCCGGTATGCACCATCAAAGGGATACCGAATGCAGTCGCCGCCTCAAAAGCTGTTCTTCCATCAACAGACAATGGGTCAGTAGCAGTCTCAAGAGGATGAAGCTTTAACCCCACAAACCCAAGCTCTTTGACACAGCGTTCTACTTCTGCAAAATACTCATCCTTATCAATGTGCGGTGAAAAAGCTATCATACCGAATATACGTTTTGGGTAGCGAATAGATGCCTCATATATATTATCATGATATTTCTTATAATCCTCAGGTCCGATAAGCGGTTGAACTATACTAACGTCAACGCCGTACTTATCCATACCGTTTATGAGTTCTTCCTCAGTAAAATCGTGATCAAATACTCTTGAAATTCCTATATGTGCATGGGTATTTATAATCATATTTAGTTTCCTTATCATGGGTAAACTCTAATAGATGACCATATAGTTGCGAGTTTGCCCTGTGAATGTATAGCAGTTGATTGCTTTATTAGATTCAACGGGTCACTAATCCTTGCAGTTAGCTTTTCTAAACTCAATTTTGTCCTCCTTGCATTTTTTCACAAACAACAATAAATTCTTGCGTCATTGTATTCCTTTTTGCGCCAGCGACATTTGTAGGAGAATTCTGTAAGGGCATGGATTTATTTCCTAATAATCGTTCATAAGTAAATAAATGCTTAAAGTCATTTTCCTCAAATTTTTCAGCAATGAACTGATCTGTTGGTAGTTGAATACCTTTTACTGTCCTATTTCCTACTACATAGATTACTATGCCACCTTTTCTTAAACTTGTCGCAACTTCCTTTATTGAGTCGTCCAAATCAATATAATATGATGATACCTCTAATGCCCTTTTCTTTGACTCCTTATCAATGGTATCTATATAATCTTTAATTGCCCCCTTTTTGTAATTATACCTGACTGTTTTACCACCCATGAGCATACCGTCTATTCTTCTTGCATGCCTTATTCCTAACCATTCATTTGAAAACATTGAGAACTGTCCATAAGCTACTGTTGTTTTACTGTCTCCATAAGGTGGGCTTGTCAACACCACATCATAATAATTGTCTTTTTTCTGGAACTTTTTATAATCAAGTTCAATACTTGCTCCGTCTAATTTCGGGTAATAATATTCCTCGTAGTCATTAATAACCCTATTAAGCTTCTGGAAATATACACCAAAAACGTCTGGGTTAAATTTTAATATGTTCTCTGGTTTCATTCGATAAAGCTTAAACTCTTCATTGCGTGTATATGAACATTCTCGAACTGTCTCAGAGAATGCTAGTAGAAAAAGCCTTTTTATGTCTTCATTCTGGAATTGATCAATAAATTGCTTCAGAATAGCTAAGTTTAATGAAATCTCTTTTGAGAACCAGTAATTGATATTAAAAAATATTGGCGTCCTAATGCTGTTTATATTTTCCTCTTTTTTTACAAATTCATAGACTGAATTTCTGAGTTCTTGGCGTAGTATTTTAGTCAGGTCTAAATCAATTTTCGTGAATTTCGCTTTACAGATAAGTATAGCAAGAGGGTTAATATCAAACCCGTGCATCTCACTTAAACCTCTATCCAATCCTGCGATAAATGACGACCCTGAACCACAATAGGGATCAAGTAATTTGCCTCCTTTAATTCCAAGTTCCTTAAATAGCTCTATGCCTATCTTTGGAAGCATTGTGGCAGGATATTTATGCAGATTGGGGTATGTGCTTGAGTATGATTCCCCTGCAAAGTCATATTTTTGATTCCTTGTCACAGAGTACATTTTCTACCTCAAATCATAAATCAATAATTTCATTGAATAACAAAGGAAGCTTTTTTTCATAAGTTCTAAAACCAGTACCGTGATTTCTTGCCATTGTAACTTTATCATGCAATCTCAAATCAACCAAGATATTTTCAGCCCTAAATTGATTAGATAGGAGTTCAGCAGACGTCCCTTTCATTAACTGCGCCCTATAAAAATGGAAATACTCTCTGCCATCTCTTTCTTCTACAAACGCAGAGACAAAAAGCATAGCAGGTATTTTCTGGATAAACCTATTTACTAATACATGAATATCCCAAACGGCTATGGCTTCTCCTGAAATATGCCTGACTGAAACATCATCATCTGTGACATAAAGGAAAAGTCCTGCACTATTTGGTTTTAATGACATTGTATAGTAAAGCCCTTGCCTGCCATTTTTATCAAAGCTACCATATTTCTTAATTGCTTCTAATGGAGGAATTTTCCATGCTTTTCTGTTAAAAGTGAAAAGCGTAATCATATTATTAACGTTTCCTCTATGTGCCTTGATTTCTACTTCTTCTATATCTGGTAAAGCAATGTTATTTTCATCTATACCAAGATAGGTCTCCAAAGTATGCCCTATTCCTGTTGGACCTCCTCTTGTCGAAAGAACAAATCCCTTCACTTTTAGCTCATTGAATTTCTGTTTGAATTCTTCTAAGTTCATCAAATACTCCTGGAAAATTCAGATAGCGCTATCAAATGTTTTATCTGTCACCACAATTTCTATAAAACATTACATTATAGCGCTATCTGAATTTTTTAGCTGTTTGACATCGCTCTCTTGATTCGTTCCATAGCTTCAACGAGTCGTTTTTCGGGAACGGTCAGCGATATTCTGATAAATCCTTCACCATATTTTCCATAAGCAGAACCAGATGCAACAACAACTGATGCCTTCTCGAATAAAAATGTCGTGAAATCAAGCGAGGTGGAACCTTTTGGCACTGGAATCCATAGATAAAAAGTGCCTTTTGACGGTTTATAGTCTTTCCATCCAAGTTCCTTGAGAGTATCAAGAACAAGTTTGCGCCTTTTTTCATATATTGACAGCATCGCAGTGATATTACTCTGACATTCTCTGATCGCCTTGATTCCAGCAAATTGTATAGGATTGAATATACCTGAATCTGTATTCTCTTTGACTTTTGATATGGCAGAGATTAGATCAGGATTACCCATTGCCATACCGATACGCCAACCGGTCATATTGAATGGCTTAGAAAGTGAATTTAACTCTACTGCTAAATCCTTTGCCCCGGGAGTTGCAAGCAGGCTTCTTGGTTCTTCACCATCAAATACTACTTCGCTATATGGATTATCATAGCAGATTGCTACATCACAAGATTTAGCAAAGTCCACTAATTCCTTGAAAAACTCAGGTGTTGCAGTTGCGCCTGTTGGGTTATTCGGATAATTAAGGAACATAGCAACTGCCTTCTTTGCCACGTCTGATGGAATTTCATCAAATTTTGGAAGATAGCCATTCTCTGGTCTAATGGGTACGTGGTAAGGCTCGCCACCAGCTATGAATATGCTTGCACGATAAGCAGGATAACCGGGGTCAGTCATCAGGACAGTATCACCGGGGTTTACAACTGCAAGGGCGAAATGGTGGCATCCTTCTTTGGAACCGATTAATGCAAGTATTTCTGTTTTTGGGTCAAGCGATACTTTATAGCGTTCTGCGTACCAATCAGCAACAGCCTTGCGGAACAACGTCATGCCTTTTTCTTCGTCTGTCGGATACCTGTGATTTTCGGGGTCATAAGATTGCTTGCAAAGCTCATCTATTATCGGTGTGGGCGTAGGGTCAACAGGATCACCTATGGCAAGGCTTATCACGTCAATTCCATCAGCCCTTGCCTTAGAAATTTTATTTCTTAGTTCCATAAAAAGGTAAGGTGGTATTTTACTTAGTCTATCAGCGATCTGCATTAAAATTTACCTCGTGTTAAATAATAAAATAGAATTAATTATTATTTTTTGAAGCTTTCAATAGCCTCATCTTCGTCATCGTATTTCTCAAATATCTGATCAAGTTTTGTTACAACAAGAAGATACCTAACGGATCTACCGACATTCAAAAGAACAACTTTCTTTTCTTTTTTAGTCAGTGAAGTATAAGCCGCTACCAGCATACCAAGTCCAACGCTATCCATCATCGGCACTTCTTCAAGATTGATAATCAGACCATCAATATCGGAATCAACTTGTTCTTGTATAGCAATGTTTAAGTCAAATCGGGCATCACCTATTATCTCTCCTCTGACATCAAGTATAGCAACATTGTCACGAATTCGTGTAGAAATTTCCATCTTTTTGTTCCTCCGGATAAAATCTGTTTTTTAAATCATTGAACCAGCAAGGAATCGCTCATATATCTCTCTGATAGTGAACATACTTTTACAGAATATCAGATCAGTTTTTGTATGTCAAGTAAAATTAAGGATGGAATTAGAGTTGAGTAAAGCAATATTAAAATACGGCAGAGAGGAAACGTGTTTCCCCACTATTTATAACTATTGGACCGACTGGAGCTAGTGAAAGCGTATTATTTCCAGTGTTCATCTTAACTCTAACTTCATTGTATATTCCCGGTGGGACAAATTCAACGAGAATCTGACCCTCATCCAGTACCTTTGCTAAATATGGAGTACCGTCAATATACACTATGGTCTTTGTCACTGTACGAATGTTGATGTCATTTCCAGAAGCCGAAAGACCTATCATGTAATCGCCATTTGCATTCTTCTCCGGCACACGAGGAACGCCATCCACATATACCACTATCTCAAATTCTCCGTACAGCGTACCTAGCTTTTCTTTTGATACTGTTCCAGATATTGCTCCAAGCAGTTTAACTTTCAGGTCTCCCATGTCTTGCTTGCTTAATTTAGCGACATTAACGGGGATACTGTTTTGAAGATAAGGGGTTTTCTGTAACTGGAGAGTATAGCTTCCGGGTTTTATGTCGTTAAGATAAAAATTACCATTTGCATCTGCAACAGTAGAAAGAGATTCCTCACCCCTTAATATCACCTCTGCGCCTGCGACGTCAGTGATCGGGTCTGTAACTATTCTACCATTGATAGTGCTTGACCCAACAGATTCGGGAACGTAAGGATCATCAAATCCGCATCCAGATATATAGAGTACCAAACATACGGTTAAAGATATTATAAAATTGGCTTTAAAGTGTTTCATTTATTACTTTCCTCTCTGTGTATAAGTGTTTTCCCCTCGATGAATATTATATCAATAAAGCAAATTATGTTCAAGCACAATAATAGGTTTTATATTGTAGGGGCGAAGCATTTGCTGTTGTGAACTATTATATAATCAACGTTTATGAGACAAATGCTTCGCCCCTACGGAAAATTCCCCGTAATTTACCAAAGAGCCAAAAAAGTGAGGATGAATCAGGGCATACAAAACTATTGACAATCTCTAATGAATCGTTTAATATATAAAATGTATTTTTATTAAGGTGTTTTTTATGTTTTTAGAGATTTATTCATGCCTATTAGAGTCTTACTCATTGCGATTTTTCTTATACCAATAAACTCTTTCTGGATGATGACCGCGTCACTATGGAACGCTGGTTATCCTGATACGGTTTCCCTCTTTTTCAACGTTATCTTCTATCTCTTCATAATTTTAATCATCAATAGGCTGATAGCATCCGTTTCTCCCAAGAATGTTCTTACCAATAAAGAGATTGCACTGCTCTACCCAATACTCACTGTAGCTACTTCTATAAATGGGCTTGATATGCTTCAACTGATCGGTTCAGTCATAGCAGGTCCGCATTTCTTGGCTACTCCAGAGAATGAATGGAAAGAGCTTTTCGTAAAATACATGCCTCAATGGTTAATCGTTTCGGATAAGTCTGCATTGGATAAATTCACTCAAGGAGAGTCTTCATTCTTTTTATGGAGTAATATTCAGCCGTGGTTGACTCCAGTGCTTCTCTGGTCGGCTTTTACCATATCGCTTGTTCTCGTCATGTTAGGTATAACTCTCGCATTAAGCTCAAGATGGGTGTCTGAAGAAAAACTTAGCTATCCGATAATTCAGCTTCCTCTGCACATGACAGAGCCAAGTTTTTTAAAAAACAAAATTATGTGGATTGGCGCCGGTATTGGCTTTTTTATGGGAGCACTAAACGGACTTCATTTTTTCTTTCCAAATGTACCAACAATAGGCAGACCTGTGGATATTGGGCATTATTTCACCGAGAAGCCATTTAATGCCATAGGCTGGCTTCCCATAGCAATTCAGCCTTTTGCCATAGGTCTTGGTTTCTTTATGCCGATTGACCTTTCATTCTCCTGCTGGTTCTTCTATCTATTCTGGAAGTTTGAAAACGTATTCACATCAATGCTTGGAATTCGTACCCCCGGATTCCCTTTCATAAACGAGCAGACGACTGGTGCTTACGTGGGTTTCGCTTTGGTTGCCTTATGGGTTGCCCGAAAGCACATAATCAAGCTTTTCAGATTTTCTAAACAAGAAAAAACTGAAAAAAGCGTTTATAGATACGCTATAATCTGCACAGTGATCGGTCTGACAGGTATATTCACATTCTGTCTCAGGGCAGGCATGAGTGTCAAGGCGATAATAATATTTTTTGCCATATATTTTCTGATCTCCATATCAATCGGCAGGATAAGAGCGGAATTAGGCTCGCCTGTGCATGATTTGCATTTTGCCGGACCTGATATGATGATGATTCATCTGCTAGGAACACGCAGGATCAGACCGGAGGATATGACTATAATTTCGATGTTCTGGTACTTCAACCGTGCTTATAGAAGTCATCCTATGCCGTGTATTTTGGAAGGAGTTAAGCTTGGTGAAAGGACAGAAATTCCTGCAACGAAGATCGCAACGGTAGTGATCTTCGCCGCTGTTCTTGGAACGTTCTTTGCTTTTTTGATGCTCTTGCAAGGCGCATATCGTTATGGCGCATGGGCTAAAATGTGGTCAGGCTATGAGACTTATAACAGGCTTACCACATGGTTGACGACCCCAACAGGTGGTGACTTTACATACATATTTGCCTATTCATTCGGAGCGTTATTTGTCGCTGCTCTATCAGTTATACGAACTCAATTTTTATGGTTCCCTTTACATCCCGTTGGATTAGTCGTATCAAGCAGTTGGGGGATGAATCCTTTCTGGTTCTCTGTGTTTCTTAGCTGGCTGATCAAGTATAGTATTCTAAGATATGGAGGACTAAGGACGTACCGAAAAAACATCCCATTATTCTTGGGACTCATTCTCGGTGAATTTATCGCTGATGCCGGCGTCAGCATCGCTGGAACTTTGTTGAGAGTTGGAACTTACATTTGGTATGGATAATATTGGTTTCCGTTGACATACAAAAAGTTTGGTGCTATAATCGCCTGCAATGATATCGTTTACATTCCATATTGAAAATAGGGAGACGTTGCAAACTCATGAAATCATACAAAGAAAAAAACATAATGGAAACTTATTCTTTATTTCATCAAACATCCTATGAGCTTTACAAACGGGCTTGTCAGGTTTTGCCCGGTGGGGCAACACACGATTCTAGATTCTTAAATCCTTTCCCGATATACGTTGAAAAGGCATCAGGATCGAAAAAATGGGACGTTGACGGTAATGAATACGTTGATTACTGGATGGGACATGGCGCTCTTTTGCTGGGACATAGCCGTCCAGAAATTGTTGAGGCAGTGACAAAGCAAATGGCAAAAGGCACTCATTACGGTGCTTGCAGTGAACTTGAAGTAGAATGGGGAGAGCTTGTAAAAAAATTAGTTCCATCTGCTGATAAGGTCAAGTTCGTCAGTTCTGGAACAGAAGCCACTATTATGGCTATACGTCTGGCAAGATCGTTCACTGGCAAGAGTAAGATCGTGAAGTTTGAGGGTCATTTTCACGGCTGGCACGACAGCGTTATGGTTGGGGTTAAACCGCCTTATGATGTGCCTGCATCAACTGGAATTCCGCAGGCTGTTCTTGATAATACCTTGCTATGCCCATCAAATGATATTGAGACATTGAGCAAAATTCTCAGTCAAGATGACGATATTTCCGCAGTAATAATTGAGCCAACAGGCGGGTCATTTGTTATACTGCCTACTCGTGACGGATTCCTTCAAGAATTAAGGGATTTGACAAAGAAACATAACGTATTACTTATATTTGACGAAGTAGTTACTGGATTTAGATGCTCCCCCGGTGGTGCGCAGGAATTTTATAATGTCATTCCTGACTTGACTGCACTTGCGAAAATTTTAGCAGGCGGACTTCCCGGCGGTGCTGTTGCAGGACGTGAAGACATAATGGAATATCTAGGATTCAAAGATTCTAAATGGAACAGATACAAGAAGATATATCACCCCGGCACGTTCAATGCCAACCCACTATCAGCAAGCGCAGGGGTTACAGCACTCAACATAGTATCCACAGGAGAGGATATAAGGAAAGCCAACGCAATCGCAAAATACCTTAAAGAAGAATTAAACAAAGTTATAGATAAACATGGTCTTAACTGGTGCGTGTATGGTCAGTTCTCAGGATTCAGGATCATGATGAATTATGATGGTGATAGAAATCCCGATTTTGAGTCTGAAATGTGGAAGCAAGACCCCGCAAAACTCAAAAAAGGCGCTGATCCAGAACTAGAAAAGAAATTCCGTTGCGGTATGTTAAATCATGGTATTGACATGATGCCCTCTTTTGCGCTAACTTCGTCTGCTCATACAGAAGCGGATGTTGACAAAACGACAAAGGCATTTGATTTGACTATAAGTATGTTGAAGAATGAGAAACTTACGATCCTCGAATCGTAAAACCAACGAGCTATTGATCAATTACAAATACCCTATTAATTATTTAATCTTCATTATGCGTGGGGTTATTGACTATTTGTATTGCTCCAAAATATCCATAATAGTTTTTGTAAGCTCTTCACGATTAACCGTGATCTGTCCTGTTTTTCCTGCTTTCCTATATTCCTTCCGATCTTGAATTCCAACTCTTTCTTCCATTCCAACTTTTAAATCTTTTACCGATATTTTACCACTTCTAATCTCATCTTCACCAATGATTATAGCAATGGGTATTCCTTTAGTATTAGCAAATGAGAGTTGTTCCCTAATGCCAGTATTCTCTTTACCAATATATACTTCCGTAGAAACTTTATTATTGCGTAATTCTGAAGCTATTTTTAATGATTCATTGATTGAAATACCGGGCATTGATATTACCAAAACAGAAGTAGTTGTAGGAGTTGCTGTAATTTTATTTAAACGATTCAACGCAAACATTAATCTATCTAAGCCAATAGATGCCCCAGTGCCAGCGACCATTGTATCAGAGAATCTTTCAACCAAATGCTCAAATCTGCCTCCGCCCATCACAGACCCAATATCAGGAGCAGATAGTAATACTGCTTCAAAAACTGGTCCAGTATAATAATCTAAACCTCGAGCCAAACTTGGATCTAATATGGCGTCACCTTCTTTGACGCCCAAACTCTCCAAAGCAGTAACAAGAGTTTGCATCTCTTGAAGCACTGTTTTACTCGATTCACTTTCTGATAGTTTACTTTCTATGGATTCAAGGACTTTTTCTCTGGAATCTCCGCTTATTGAGATAAAAGATAGTATTGTATCAATAATTTTTTCCGATAAACCCACACCAACTATAGGATCACCTGATTCATCAATCCTACCATTCCCTAATTCTTTTCTAACGTTTTCTAATCCAACTTTCTGAAGTTTGTCTATTACTCTTAAAACATGCTTATGTTTTTCAATATCCTTGATTCCACAATCTTCAAGTAATGTATTTACAAGTTTTCTGTTGTTGATCCTAATTTGAAACTCATTATCACAATTTCCAGAGTTGACAAAACCAACTTCCTTCATAACTTCGCACATAACAGCAATGATTTCAGCGTCAGCTGCTACTGATTCACAACCTGCAATGTCTATATCAAATTGAGTAAATTGACGAAAACGCCCAGGAGACGGTTTATCAGCACGAAATACTGAACCAATATGGTATCGGCGAAAAGGTAATTGTAATTTTTCTTGATATTGAGCTATTAACCTAGCAAAAGGTACAGTCAAATCAAAACGCATAGCTATTGGTTCACGCTCAGGACTTTCAAGCTGAAACAATTGCTTATTTGTTTCTTCCCCACCAGTGCCAACTAAAGTAGCTAGGTATTCAAGTATTGGTGTATCTATTGGTAAAAAACCATATTTTTCATATACTTTTCTAATTTTTTCAGTGATCTCATTTCGCGATATCATATCTTCAGGTAGCAAATCCTGAAAACCTTTTAAAGTTTGAGGCAAAACCAATCTTTTTTTAGATTTACCTATCTCAAACATTTAACAGTTCCACCTTCCATATATAAAAAAAATGGTACAGGGAACGGGAGTCGAACCCGTGACCTACTGATCCACAGTCAGTAGCTCTAACCAACTGAGCTATCCCTGCACACAAAAAGTGCTTATTCGTATAACATTCCAAGCGTTAAAACTGAGATTCTTTTTGCACTGTTTCGAACCAATATAGGTAATAAGGATCGTGACGTATCTTTTACCGTAGTAATTTCTTTAAGTTTAGCATATCTTCTATCATGTGTCAAGCCTATCTTTCACTGTTTACAATGAAAGTTCTTTATGTTAATATTGCATAAGCAAGTTTAAGAAACCTTTTTAAACTTTAGGAATAGAATGCGGATGAAGCGGATTAAACGGATTTTTCTTTATTTCTTTCGATCCGCGCAAATACGCCTGATTTGTTCTTCCGTTACTCGGCGGAACGAGACCGCGTTTATCCGCATTCTATTTCCCAAAAATTAACATCATTTATTAAAGTTGCTTATATCGTAAAAAAATGATGGAATTGACTGGATTTTAATAGGAGGCACAAATAAATGGATATTGGGAAACGGACAAGGCTAAACCGAATATTTGCTCATCCTTCGGATAGGTTTTTTTCGGTAGCGGTTGACCATTTTATTGGATATACAAACAGGTGGGACGGTCTGCCTGTCGGATTAAGGCGCATAAGTGATACACTTGAGGCAATAGTGGCTGGCAAACCTGATGCTATTACTATGCACAAAGGGATCGTAACTTCGGCGTGGGAACCTTATGCTGGACAGATACCATTCATACTCCAAAGTACGATAGCACGACCTGATGATGCCGCCAGAGAGCAGATAGCCACTCCAGAGGATGCTATGAGACTTGGCGCGGATGCCTTCGCTGTTGCGGTATTTATCTGTGGAGATGACGAGGATAAGAAACTACGGGTATTAGCTGATTGTGTTCGTGAAGCTGTCCGTTTTGACTTACCCGTGATTGTTCACATATATCCCAGAGACCTAACTACGCCAGTGCCTGAAGTGTCATTCAAGCCTGAGCTTATTGCATGGGCAGTGCGCTGTGGGCTGGAATGTGGTGCTGACGTTATCAAGACACCTTACTGCGGTGATATTGAAGCTTTCAGACAGATTGTTGATGAATGTCCTATCCCGATTATTGCCGCAGGCGGACCAAAAGCTGAGACCATCGAGCTTGCATTAAAAATGGCTAGTGACGTTGTTCTGAGCGGGGCAAAAGGCATGACCGTTGGCAGAAACGTCTGGGGATTCTCTGACATAACAAAGGCTGTAAGATTGTTTTCGGCTGTTATTCATGATAGATTGGAAGTAAATGAAGCATTAAAATCTATTTAATATTGACTAATTTTTTAGGAGGAGAAAATGAAAAGTTGTTTGGGTGTTATAATAGGAAATAGAGGCGTATTTCCCGGGGACTTGTCCGAAGATGCAAGAGAAGATATACTCAGTGTATTCAAAAAACTTGATATTAAGCCAGTGATAATCCCAATGGATGAAACAAAATTCGGCGCCATTGAGAATCTTGAAGAAGCAAAGAAATGTGCGGAGCTTTTCCGTAAGAATAAAGACAAAATTGATGGTATTCTTGTGACTCTACCAAACTTTGGCGATGAAAGGGCAATAGCAGATACAATCAGGATGTCAGAACTGAATGTGCCTGTACTCGTTCAAGCATATCCAGATGAGCTTGATAAACTAAATGTTGGAAAAAGGCGTGATAGCTTCTGCGGAAAATTATCTGTATGCAGTAATCTTGAGCAGTATGGTATACCATTCTCATTAACTAAACTTCACACCGTATCTCCCACTTCCGATAAATTCCTTACCGATCTCAAATGGTTTCTTGGAGTTTGTCGTGTAATAAGAGGTCTTAAAGGAGCAAAGATCGGGTCAGTCGGAGCAAGGACTACCCCATTCAAGACGGTTCGCTTCAGTGAGAAACTACTTGAGGCAAATGGCATATCGGTTGAAACTGTTGACCTTTCAGAGATAATCGGTAAGGCAGATAACCTGAAAGATTCAGATGATTTGGTTCAATCCAAACTCAAAGCGATCAATGCTTATGTAAGCACTTCTGATGTTCCAGCGCCAGCTATTGTCAAAATGGCAAAATTCGCCATTGCTCTTGATGATTGGATAAAAGTCAACGATATTAAGGCGTCTTCATTGAGATGTTGGCCCGAATTACAGGAATATTCTGATTTCATGCCTTGCTCCATGATGAGCATGTTGAGCGAATCTCTGAGTCCATGCGCATGCGAAGTAGATGTAATGGGTGCTATTGCCATGTATGCTCTACAATTAGCAAGTGGTATCCCATCAGGACTTTTTGACTGGAATAACAATTATGCAGATGACCCTGACAAGATGATCCTGTTCCATTGCAGTAACTATCCAAAGTCAATGCTACAAGACCCAAAGATGAGCTTCAATGACATAGATGCAAACGTTAGAGGCACAGTTGAAAAATCTTATGGTGCCTGTGTTGGCAAGTTAAGAAAATCACAGATGACTTATGCACGCATTGCCACAAATGATTTGGCAGGTTCAATAGTTGCATATATCGGTGAAGGCGAACTGACAGACGACCCGCTTGATACTTTCGGTGGTGTTGGAGTCGCAAAGATAGACAGGCTTCAAGACCTTTTGAAATTTATGTGCAAGAATGGTTTTGAGCATCACGTAGCAATCAGTCAGTCAAAGGTCTCCGATATACTCCACGAGGCTATGGAAACTTATCTCGGTTGGAACGTTTACTATCATGGATAGTGCTAGTAAGTGATGTGTGATTAGCATTGTTAATACGAGTTTTTCAGCTAGTTGATGAATAGTCATAATTCATGAAAAAACACGGAGACACGGAGACACGGAGTAAAAAGATGAAGGCGGAAGGATGATGGATGAAAAAGAAGAAACGAGTATTGCAGTTTCATCCTTCATACTTTCTAATTTCTCTCCGTGACTCTGTGTCTCCGTGTTTAAATTCTTTCTTATTTCTACAAGTGAAAAAGTCGTATTATGAAACAAAAATTTTCTGCAATAATATTAGACATTGATGGAACGTTGTTAAATTCTCAAGGACGTATTTCTGATAAAAATCTAAATGCCTTGCAAGAATGCGCAAGAAAAGGGATATTGCCCTACATAGCAACTGCACGCCCTCCGAGATTGGTCTTTCGTTCATCAGAAACATCTAAAGATGCAGACTTCATTAAAGAAAGAGGCGCATTTTATAACGGCGCAATGGCTATTGATATACCTTTGAATTATTCTAATCACTGGCAAATTCCTGCTAAAACAGTAAATTCAGTCATAAGCTATCTTGTAGAGCGAATTCCTGATCTTTACGTTGTCATTCAAAGGAAAGATCAAAGCCATAGCTTTCGTTTGCCATATACAGATTCAGTTCTTCAAGGATGGGGTATTTCTAAAGAGGATGTTGTGCCGTTCTTAGAAGCATCTGAAAGCGAATGTTCCAAGATTGTGGCATGGCATGAAAAAATGAAAATGACGGATATCCATCATGAGATAACAGGAATTTATGATGGCAGGATAAATGCCTTTATCACAGATTCAGCAAGCTGGATACAATTGATCTCTAGCGAAGCGGATAAAGAAACAGCGATAATGGATCTACTTTCATTAAGAAACATATCACCTGACGAGGTAATCGTCTTTGGAGACGATATTCCAGACGTCGGGATGTTAAGGGCGTTTGGTCATTCTGTCGCTATGGGAAATTCCTCTGATGAGGTTAAAAACGTGGCTAAGTACGTAACTTTGAGCAATGACGAAGATGGGATTGCTTATGCACTTGAGAGATATTTTAATATACTATGAGTTATTATTGGACGAAAATTAGGTTTAAAAATATTAACTTGGTTATGAATCATGCTAACAGAGGAGGATATACAGATGGCAGATTATTATCGTTCTGCATTATTTGGTCTTGGAAAGATTGCTAGAGCGCATCTACATGGATACCTTGCAAATGAGAATGCTGATCGTATCAAAGTCATAGCAGGCGCGGATCCCATCGAGGAAGCACGCCAACGATTCACTCAAGAATGTGGCATAGATAAAGTTTATAGCGATTATCGTGAGTTATTGGAAAAAGAAAAACCAGACATCGTTTCTATATGCACATGGCCACCATTGCACGTTGAGATGGTTGAAGAATCTGTTAAGGCTGGAGTCAAAGGCATATTATGCGAAAAACCTATGTCTGTTGACTTAGGCGAAGCGGATCGCATGGTTAATGCTTGCAAAAATGCTAACGTAGTCTTAGTCGTTGGACATCAGCGACGACTTCATCCACGTTACGTCCGTGCTTGTGAGTTGATCAAAGAGGGTGCAATCGGCAACCTCGTTCAAATAACCGCAATATGCGGAGGCGATTTACTCACTGATGGAACTCACAGCGTTGATCTTGTGCGATTCATGAACAATGATGTTCCGGTATTATGGGTAATAGGCAATATTGATATGCGTGATCGTGGAGATGTAGACTCAGCTTCACAGACTTTCGGTCTCCAAAATTGGAACGAGACACGCACCCGATACGGTCATCCAGTAGAGACAGGCGCATTTGCAGTCATACGATTTTCCAATGGAGTTCAAGGTACTGTAGAAGCAGGTATATGCGCCAGACCGGGTTATCAGCGAATGTGGATTTACGGAAGCGAAGGACTGATTGAGATATGTGGAGACCAACCGGTATCAGGCGAACCACCGTTACGCATACTCACCCGAACAAGTAACGATTGGATCGTGCCAGAACTACCGAATGTTAATCCGATTGCTCGTGAGATCAGTTTAATGTTGGATTCCATAGAGACAGGAAAACTACATCCATTGGATGGCACTTCTGCACGTGCAACGCAGGAAATATTGATGGCAGTATTTGAATCAGCACGAAAGCGGGCAAGAATTGAATTGCCTTTGACGATAAGCGAACATCCAATTTTCTCGATGCGTTAATAAAATTGGCTCTTTAATAGTCATAATTCATAAAGAAACACGGAGACACAGAGGCACGGAGAAGAAAATGAAGGATGAAGGCGGAAGGATGACGGATGAAAAATGGAAAACGAGTGTTACAGTTTCATCCCTCATCACTCATCCTTCATACTTTCTCATTCCTCTCCGTGCCTCTGTGTCTCCGTGTTTAACTTCCTTTTATTTCTGTAACTGAAAAAGTCGTATTAATTACCAAAATTAAAGGTTATCATAAGCAAATTTTGGAGATATAAATGGAAAAGACAACTCTTAATCGTCACATTAGTGATTTGACTGTGGAAGAATTACGTGAAATTATCCGAGAGATTATAAGAGAAGAGACCTTTTCACGATGGCGTATTGACTCAGAAGGTAATCGTATATTTCTTTTGGAAGAAGATTATGCCTCATACCTTGCCGAACAAAAAGGTAAACTTCCCAGCGAAGCCAATGCCTATTACATTGACAATCAGGGATTCACTATTCGATATGAAGATGCAGTGCCAACAGCACGAACTCAAAAGCGAATCGAGAAGGCAAAAAAAGATATTTCCGAAGGAAAAGGATTATCTATGCTCTTGAACGATTAGAACGACGTATTGAGATTCTGGATATGGGAAAACATGATGAGGTATACCGTAGATTGCGTGATTAATTATTCCTTTTGTTTCATCAAACCCCATTTTGATGGCAACTTGCCTTTCGAGGAAATGACGGAAGATTGCCAACCTTCTGGAGTGTATTCCTCTACTGAAGATAAATAGCCATTAAAAGAAACTCCACCTATAACAAATATTTTCCCATCTACGACATTACCAGATGAGTATGCCCTTATTGTTGGACTATTTGATTTTTGTGTCCATTCATCAGTAGATGGATCATATATGTATATTGCCAAATTCGGAATTTTATTTCCATTTACTAATTTCCCACCCGTAATAACGTAGATTTTGTCGCTCACAGCACAAACAGTCATTCCGGTACTATCAATCGGCATATCATTTTTCTTCGTCCATTTATCTGATACTGGATCATATTCTTCTACACTGGCAACCGAATGGGCTTGAAATCCCGGATTTACAACGCCTCCAATTGCGTAAATTTTATCTTTTACCACAGCACTTCCAAAACTCCACCTTCCAGTAGGCATATCAGCCTTTTTTGTCCATTTATCTAACGCTGGATCATATTCTTCCACTGCTTGTAATGCTATACCTTCACCAAAGACATATATTTTTCCATTCACTACAGCAGCAGAATGCATAGACCTTGGTGTTAGCATATCTGCTTTTTTTGTCCATGTATCAGTTTTAGGATCATATTCTTCTACAGTTGATAGCTGTGTATGATTGCCTAATAATCCACCAATAGCGTATATCTTGCCACTTAATGTGCTGGCAGTAGGATACATTCTAGGTGTTGGCATATTTGCTTTTTTTACCCATGTATCAGTTTTAGTGTCATATTCTTCTACTGTCGAAAGTTCAGTATTACCATCTGCTGTACCTCCAATAGCATAGATTTTACCATCAACCTCCGCAGTGGCACATTCTCTTGCAGTTGGCATATCTGCCTTTTGTGCCCATGTATCTCCTTCAATCTTTGGATCCATGAAAGCGTTCTGCATATCAGGTTGTTTGGGTTCTCCACTTTTGCCTTTTCCCATATTATTTGATATTATTGCTATTTCGGCAGTCTTAACTACGTCAACAGGAATCTCTCCGACTTTCAATACTTTCGTCTCACTGGGAAGCGGTGAACCTGAAAGGATACCAATATTAGTGAGTTGTGGTATATAAGGGTTTAGGCTTAGAAATGTGATTATAAGTCCTGTCGCTAATGATAATCCATAAGGTAAACATTTCATCGGCGCTATCGGTTGAATCTTTATATGCTTCACCATCTCTACTATTCGGAATGTAAAGCTTGCCTGTAATTTCTGACCATCAAAAGTTGTGTTCATCATCACCGTCATCTCCTCTTTTAATAGCGTGCGAGCCTTCATAAGCCTTTGCCTGACATTTGTATGCGACATGCCAAGAAACTCAGCTATCTCTATATCTTTCATTCCGCCGAGATAATGCAGTGACAAAACCTGACGATATATCTCCGGCAGTGAATTAAGCGCATCGTGCATCAGTTCATCCACAAGGTTATCTTTGTAAAATTCTATTGAAGGGTTATCCAGCGTCAAAGGTTCTTGATCCTCTATATACTCTCTATCAGGTCGTCTGGATCGAGAACGGATCAAGTTCTTGCAGAGGTTATTTGTTATGGCATGAAGCCACATAACAAATTTATCGTAATTTTTCAGATTATTGAGTTTTTGATACGCCTTTATAAATACTTCTTGCGTAACGTCCTCAGCATCCTGAAAATTAAGTAGTTTGCTGTATGCTATGGCAAAAATAGCGGCTTTATATTTATCTACTAACAAAGCAAAAGCCGATTCATCGCCATTGATGCACTCATAAACAATATATCCGTCCTCCGTTCTCATATCTCCACTCCAGAAATATAGGTTTACGCTGTTAATTTATCCCTTCATATATAATGACACCGCAAAAGAGGAAAATGTTATTGATGATAAAAATTTATTTTTTATTGCCTTATTTGAGCAAATTTGTTATTCTAATGTCCATAAGTATTCATGTTATCATTTTATCACAGGACTGTTTAATTTACACTAATGATCGACCAGATTAATTTTTATATTTAGGATCCGTGATTAAATAACTTCCCGATTTGGAACTACCGTATAGATAGAGAAAAAGTAGGTTGGATTGAGGAACGAAATCCAACTTTCGAGTATTCAAGGATCCATAATTAAATAACTTACCTAATAGGAAACACCCCCCGAACCGAGTTTAGGCTAATTCCCCCTTTAGCTAAAGGCTAATCTTTACCCACAAGTCTATAAACCCTTATGGATAGAGGATTTATAACCCCCTTTTAGCTAAAAGGGGGAAGGGGGAATTTGATTAAATAAACCATATATCTAAATGTATCTATATAAAGGTATTTTGGTATCTCATTACAACGCCAATAATATTTATGAATGTCTCTTGATCCGAAACCTTAATCAAATCTCCCTTAATCCCTCTTTAGCTAAAGAGGGAAAAGACTTGGTTTCTACAATGTCTATAATTTGTGGGTAAAGATTAGCTTTAGCTAAAGGGGGGAAGGGGGGATTTGATTAAATGAGTTATATCTCAAAATAGGGAAGTTATTTAATTATGGATCCTTAATAATAGCACACGGATTGGCGCAGTCGTAATTCATAAAAAAAAACACGGAGACACAGAGGCACGGAGAGGAAAGGTGAGGGAAATTGTAATACTCGTTTCGTCTTTTTTCATCCATCATCCTTCCGCCTTCATCCTTTTTCTCCGTGCCTCTGTGTCTCAGTGTTTAACTTTCTACTCTCAACCCTCATCTCTCATTGATCACTGATCACTATTTTAATCCTTGTGCTATTTCCCAAATAATTAATCTGGTTGACCACATAGATTGAGGTTAGCAATATGTTGAATAGATCATATAATTATAACAATTTTTCATTAATGCACCCTAGAGACCAGTTGGCTGAAATAATGCTACGCATCTATGATTATATTATGACTACTACATCAGGCGGAAACTTATCGCTTCTCGACTCCGATGGTGATATGTGGATTACTCCGGCAGGTGTTGACAAGGGAACACTCGTGCCTGATGATATGGTATGCGTAACCAAAGACGGAAAAATTATCGGTAGGCACAAACCATCAAGTGAATATCCTTTCCACCAGACAATTTATCAGAAGAATAGCCACGTAAAAGCGATACTCCATGCTCACCCGCCTGCACTTGCGGCGTTCAGTGTAGTAAGGCAGATCCCAAATACGTTAGTCATTCCACAAGCGGCTGACGTCTGCGGTAAAGTGGGGATTGCTAAATATGCGACTCCCGGCACTCAGGAACTGGCAGATAATATCACAGAATCTCTTAATGATGGATATGATATTGTTATGCTAGAAAATCACGGCGTCGTTGCAATAGGACCAGATCTGCTGACCGCATTCCAAAGTTTTGAAACTCTGGATTTTTGTGCAAGAATCATTATCAAAGCAAAATCTCTTGGTGCAGAGATTACAACATTGACAGAGGAGCAAATGACTCTTTTCAATCAGCCTCGTAATGCTCTGCCTGAGTTTGAAATAGAATTTCATACCAATAGGGAATTGGAACTACGGAAAGAGATATGTAAATTTACAAGACGGGCTTATGACCAAAGGCTTATGACTAGCACAGAGGGAACGTTTTCTGCAAGAATTGATGACGCCTCATTCCTGATGACTCCATACGGCATAGACAGGAAATACCTGAATGTAGAAGATGTAGTTCTAATAAAGGATAAGAAAAGAGAAAAAGGCAAAATTCCCAGCAGGTCTGTCCTACTACATGATTCGATTTATAAAGCACATCCTGAAATTTGTGCTATAACAACAGCACAACCGCCGAATATTATGGCTTATGGAATCACAAATACAGAGCTTGATACGAGGACAGTTCCAGAGAACTACATATTGCTCAGGAGCATACCTCTTTTGAAATATGGTATAGAGTTCACTGATGGCGTTGCTCCTATTTTGTCAAAGCGAACTCCTGTGGTAATTTTTCAAAATGACGCCATCCTAGCAACGGGTCCCTCGATATTGAAAGCATTTGATAGGCTTGAAGTCGCAGAGAGAGCGGCGCAGACCGTACTTTATTCATTATCAATAGGTAAGATAGTACCATTGAATAAGGAACAAGTGGACGATCTCGAAAAGAATTTTCCAGTCGTATAAGGAGGTACAAAACAAATGATACAGATTATTGGTCATCGTGGCGCGCGTGGGATCGAACCAGAAAATACTATACGCTCATTCAAAAAGGCATTAGAATTAGGCGTGGATTATATAGAATGTGACGTTCATCTGACAAAAGATGGTCAAATTATACTCATGCACGATCACACGGTTGATAGGACAACAAATGGAACTGGACCCGTAAACAACTTCACTTATGACGAGATCAGAAAACTAGATGCGGGAAAAGGTGAAAAGATACCAATGCTTCAAGAATTGCTCGATCTTGCAAAAGGAAAGGTTAAACTGCACATTGAGCTAAAAGATGAGACTGCAACTGAGCAAACAGTTCGCCTTGTTGAGAAAAACAATATGGTAGATCAAGTTTTCCTTACCTCTGGCAACACCGAAACATTGAAGAAAGTTAAAGAGCTAAATCCATCAATTTCTATGGAGCATATTTTCGGAGAACCGTCTGCTGATGCTATTGAGCGTGCCTTGAGTGTTGGTGCGAAAAGGATTAGTTGTCATATAAGTCATCTAACAAAAGATTTTGTTCAGAAAGCGCATAAAAACGGTATTCAAGTCATAGCATGGCCTCCGAATACTGTTGAAGAAGCTAAGAAAGCTGTGGATTGCGATGTTGATCTGATCTGTACCGATAGACCAGACATTGTAAAATCAATTTGAATAATAACACTCAGATTTTACAATCGAAGTAGTATAAGTGTCAAGCTTTTCTTTGTGGTTAATCAATATCAAAATATTCTATATAAGATATTTATGCCATCTCTTACTTTTTTCTTTCTCTGGATAAAATCAGGCTTAATCGAGTGCAGTTAGGAAATTTTGGTGACTGTAAGCACTTGGAGGAGGGAGTTTATGAGCTAAGAATCCATTATGGTCCAGGTTATCGGGTATACTTCGGCGACCTCTAATCTTTACCCACAAGTCTATAAACCATTGTGGATAGAGGATTTATAACCCCCTTTTAGCTAAAAGGGGGAAGGGGGAATTTGATTAAATAAGTCATATATCTGAATGAATTTACCAAAGGTATTTTGGCATATTACCAATAACGCAATTGATATTTTTGAGTATCTCTTGACCCAAAAACCTTAATCAAATCCCCCTTCATCCCCCTTTAGCTAACTAATCTTTACCCACAAGTCTATAAACCATTGTGGATAGAGGATTTATAACCCCCTTTTAGCTAAAAGGGGGAAGGGGGAATTTGATTAAATAAGTCATATATCTGAATGAA